>ERZ859937.812-NODE-812-length-11432-cov-1.638130_pt1 | contig 11432 bp, 9 predicted proteins | sample MGYA00509985_ERZ859937 | MGnify/ENA primary metagenome ERZ859937 (study PRJEB30046, sample SAMN00715169) | human gut metagenome | study: EMG produced TPA metagenomics assembly of the A metagenome-wide association study of gut microbiota in type 2... | reverse complement strand
GAGCGGCTACGACAGCACGCCCGAATGCGCCGTCACCAAACTCATGTTCCTCCTTGGACACGGACTCAGCCAGGCAGAAATTCGCTACCGGATGAATTCGGATTGGCGGGGGAAATTACAAAAGAGTAATTTCCTCTTTTGTAATTTCCCACTCCCCCGTTTTTTTCCAGTTGACTTTGGGCAGCTTTTACAAGTTTTTTATTGCAACGATAGCCGGATTTAACAAAATATTCATCATAAATAGTCAAAAAAGACAATATTTACAATCCATTTTTCAATTAGTATGACTACTTTTGTGGCGTAAACAATAAAAAGTTGATTATTTTATTCAACACGCAAACAAAACTGTAAAAACATTTATAAATTCACTTATGAAAGATGCTTTGGAACTTATTATATCGCGACACATGGTACGCTGCGGTTAAAATTGGTTAACAATTATCGGTTTACGCACTATATGTAAGCTATCTTTAGCTAAATAAATGTATTTTTGCTAATTATCAAACAAAACATTATATATGGGAAATTATTTTAAAATAAATCACATTCTATTGCTTTCCGCACTTATAATGAGTTTTATTTTTTACGGCTGCAAAGAAGATGTCTTCGACGCTGAAAAAGTGCAGGCCACCTATCAGGACAAATTCCCGGTGAAAGATATAGATCCCCAAATGGATTGGAAGACAACCTGTCCGGTTGATGTAAGCATATCCGTCTACGAAGATTACGGCACAGACTACACAGTCGAGGTTTTCGACTATAATCCGTACGCAACAGATGCAGTAGCCCATTTGCTGGCAAGCGGCACAGCCAATCAGGACTTGATATTCCAAACCACCATAGATTGCCCGCTGACTTTGGAGCGCGTCTACGTTTCGCGCATGGATTCCAAAGGGCGTCGCATCATGAAAGTTGTCCCCGTCAGCAACCGGCGGATAGAAACCACGTTCGGCATACAGGCTCTCACCCGTTCCTCGGCACGCGCCGGAGCTGATGAGGGCGAAGTGCAGATTAAGACGATGGCACGTCCCTATACAGACAGTGAAATCGAAGAATTACTAAGTAAGGCAACAGTCTACAACGGGCAAGATATGGACACCGACATTGCCCGTACCAACATTTTCAAGATTACCAAATCCTATTCCGGCGGCATCAATCATGGCGGCGCCACTACCCCCGATGCGGGAACCCTCAAGCTGATAATCGCCCCCGGTGCCAATGGGAAATACCCTCTCCGCAAGTCATCAACCAAGGGCTGGAAATCATCGTAGCCTCCAGAGGCGCCATAGGGTTGAAATCGGGCGGGCAGTATGAACCCTCCCTCCGATTCACCAACAGCTCATCCTTAGTGGTATTAGGCACTGCCTATCAGGAAGATGAACCGGATGCAGCGGAAGACACCCGCGGGAAGATTACAGGAAAAGGTTGGATTGAATTCTCCAACGGCGGAACCAATTACAATGCCGGAAAGATAGATGTGGACGGCATCAACAACAACGGCGGCACTCTCTATAACTATGGAGAGATAGACGCAGGCAAGCTGTTAGGCTCATCTACCGAAAGCCTGTACGTGAACCATGGTGACGTGGAAGTCCACCAAATCGGTGACAACCAAAGCACCGGTCCCCAACTGGAGAACAGTTGCAAAATAGATGTAGAGAACTTCCTTGCCTCCAACGGCATCAAAATGGGAAAAGGCTCGCTTATAGAAGCCAAGCATCTCTATGCCTACAACTATATAGACCTCGATGCCAATTCCATGATTGACATAGAAAACACCACCAACCTATCCAACTGTAACATCACGGGACCTACTGCCGCCAAGAGCTATGCCCTGTTGAAGCTGGAGCACATCAATCAGGCAAACTGGACGGGTTCAATGGGAACGGAAGTAACCCAAGGCTATGTTATCAATAATGTATATTGTGAATACAAGAAAGCCGTTGAAAACTTCGACAACTATTGTCTGAACGGCACAGCCGGCGGAAGCGGGCATAAAGGCAACGGCAACGCCACCATTGCCTCCCCGGCAAGGCGCCTTCCTACATTCCCGAAGGACGCTGCACTGGTGCAGGCAATACCCCCGACGAATCGGGCGACGATGTAAACCCCGGCGAGATGCCCTACACATACGCCTTTGAAGACAACTACCCGCTGGTAGGCGATTACGATTTCAACGACATCGTACTGGACGTAACCACCACCTATCATCGTGAAAAAAAGACGAACCACATCAAACGCATCCAGCTGAACGTTACGCTGGCCGCCACCGGCGCCGTCAAGAGTATCGGTGCGGCATTGCGCATTGTCAATATCAACAAAGCGGACATCAAGAGTATCTCCCCCGCCGGAGACTACAAACGATTCCACGCTACGCTGGGCTCCGACGGCTTCTTCACTTTCGACTCCGGCACGTGCATGGAGAACGGTGACAACGCTGTCGTCATCCCCCTCTTCGGCAATGCCCACAAAGTGTACGACGGTGTGGAACAAGGCAAGATAGTCAATACCGGTTCCGGCACAACTGCCAAAGCCTACACATACGAGCTCATCATAGAGCTGGCCGACCAAAGCCGCACCGTCCCCTTGTTCTCCAAAGACAATCTCGATTTCTTCATTTGCTACAAATATAGAAATATGCAAAAACGCATGGAAATACATCTCTACGAATTCTGGAAATACGGAGCCACAGCCAACGGAACCGTCCAGCAATCGAACCTCGACCTTGCCGGAAACAACACGTGGGCCATCTGTGTACCCGACTTCAGATACCCGAAGGAGAGAATCAATATCAGCAACCAAAAGGATGAATCAGACTGCGCCTATCCCAAGTTTCTGGACTGGGCCCGCAACCGGGAAACGAACAAAGACTGGTATAAATATCCGATTGCAAAGAACATATATCGATAAACAAACAATATTCAGATCATTATAAACATACAAATGAAAACAATACTATTCGTAGATGACAAACCGGCTATCGGCAAGGTTCTTTCCGTCTATTTGGGAAAAGACAACAACTTAGTGTACGTGGAAGACCCTATCAAAGCCATAGAATGGCTGAACGAAGGAAATGAGCCGGCCCTCATCATCTCAGATATACGGATGCCCCGCATGACAGGCAGCGAATTCCTGCACTATCTGAAAGGCAACGCACTTTTCAAGCACATTCCGGTCATCATGCTTTCGTGTGAAGAAAGCATCAGCGAGCGAATCGGGCTACTCGAAGCCGGAGCCGAGGATTATATCCTCAAGCCGTTCAACCCGCTGGAACTGAAAGCCCGTATCAAGAAATTCCTTTAAAGTCCATCAAAGGGTATGCTGTATTACATCTATATAGGAAACAATCGGACTATCATCGACCATTTGAGCAAAGTCACAGGCGGTATGTTCATGGCTGTGTCCTCATGCAACAAAGCGGTAAAGATTATCGACGGATACGCGAACGGTATAATACGTCCATTCTCTACGAACAAACCGATGATGTGGAAAAAGACTGCAAAAACATAGATTTCCTGCACAAACGTTTTCCACGCGTCTACATGATTCTTGTCACAGAATCACTTCAAAGCCAACATCGCAAATCCTATCTGCAGGCAGGCATCAACAACACCCTGCCCCCTAAGGCGGATGAAGGTGCAATCCGGCAAATGGACCGGTTCCTTAATGTGCGCAAGACAAGCAAACTGGAGGAGTTCAGCCATTCTCACCGCAAGATGCTCAACACCTTTCACCTGCCCTTATGGAAGCGCACTTTCGATGTCCTTTTCGCCACCGCATCACTCCTTATACTGTCACCGCTGCTTATTGCCACCGCAATAGCCATACGTTTGGAGAGCAAAGGAAAAATAATCTACAAGTCGCAACGTGTAGGCAGCAACTACCGTATATTCGACTTCCTCAAATTCCGTTCCATGTACACCAATGCGGACAAGCGGCTGAAAGAACTGAACGCCCTCAACCAATACAAAATGGAAGAGGAAATCTCCGACGAACAACCTGAAATAAGGTTCGACGACCTTGTGGGGACAGAGGAGGAAGAAGCTACCCTGTTGATTTCGGACGACTTCGTAATCACCGAAGAGGACTTCCAAAAACAGAAGTCGCAAGAGAAGCAGAATACATTTGTCAAGATAGAGAACGACCCTCGCGTCACTCGTGTAGGGCGCTTCATCCGCAAATACAGCATCGACGAACTGCCGCAGCTCCTCAATGTCCTGAAAGGCGACATGAGCATTGTAGGCAACCGCCCTCTCCCCCTTTATGAAGCGGAGTTACTGACCAGCGACACCTACATCGAACGTTTCATGGCCCCTGCCGGACTGACGGGACTATGGCAAGTGGAAAAACGCGGCGGAGCCGGCAAGATGTCCGCCGAAGAACGAAAACAACTGGATATCAAATATGCCGAGAGATTTTCATTTTGGCTGGACATGAAGATACTGCTAAGAACGTTTACGGCGTTTGTCAGAAAGAAAATGTATAAGAAAAACAAGAACTTTATGAAATATGAAATAAGCAACAAATGCAACTCAATCAGTATAGGTGCCATACTATCTTTGGTTCTGTTATGCTTCTCTGCAAATGTTGCTGCGCAGCAAGAAATGACCCGCGCCGAGCGCATTAAGGTATTGCAGCTGTTGAAAGCCAATGACACGGAATTGGAAAAAGCCACCCAAACGGAAGCCACAGACCCCTCCGGTAAAATTATCAATGAGCTGGAACTGCCTCCCCTTTCCGTTTTTCTGGATGCGGTGACAGAAAATGCCACCGTAAAGCGGGCGCAGTCTCAAGTAGAGCAAGTAAAAAACGAATACCGGCTACAAAAACGAGATTGGCTGGACTATTTTCGGTTGAATGGTAATTATGCATATGGACGGTTCAACACCCTGAGTGACAACAGTGAAACTTTGGTGGATTGGTATCAGTCCACAAGTGTAGGTTCACGCCATACTTTCAATGTGGGGGCAAGTGTCAGCGTCAGTCTCAGCGACTTATTCAACCGCCCCCTACGGTTGAAAAGATACAGATACGACATCGAGCAACTGCAATACACCCAAGAAGAGGTAATGGAAGACCGCAAGCTCAAAGTGCTTAATGCCTACAACGCTGTAACCGAACAGCTTGCCACTATCAAGGCAAAAGCCGAATCGGCAGCACTCTATAAAGCACAGATGAAGATTTCAGAGAATAACTTCATAAATGGAACCATAGACATCATTTCCTTGTCCTTGGAGCGAAGTAGACGTTCTACGGCTGTCGTGCAATACGAACAAGCTCGTGTAAGCCTGCACAACGCTATTATTCTATTAGAGATGCTGACCAATGTAAAAATCATCAAAGACAAATAAATTTTATGGATGTCATACAGTTCATACCGCAATTTCTTTATCGCATCCGCTACCGGCTGTTGTGGGGAAGCCTTATTGTTACAGCTTTGGTGATTTATTTCACCCAGTTTCTACCGTTCAGCTACACAGTCAACAGTAACATTTATGCCGGTGTAACCAACGCAACTTCCATTACCGAAGAACGATTTGATTATTTCTCCGTCAACAGTACATTCGATAATATTATCAATATCGGAAAGTCCAAAGGAACGTTGGAAAAAGTATCAACCCGCTTGCTTGCCACCTGTCTGGTGCATGGCGACGAAGAAAAAGACACTCCCTACATCCTTGCCAAACATTACCGCCAGCTGTTGCAAATCACCCCAAAGGAAGTACTGGCGCTGGTAGACCGCAAATCAGTGGAGAAAACCACTGAAAATCTGAGCAAATACCGTCAGCCTAATAAGGCAAACTTTGTATACTCCATTTTCAGCCAGCCCTCCAGTCCGTTTTTCAGCCTCAGAGCATTAGAAAAGATTGTTATCAGGCGTCTGGGAAACAGTGACTTGATTGACATAAACTATACTTGCAGCGACCCCGGCATTGCCCAGAACACAATTGCCATTTTGGAAGACGAGCTGACCAAAGCCTATGAAATACTCCGTTTCAGCTCTACCAGAAATGTAATAGCCTATTTCGAAGAACAAGTCAGAAAGGCAAAGGTTACCCTAACCAAAGAAGAGGATGACTTGATGCGTTATAATGTACAAGAAGAAGTTATCAACTACGGAGAACAAACCAAAGCCCTTGCCATCACCAAATACGAAGTAGATGACGCTACGAACTTGCCAGACGAGAATATGAAGGAGCTCGTGCCCTGCGCGATATGCTGGAAAATAAAATGGACGTGCGTGCCCGGCTGATACGTACCAATACCAATCTCCTGCAAGAATTGGAAAAAGTCAGTAAGCTGAACGAGAAAATAATGGAACAAGAGATTTTCACTACAGATACGGAACATGACACCAACGAAGAACTCTTGAAAAACAAACGTGAACTGCAAAAAGCGGAAGAGAGCATCAGTCATTTGTCTGACAACATCAATGAATACGCCTTCTCTAAAGAAGGAGTAGGCATACAGAATATGGTTAATGAATGGCTGCTCGCCGTTGTCAACGAGGCTAAAGCGCAAGCAGAACTTAAAGTGTTGGAGGACCGTCGGAAAGATATTCGTGAAGGATACAAAACCCTATCCCCTGTCGGAACACAGGTCAACCGCAAGGAACGTGCAGTAAGTCTTGCCGAAGATACCTATCGTGAAGTGCTCCGCGGTCTATCCGAAGCCCGTCTCCGCCTGAAAAACATTGAAATGAGTACGAGCAATCTTCAAGTTATCACCCCGCCGGAATACCCATTGACAGATAATGGCCGAAAACGTTTATTGTACATCATTGCCGCCTTTGTAGGCAGTGTGATATTCATTATCGGCTTCTCATTGCTGGTGGAACTGATAGACAGAACTTTGCGCGATGCCGACCGCAGCAAGCGTCTCACCGGATTGCCTGTGATTGCAGCTTTCAACGGTATCAGTAATTTGAAATTCCGTGGTTTCCTCAAAGCGTGCAACCGTCGTGCAGCCGCCTATGTCTGCCAGCAACTCAATCAATATCTCAAGCCCAACCGGTCTGTTGTCATTAATCTGCTCAGTATGGAAGAAAGGGAAGGAAAATCTTTCCTTGCCAAGTACTTTGCCGACTACTGGAAGACGGAGGGGCTAAAAGTGCGCATCGTCTCTTATCACATAGACTTTGAGATAGACAAAAAAGAATACGTACAAGCACAACAGTTGTCGGATTTTTGGCAGAAGAACGAAGCGGAAGAAACTCCGGACATCATTTTAGTGGAATATCCGGCATTATGTCACTTTACCGTACCGGAATCCGTGATAGCCGGGGCGGATGTCAACTTGTTGATAGCAAATGCCGCACGTTTGTGGAGCGCAAAAGATGATGCACGTTTGCAATCATTGCACAAGGCATTGACAGAGAAGCCCTTCTTCCTCTACCTCAATAATGCCGACCGCGAAGTAGTGGAATCGTTTACCGGGCCACTCCCTCCCCACAACTCTATACATAGTTTCTTCAGTAATCTGGCACAATTAGGACTCACATCTCAAGAAGCAGCCGTAAAATAACATCCAAAGATGATAGAACGAGGATACATATCACCCAAAGTATTGCTCTATGCCGGACTTGTTGCAGGACTGGCAGCTATCGTCGCCTGCTCCAGTAGCGGTATGTTGGCAGGAGTAATTGCAGTCATGTTCTTTCCGGCAGCCATGTATTATCTGATACAGACAATACGTTTCCCGATTATCGCATTCTATGGATTATTTATCCTCAACTATTTTATAGCCAGCATAATACGCTACGGGCAGCTTTCCGGGTTCAGTGTCATCATGGATATCGGGCTGTTCAGTACCTTGTTTACCGCTTTGGTTCATTCCATACTAACGAAAAAGCTGCCATGGAGCAACGGGATAAATATGCTTACGATAGGCTGTACCCTATGGGCTGTTTACTGTTTTCTTGAAGTTGTCAATCCCACTGCGGTGTTTGAGGCATGGAGTACTTCACGAGGCCTTATATACAATGGGCTTTTAGTGGCATTTTTAGGAAGTGTACTCATCGACCGATTAAAGTATGTGAAGCACATTGTCTTCATTTTATCCGTTTTGGTATTGTTAGCCGCATTAAAAGCCTTCATCCAGAAATACATAGGATTCGACCCGTTAGAGAAGGCATGGCTCGCTCAGGGTGGTGCCAAAACACATATCATCGCTACGGGAACCCGTTATTTCTCTTTCTTCACAGATGCCGGAAACTTGGGTTCCAATATGGGTATGGCAGGCATCTTTTACGGCATTGTTGCTATTTACAGTTCCAACAGGCAGACAAAAATTTACTATAGTATCGTCGCCCTGTTGGGAATATACGCCATGTTCCTCTCCGGCACACGCGGAGCCATGGCGGTTCCATTGGGAGGACTAGTCCTTTTTGGTTTGATAAGCAAGAAAGCCAATCTCGTAATAGCCACCGGAATACTTGGCATTATCATTTATGTATTCTTCGCCCATACCTACATCGGTCAAGGCAACCCGATGATACGCCGAATGCGCACGGCCTTCACTCCTACGGAAGACGCTTCGTTCAATGTGCGGGCAGAGAATAAAAAGAAACTGGCGGTATACCTCAGGAAACGTCCTTTTGGAGAAGGATTGGGATTGGGCGGCGTAGAAGCGCAACGCTTTGCCAACCGTGTGACAACTACGATACCTCATGACTCCACTTACGTAAAGCTATGGATGGAAACCGGGATAGTAGGCTTGTGCTTGTATTTAGGAATACTCATCGCAAGTCTTTTGCGGGCTTGCCACATAGTGATGTTCCGCGTCAAAAACAACGAATTGCGCGGGCTACTCACCGCCATGTTGTGCGGTGTGTTCGGACTGATGATTAGCGCTTACGGCAACGCCTTTTTCAATCAGTTCCCCACCCAAATCATTGTATTCACCTTCTTGGCTACCGCACTGAACGGGCAGCGTATAGATAGCTATATTAACAACGAGATAAAACAAAATAAATAAAAGGAACATGAATTTTGATATTTTTTCCATATTCAATCCCGACTGGTGGATGGACGAAAACAACAATGCACTGCTGATTACAGACTCCATTCTGTTTTTGTTTATGGCAGTGCCGGTACTATACTTGTTTGTCTGTGCGCTTTTCTCACTGGGCAAGTACAAGAATCCTTACCCCGTCGCCAAAATAGAACACCGTTTTTTAGTATTATTCACAGTATTGAAAAACGGCAAAGAAGTTATCGAGTCCATCAACCATTTTTTGGATACGCAACATTATCCACGCGAGAAATACGACATAGCCGTTGCCGCCACCCAACTGTCCGAAGAAGACCTGATGACCCTGTTACAGATGCCTGTCAACATTGTTGTGCCCGACAAGGACCACTGTACCAAAGTCTATGCCATCCAGCAAGTCATGGAGCGATATTCACCCGACGAGTACGACATGATAGTCCTCTTCAACTCCGACAATAAAGTCGTATCGGAAGCGCTGCACCTTTTCAATAACGCTTATTATTCCGGTTGCGACGCCATACAGGCACACCGTATGACCGAGAACCTGACCACCAGCATTGCCGTACTTAATGCCACCAGCGAAGAAATCAATAACAACATCTTCCGCAAGGGACATACACGCATGGGCTTTTCATCCGCCCTGATAGGTTCCGCCATGGCATTCGACTTCCGAATGTTCCACGAGATAGCCCCCACCCTGAAAGGTTCGGACATAAGCAAAATCATGGAGACGGCACTACTGAAACAAAACATATATACGGAATATCTGGAAGAGGTGGTTTGTTACAGCCGCAAAGAGGAAAGCGCCAACGGCTACGAAGCCCAACGTGTGGGATGGCTGCGCTCACAATACAGCAGCGCCCTGTTCGCTATCAAGAAGCTCCCCTTCGCCATGCTGCGAGGAGAATGGGACTATTGCAACAAGCTGTTCCAATGGCTGCTGCCTTCCCGCTTCCTATTGATAGCCCTCATCATTTTCTTCACGGCTGTCATTACGATTATAGACTGGGCGCTTAGTCCCAAATGGTACCTGCTGCTTGCCGCCATCATTCTCACCTTCATCATGGCATTGCCCGAAGGAGAAATAGCCCGGCGCTTCAGGAAAGCGATATGGGCATTGCCCATCCTGATGTTCGAATCCATTTTCAGCCATATCCTGCGATTCAAGAAAAAAGGAAAAAAATAATAGAAGAAGCGTATGAAAATAGCCATTGAAGCTCAACGTATATTCCGTCCCAACAAGCATGGCATGGACTTCGTTGCACTGGAGTCCATCCGGGAATTACAGAAGCGTGACGATGGCAACGAATATTACATACTCGTTGCTCCGGGCGAGGACCGCTGCCTGCAAGAGTCTTCCAACCTCTCTATTGTGGAAGTGAAATGCCCCAGCTATCCGTTGTGGGAGCAGATAGCCTTACCGCTTGCGGTGAAACGTTTGGGAGCCGACCTGTTGCATTGCACTTCGAATACCGCCCCCTTATGGTGTCCCGTTCCGCTGGTACTGACACTCCATGACATTATCTATCTGGAGCCGCGCCAACATCGCAGTCCCTCGCTCTACCAAGAAATGGGATGGCACTACCGCCGTTTGATAGTACCGCGCATACTGAAGAAATGCCGGAAGATAATCACCGTCTCGCACTTTGAGTGCGAGCGCATCCGCAAGGCGTTGCACATTCCCACCGACCGCATCACCGCTATTTACAATGGTTACAACATACATTTCCATCCGTTGCCGGAAGTGGATATGGACATTGTCCGGCGATACATTCCTGATAAAGACTTCCTTTTCTTCTTAGGCAATACAGACCCTAAAAAAAATGCGGCACGTGTATTAAAGGCATACAGCCTATACCTGCAACGTTCTGCCGCAAAGCGTCCCCTGCTCATCGCAGACCTGAAAGAAGAATACATAGACCAGCTGCTGCAACAAGAAAACATCGCCCACATAAAACCTCACCTGTGTTTTCCGGGATATATCCCCAACAGCGACCTCGCCACGCTCTATAATGCCGCCTTTGTTTTCCTTTATCCCTCGCTCCGCGAGAGTTTCGGCATCCCCTTGCTGGAAGCCATGGCGTGCGGTACACCCGTCATCACGGGAAACATCTCCGCCATGCCCGAAGTAGCAGGAAGCGGCGCACTGACCGTAGACCCCTTCAAACCCGAAGAAATAGCGGACAAACTGCTGGAACTGGAGCAAAGCCCTGATTTATACCAACGCCAAAAGGAATACGGACTGCAAAGAGCGCTGTGCTTTTCATGGGCAGAAACAGCGAAAGAATTATTGAAAGTGTATCAATCCATAAAAATCTAAAGGGATTATGATTACAGGCAGAGACTTCGTTATCACAGGTTTACAACCATGGGACATTGCTATCGGCTCCAACGCCAAAGATATTGCCAAAGAGATAGCAATGCACAACCGTGTGCTCTAG
>ERZ859937.809-NODE-809-length-11496-cov-1.551787_pt1 | contig 11496 bp, 11 predicted proteins | sample MGYA00509985_ERZ859937 | MGnify/ENA primary metagenome ERZ859937 (study PRJEB30046, sample SAMN00715169) | human gut metagenome | study: EMG produced TPA metagenomics assembly of the A metagenome-wide association study of gut microbiota in type 2... | reverse complement strand
TAGCATTAGCATTTGCTATATTTGGATGTTTGGGAAGTGGAGTTGCTCGAGCTGGGAATATTTCGTTAGATGTTACGGCATCTAATATTTCAGGGGTAGCATCAAAGGATCCTTATTCAAGAAAAGAGGCTAAAGGAGATAATGACCAGAAATTTTATATAAAATTAACGTCATTAACCAATGGTCCATCATTAAACTTTACATCATACTCTAGCGATCACGTAAGGGTGTCTACAGCGTTGACGTACCCTGGTCATCCTTTGGGTACTACAAAAAGCCATAATTATGATTTGGTAGAAGCAAAACGTGGACATCAATATTATGTATATGCTTCCGCACCTATGAATTATGCAAATGTTCACGGAAAAGGAAATTATTGTCCATAAATTTTGAGTGAAATATAAAGCGGTTTGGAACAAAATAAAACGTCTCAAATCGCTTTATTTGTATGATGGAGGTAACTGGCTTTATGAAAAAGAAATTGGTTGTTATGTGCATGCTGTTTATAACATGCGTGGTGACTTCCTGTTCAGGAAATAATAATGGGAAAACAGAAGCTGATAATATACAAACGCAGACATTCCCGCAACAGTATCGATATAGTTCGGAACATTTACGTATTGATTTACAAGAAATAACACCTCAGGAAGTAAGCTGGAAGAATGGAACCGCGACGGAATGTTCGTTGGATTATGAAAAAGTAGGCAGAGTGTTTATGCCGGATGATGGTAGCAATACATTGGATGCGGAGGCACAAATGATATCAAGTAATGCGGTGTCGGATGGCGTCAGTGAATCTTTTTTTACATGGGGATTGGATTCCTGTACCTATACGGATTTGGAATATCTGGAATTGAATGCATGTTTGAAACGGACAGGTTTTATTCAGATTATAATTTGTCAGAATATACGGATTCGAAAGAATTTACGTTTGCTTCTGAAGAAGCTGCAAAGCAGGAAATATATGAAATCATGGATTCGTGTGGCATAGATTTAAAAAAAGATTTTACATGTGAAACGTATTATTTGGATCATGAAATTTTGCAGCAACAGGAAGAACATATAGATATGGATGGAAATCAGCAGGAAGAGGAGTATAAGACGGATTGGTCGGAAGAAAATGATACCTATTTGTTCTATTTTCATCATGTGTATTCTGGGCTTCGTGATTTTCAGGGTAATTCCTTTTGGCAGGAAAGTGCACAGGATTTAAATGCACAAATCACAGTTATGTATAATAAAAAAGGAATTATCTTTTGCTATATACAAAACTTGTATGATTATACATCAATGAATGAAAGTGAATCTTTATTGAACTTTGATGCAGTTATGCAATCTGTGATTGAATATTTTGAAGGTATTGTGGATGGAGCGGATCGGGAAGTGATTTCGGCAGAACTGATAGTAGACCATATGAAAGATGGAAAAACACTGATTCCTGTATGGGCGTTCCAAATAAATGAAAAACCATTGAATGATTCGGAGTATCAATATGAATTACGTGTGAATGCAATAACAGGAAAAATTATAGTGCAATAAATGAGAGGGAAAATTATGCTATTGAGGTATTTGAAAATAGATGTGCGACGAGCATTTGGAAATTGGAGATTCCCAATATGTGTGATTATAATTAGTGTACTGCTTCTTTATAACAAAGATGAGCCAGCGGATGTTGTTTCGTGGATGAATCATGTAAATACGATGCAGTTGTTGTTTATCGCAATGGGGATAGCATCGGTACCATATGTTGGTAGTTATATAGATGACAACTGTCATAAATTTCGGATTCAAATGGAACTGCGCAGTAATCATCGGGAATATTATATTATTTCGAAGATGTTAGTTGTATTCATTTCGACACAGATCACATTTATATTAGGCTTTTTGATTACGTTACAAATAAACTATATCCGATTGGGGATGCCGGATGAAACACAGTGGTTTGAAATACTGGATTTGGAGCGCGCATATATGCAGTACTTAAAAGAAGGAAGAACAGGTCTGTATTTTGCAGTTTGTATCTTCCATATGTCAGTACTGGCAGGCTTTATGTCATTGCTTGGGTTGTTTGTGTCAGAGTTTGTGAACAATAAAATCGCGGCATATACATTTCCGCTATTATGTGTGTATGTACAGGATATTTTAATGCAAAGATTACTTGGATGGCAAAGAGGTGCAGTCATTTCGTGGAAGGCATTAGGGGTGAATCAGTTGGAAATGACACTTTCAGGACAGCAACCATCAACATTTTTCTTCCAAATATGTTGTTACATATTCATTGTCAGTTATTGTATTAATTATAAGAATGGAAGGAGAAAGTGAATGGCGAATGTTCAAAAAATAATAAAAACAGCTGCTTATGACAGCATTAAAAAAATGCGTTCCTTTCGATTCATAAGTGCTGTAATGATGGTAGTCGGATTAGTGTTAGCAGTCACGTCGGGAATGGATCAATTAATTGGGGATGTGAATGAAAAAGTAAGCATCTGGATTGTTCCTCATATATTTAGTAATACATTTTTTGCGGCATTTTACGGAATTATTATATGTTATCTGTTATCGGATATTCCTTATTTTAATGCGAATGAATTATATTACATTTCAAGAATGGGACGAAAAAAGTGGTTTATGGAGAAAATGCTATCCATGATACTATCCATGTTTATGTTTACAATTATTTCGTTTGCTGTATGCGTACTTGTATTTGTTCCCAAAATCAACTTTACAATGGAATGGGGAAAAGTAATACATACAATGGCATATTCAACCAATTTGTATTCCTATAATCTGATGAATCTGGTATCACCGAGTATTTTGATGAATTATAAGCCGATCACGGCAATGGAAACCTGTTTCTTGATGGTATGGCTGGTTTCGGTCATGGTAGGATGTGTGATGTTTGCAATAAGTATCTGGTTCAATCGTACAGTGTCAATCGTAGTGGTTTTGATGCTGTCTTTGTTAGGGTTATCGGAAGGCCTGTTTTTTACCCAACGCTGGCTGCCATTTCTTTCGATATTTACATGGTATCGAATATCAGTATACGGAGAAACAATATTTATGGATTGGCAGTATCCGAAACAATATGTATATGTGATTTTGATAATCTGCATAATGTGTTTATCGTTTTTTGCGGCATATAGAAGAATCAGGCATACTGAATTTGATTGGATCAATGAAACGTAGGCATGGAGGTTTGATAATGATCGAGGTAAAGAATCTGGAAAAAAGTTTTGGTGAACAAAAGGTATTGAATGATGTTTCGCTTGTTTGCCCAAATGGTGAAATTACAGGAATTATAGGGCATAATGGATCAGGAAAAACAGTACTGTTTAAATGTATATGTGGATTATTATTTGAAGATAGCGGAGAGATTTTGATTGATGGAAAAAGATATAAATCTGGTGGCGAACTAATAAAAAATGCAGGGATAATTATTGAAAATCCGGCGTTTCTGGAAAGTGAAAGTGGGATTAATAATTTAAAATATTTGTTTGAAATTCGAAATAAAAAGAACATGGAATTGTTGCATGAAATAATGAGGATGGTAGGACTTGATCCGGAATCCAAAAAGAAGGTAAAAAACTTTTCTTTAGGAATGAAGCAACGTCTGGCAATTGCGCAGGCAATTATGGAAGACCCTGCTGTTTTGATATTGGATGAGCCTATGAATGGTTTGGATCGACAGGGGGTAGAAGAGATGCGTCAAATTTTCTGCAAAGAAAAGCAGAAAGGAAAGACAATTCTTTTGGCAAGCCATAACCGGGAAGATATTGAAGCATTATGTGATCATGTGTATGAAATGGAGGATGGACAAATAAAACAATTGAGATAGAAAAATTATTTACTGGAAGATGCCGAGCTGTGGGGATATTCCGTAAAGGTGAAAAATGCCGCGGTTAAGAGGAGCAAAATCGCGGAAGAAAGGATGAGCTTTTCTGCCTTCCCATTTCGGTAGACATCATTTTCCACGAAGAGGGCGAAGATAACGCCTGCAAAATATAGTGCAATATTGATCCAGTCGTAGTTTGTTCCGAGGATACCATTCAGTGTATAGAAAACTGCGACAATAAAAATCATGCCGGACAAGATTCCGAGGGTACGCGCCCAGAGGTAATTGGCTGGCATTTTTTCATGGAAGAAGAACAGCTCGACCAGCGTGAGCAGAAGCATCGGGAAGAAGAGCAGCTTCAGATGCTCCCACGTGGATTCGTTGACCGCCGAGAACAGCCCGACAATGCGGTTGTCGTCCGACCATTCATAGGTGAAATGCAGCAGCACTCCGAGGATGGAGATGAAGAGAAAACGGATGGCGTTGGTTTTGAATTTCATGTTGGTTTGTCCTTTCTTGGGTTAGTTGGTTCGTGCAGATATGCATATAGTTTATGGATTTTTTGGAAATTTATACTATGTCCTGAGAAAGTATATGCGTGAATTGGGTGAATTTTTCCAAAATAGAGAATTTACTCCAACGGGAAGGTTGAGAGAAGCAAGCAGGATGGGGAGAAAGTGGAGGAACGGGAAAAACTCCCCAATCGGAAGCTGATAGGAAGCAAGCGGGTTGGGGAGAAAATCAGGGAAACAGGAAAATTCCCCAACTGGAAGACAGAGAGAAGAAAGTTGATTGGGGAGAAAATCTGAAAACAGAAAGATTCCCCCAATTTGGAGAATGGAGAGAGAAAAGATAGTTGAAACGGGGGAATTGCATATGTATAATAGGGATGCTTAGCAAGAAATAGAGACAGATAAGAATAATATAGAATATTTAACCTCTGTCGAAAAATAAAACAAGAATAATAGGAGAAAAATCATGCGAATTGTAATACAGCGTGTCAATCACGCATCCGTAAAAGTAGATGGAGAGACAATCGGAAGCATCGGCAAGGGATATCTGCTTCTGCTCGGTGTGGCACAGGGGGATACGAAGGAGATGGTTGACCGCTATGTGAAGAAGCTTTCAACCTTGCGGATCTTTGCAGATAAAGAGGGCAAGACGAACCTGTCAATTACCGATGTAGGAGGAGAAGTGCTGGTCGTATCCCAGTTCACATTATATGCGGATTGCAAGAAAGGAAACCGCCCAAGCTTTGTCAAGGCGGGTGCGCCGGACTTTGCAGAGGAGATGTATGAGTATTTCAAAGCAAAATGCGTGGAGACGTTCGGGAAAGTAGAATGCGGAAGCTTTGGTGCCGATATGAAGGTCGAGTTGGAGAACGATGGCCCATTTACAATCTTGTGGGACAGTGATATCTGGTGAGGCGATACCCGAGAGGGGCGATACCCGTGCGACATCCATATGAAATGATGTAATACCCGTGGAGGACAGGCAACAATGAAACAAGACAGCCAGATGTTTGGCACAGAGAAAATCAGTAAAATACTATGGAAGATGGCACCGCCAGTGATGCTGGCGCAGTTGATACAGGCACTTTATAACATTGTGGACAGCTTCTTTGTCGGGCGGTATTCCGAGAGCGGACTGACCGCACTGTCCATCATCTATCCAATCCAGCTTCTGATGATCGCATTTGCGGTGGGAACCGGTGTTGGTATCAATACGTGCATGGCGCATTATCTTGGATTGTCCGAGGATGAAAAGGCGGACGAGATCGGTGGAATCGGCACACCGCTCACTTTGTTTATGTGGATGGTATTCGCAGTGTTCTGCTACTTCTTCATGCCTGCATACGCGAAGATGTCGACGGATTCCGCAGAAGTAATCAGAGAGGTTGTGACGTATGGACGGATTGTATGCGTCTTTTCTTTTGGACTTTTTCTGGAGAGCATCTGGACGAAAATTCTGCAGGCAAACGGCGATATGAAGACGCCGATGATCGCGCAGATTGCAGGTGCGATAACAAACATTATACTGGATCCGCTTTTAATCTTCGGTATGTTAGGATTGCCGAAGATGGGAATCGCAGGTGCTGCGGCAGCAACCGTCGTTGGTCAGATCGTAGCGGCGCTGATCGTCATGCGCAGAGGATTCCGGAGGTCGCCGGCGCTTTCTGTATATCTGCCGGACATCCGAAAGATTTATAAGATGGGAATCCCGAATATCCTGATGCAGTCCGCGTACACGTTCTATATATTCGGACTTAATATGGTACTTGCAACCTTCTCCGATCAGGCGGTGACGGTGCTCGGACTTTATTACAAATGGCAGGCGTTTTTCTTCATCCCGCTTGGTGCGATGCAGACCTGTATCGTACCGATCTTAAGCTATAATTATGCAACGATGAAGATTGACCGCTGCAAGAAGACGTTGTCATTGGCACTTATATATGGAGTATCCCTGATGATGATTGGTGTGCTTTGCTTTGAACTGATGCCGGGGCAGATGCTGCATGTATTCTCACATGACGCAGAAGTGATCCGTATCGGGAAGGTGGCATTCCGTATCATTGCAGCGAGCTTTATTCCGCTTGTGACATCATTGACATTTCCGGTGTTCTTTCAGGCAGTTGGAAAAGCGTTTACAAGCAGTTTGCTTACAGTGGTAAGAACGGTATTTTTATTTGTGCCGCTTGGGTATGCATTTTCAAGAATCGGGCTAAACTTCTTCTGGCTGACATTTCCGGTTACGGATAGTATTACGTCGATTGCCGGATTTTTGCTGTACCGCCGCTTCCTAAGATTCACCAAAAGTTCATAGAATTTGCGTTGTTTCAGCAAATCTCCTGTGCTATCATATGTAATAATTTGGAAGATATAGAATTAAGGCATAAGAAGTGTTGAAAATACAAAAAAGTATATTGTAATCTGGTTCTGTATGTGTAATTCCTGCAACTATGTTTGGGATATGCATATGTTTGAGGCTTAGAAGTTCTTAATGTTCTGGATAATAACAGCAATGTTTGAACACGATGTTCAAACAAGCCGCCACTGAGCCATGGAATGCGAATTGGCGGCGGTTGCGTACGATGATAATATTGTATAACAGAACATTTAGAATTTCTTGGGCTCAATACATCGCATATGCAAACATAGTTGCAGGAATATACTATACAGAATCAGATTGCAGGATGCAGCAAGGGTATTTTCAAAAAGGAGAAAACTATGGGACTTACGCAGCAACAAGTACAGGAGCGGATCGATCAGGGACTGACGAACGAAACCGACCTGTCTACCGATAAAACAACGAAGGAGATTATCGTCTCCAATACATTCACATATTTTAACCTGATCTTTTTGATCATTACGGTCTTACTCTGTCTGGTCGGTTCTTTTCGGAACCTGACTTTCCTGCCGATTGTCATCGGCAATACACTGATTGGAATTATACAGGAGGTTCGCGCGAAGCGGACACTGGACAAGATGAATCTGCTGAATGCACCGCACGCGATCGTCGTGCGGGACGGCGTGAAGCAGAAGATTGAAACCGAACAGCTTGTACAGGATGATGAGATCATCTTAGAGGCGGGCAACCAAATCTGCGCAGATGCAGTCGTTGTGGAAGGAAGCGTGCAGGTCAATGAATCGCTGCTTACCGGAGAAGCGGATGAGGTAGAGAAAAATCCCGGCGACGAATCTTCTCAGGAAGCTTTGTCGTATCCGGACGATGCCATGCCGAACTCACACACGTTGGAAATGAATCCTACATCGCGAAGCTCTCACAGGAAGCAAAGACGATGGGAAGCGGCGAGCAGTCTGAGATGATCCGTTCAATCAACCAGATCGTCAAATGGGTTGGTATCGTTATCATCCCAATCGGACTTCTGTTGTTTTATCAGAGCCATTTTATCAACCATGAGACAATTCGCCGGAGTGTGACAGCGACGGTTGCGGCGATCATCGGTATGATTCCGGAGGGATTATATTTACTTACGACAATCGCACTGGCTCTCAGCACCATGAAGCTTGCCAGCCGGAAGGTGCTGCTGCATGATATGAAGAGTATCGAAGCACTTGCACGTGTCGATGTGCTGTGTGTGGATAAGACCGGTACGATCACCGAGCCGACGATGAATGTCAAGCAGATCAATGCAGTAAGAACGGGAAGAATCTGTTGCACACGCCGGAGGAATTGCAGGAATTACTTGTGGATTATACTCTTGCATCGAACGACAACAATGCGACGATGCAGGCACTCCGCACATTTGCAGAAAATGATGGTGCGACACCGCATCGGATGGTTGTGGAGCGCTATCCATTTTCCTCAACAACGAAATACGGTGCAATCGTATTTACAGAAGGAACTTATATATTAGGGGCGCCGGAATTTGTCCTGCGAGATGCATATGCGACGGTGGAAGAAGAGATTACAACCTTCACGAAGGATGGTGACCGCGTCCTGCTTTTTGCAAAATACGCAGGAACCGACTTAAAGCATGGACTTACCGGGGAAGTGATTCCGCTTGGATTTGTCGTGCTTGCGAACCCGATTCGTGAAAATGCAAAGCAGACATTCGAATATTTTAACAATCAGGGCGTGGCAATCAAGGTTATCTCCGGTGATAATCCGGGAACAGTTTCTGAGGTTGCGCTGCAGGCGGGAATCCCGGGTGCAGAGAATTATGTGATGCGACCACACTTGATACAGCGGCGAAGCTTAGGGATGCAGTGGAACAGTACACTGTCTTTGGACGTGTGACACCGAAGCAGAAACAGAAGCTTGTGAAGGCATTGCAGATCAAAGGACATACAGTTGCGATGACCGGCGATGGTGTCAATGATATCTTAGCGATGAAGGATGCAGACTGCAGCGTGGCGATGGCATCGGGAAGTGAGGCAGCAGCGCAGGCAGCACAGGTTGTATTGCTGGATTCGGATTTTGCACATATGCCGGATGTTGTGTATGAAGGCAGGCGTGTCGTTAACAACGTACAGCGGTCAGCGAGTCTGTTCCTTGTAAAGAATATATTTTCTCTGTTGATGGCAGTATTCTCGATGGTTTTGATGATCACATATCCGCTCGAACCGGCGCAGGTATCCTTGATCAGTATGTTCACAATCGGCGCACCGGGATTCCTGCTTGCATTAGAGCCGAACAAGAACCGGATCGAAGGCAGGTTTATCACGAATGTGCTGCTTAAGGCACTGCCGGGCGGTCTGACCGATGTGATTGCAGTCGGAGCCCTTGTCATGCTTGGATCGGTATTTGGACTCCCGGAGGCGAGTGGGGCGACAGCCGCAACACTGGTTTTGTCGGTTGTTGGATTTATGATTTTATTTAAGATCAGCGAACCGCTCAATAAGATGAAGTACGGCGTGATCTTCCTGAATATATTCGGACTTGTATTCTCCGGGATATTCTTGAAGAAGCTGTTTGCACTAAGTGATATGTCAAATCGGTGTATATTGTTGATGGTTGTGTTCGGATTTGCGGCGGAATCCTTATTCCGGTATCTCACGCTGATTGCGGAGAAGTTACGGGCACGCTACGAGAAAAAACAGTAGTATACCGGCTATAAACGGAAGAGAAAACTACGTCGATAGTGAAAATTACAGGAAATTTACAAGAAAATGACGAAAAAGGGATGCGTAATCATTGCTATCTGCCAAAAATGATATTATAATCGGAATGGTGTTTTTTGGATTATAGTAGAAAACGAAGGAGAGAGTAACATGATACGCTTCAAAAAGAGTAAGAAGATTCTTGCAGCCATTTTGACAGCGGGGATGCTGCTTGCGGGAAATGGAGTCCCGATTTGCGCAGCAGAACCAGTTTCGGTGGCACAGACAGAAGAACAGTTGAATTATCTGGTCGTCGGAAGTCCGGTTGTATGTACACCGGGAAGCCAGTTTGTTCTGGCGGATGTCGGAGATGGAACGGAGAAGCTTTCGGATGCGGTTTTGACTTACGTCAATGTGGAGACTGGTACTTCCTATGAAGTGACTGCGGATACCGTAGATGAGGGAAGCCTGCTGTTTAACATGGAGTTTGATGATACCCAGCCGAGCGGAGAATATGAAGTAACCACGATTGAGGTAGTTGCAGACGGAGAGAAACGAATCGTTCGTATGGTGGATACCGGAATTGAAGCCAAATTTGGTATCAATACGGATGTTGATTCTGAGGCGGATGCCTATGTCGTGGATGAACAGGCAGAGCAGGATGCAGAGGAAGCCTGCGGCGAAGACGGAATTACCGTGCTGGATGCCGAAGGACAGGAGATGACTTTTGATTCTCTGACCGAAGCTTTACAGGAAGCCGATGACAGTGTTGCAGACAGCGGAATCGCAACACAGTCGACAGCCAACCCGAATCTGGTTGTTGTGCTTGATCCGGGACATGGTGGTTCTGATCCGGGTGCATGTAAATATGGCTTGAGAGAAGCGGATTTGACGTTGAAAATCGCGCAGTATTGCAAGTCAAAGCTGGAAGAGTATAGCCATGTTGAAGTATACATGACAAGAACTGCAGATACGGACAATAATCTTGCTAATCGCGTAGCGTATGCAAAGAAATTTAATCCAGATGTGTTTGTCAGCATTCATATCAATGCTGTTGGTGGACAACATGGCGGTGCCGAGGTGTATTATCCAAACGGCAATTACATACCGGGTATCGGAACAGAAGGAAAAGAACTGGCAGAAGTAATCCAGCAGAAGCTGGTAGCACTTGGCCTATATAACAGAGGAATCAAGATCCGGAATACAGAGGACGGCAGCCAGTACCCAGATGGTTCACCATCGGATTACTTAGGCGTTATCAAGCGTTCTAAGGAAGCTGGTTTCCCGGCAGTTTTGATCGAGCATGCATTTATCGATAATTATGGCGATGTATATAACTTTTTGTCAAGAGAAGATAAAGTAAAGGAAATGGGGTATGCAGATGCAACCGCCATTGCAGAATATTATGGATTGTCCAAGAATGGGAATTACGGTTCTAAGGCGACAATCGCGGATACGATCCGTACAGCATATGACGGTGGTACGTCCGAAGCATTGACACCAATCATGACGACTCCGACGACATCAGTTGATCGTATGGTATCGTATTATAAGTCCAACGCAACGTTCCCGACTTACTATCAGGAGCATGATACAGAGATCAAAGCATCGTCCAATCCATTGCAGACATTTTGCCAGATCTTTTACGACGAGGCAGTTGCAGAGGGCGTAGATCCGGGTGTTGTATTTGCACAGGCAATGAAAGAAACTGGATTCCTGCGATTCGGCGGCGATGTAAAGATTGAGCAGTATAATTTCTGTGGACTGGGCGCAACCGGAGGCGGCGCTGCTGGACAGGCATTTGGTTCGGTACGTCTGGGAGTACGTGCACAGGTACAGCATCTGAAGGCATACGCTTCACAGGAAGATCTGAAAAATGCAGTGGTTGATCCGAGATTCCAGTATGTGACAAGAGGCTGTGCAACTTTTGTAGAGTACTTGGGTATTCAGGAAAACCCTTGGGGAAAGGGCTGGGCAACTGCATCAAATTATGGATATAGTATTGTAAATGATTATATGTACAAATTCTGTACGGTAAAAAAGACGTCCAGTACAGCAAATTCGTTCCTGAATGTAGCGTATAGCACACATGTACAGAGT
>ERZ859937.808-NODE-808-length-11519-cov-1.139218_pt1 | contig 11519 bp, 13 predicted proteins | sample MGYA00509985_ERZ859937 | MGnify/ENA primary metagenome ERZ859937 (study PRJEB30046, sample SAMN00715169) | human gut metagenome | study: EMG produced TPA metagenomics assembly of the A metagenome-wide association study of gut microbiota in type 2... | reverse complement strand
TGAAAACAATGATTTAAACTTAAAATGATAGGTTTATACTTCCTGCATTATTGGTAACTTATCTTGTTGTTGATTTCAGTCTCTACAGCATTATATATTTCTGTTTCACTTGTTTCTATAGATATTATTAGAGAATACTTTATAACATTGTCAACATTAGCCAGTTTTCTCTCTTTCCACCAACCTGGTCCTGGATAAACAACTATATGACCACAACCTGCTAATTCAGCTGCTGTACACTCAAACCAGTCCGACTGAACAGTACCTTGTTCACGGCGATTTTGCTTGATTGTCCATCTTTGAGTATCATTATCCGTTGTTTTATCTCCTTCATTCTTATTCCTTCTACATAAAAATTCTTCAACATTTTCATGTGGACTCTTCAAATCAAAATGCAAAGTTGCTGAAGGATAACGATATTTATTTCTTCTACCGGCATAACCAGGAGAAGGCCTTACATAATAGGAAAGTGTAATTCTTATCTTTACTTTTTCTGCTCCCATCTGCTCAAGTAATTCAACAGGCCATGGGAGATCATAAAAATGCAGTTGATTATATGTATTTGAACCATCTTTACGTACATATGGTATCAATTCATTTTCAAAGATGTATGTAGCATATCTTTCATTGCTAAATAAAGCAATTTCTTCATCTGAATGCCATAACCACATATTGACATGATATCATTGATACTTCCTATACGCTTCATTTCTTCAGTCCATCTCGCAGAATGTACCATCATACCACGTACAGACAACAAAGAAAGGTCAGGATTCACTGTCTTAATTTTGCTGCCATACGTGCAGCCAATGCTGTGGCTGCACTAGTTGCATAAAATGGCTCCAATGATTCTGCCAAGTCTGCACTGGTCGAAATCAGGCTCAGATCAGGAGTTGTTGTTGTCTGCAGTACAGGATGATTAGCTACATTACCGCCTTCCATTACAATCTCAGGCTTGTTAAGACCATTTCTCCAACTCCAGGAGGTTCTTGACATGGAGAAATTCCTCCAGGCGCAGCCAGAGGCTTATATCTATCATCAGTTACAACAGTCTTCTCTGTATAAGCTCCTACGGTCAGTGCATTCCATGCCTGTGCCGGACTTTTAATAGCATTAGCTTTACAAGATCCTATATAATTGGAAACATCTATTTCTGTGGTCTCAATATTTCCCGCAGAAACAACCACCAGACGGTCACAATTTCCTCCGTTATATATACTTTCATCTAACGCAGCAGAACTCGACGTGGATTTGCAGTCATACGAAATGTCATCAGTAACAGCCATGCATTGTATAGGTGCTCCCATTTTATGAGCTTGCTGTATTGCATCCTCTATAACAGCACCATAAAAATCAGAATCTGTCTCATATCCGGATTCAAATATTTTCACTGATACCAACTTGTTTCCAAGTGCATCAGATTTCTTATGCCCATAAATTAAATCTGTCATATCACCATATAGGATAAGACCAGCCATATCCGTTCCATGGAAAGTATGATCAATAGTGTCAGAAACACCTATTGCACTTTTCATCATATCATCCGATAAAAATGGAGCTATCAAGTCATGAGCATTGTTTACACCCGAATCCAACAAGCCGACCCTTACACTGTCACTGTTTATTGAAATCTCAATTTCATCTTTAATAAGCTCACTCCACTCCCTGCTTTCATTGTGGGATTTTACAAGTATTGAAGGCTGTTTATAAGGACGTATTCCCTCTATATAACCAATAGATAAGGGTAACTCACATAATTGTTGTTTTGTTGCTTTGATTAGCAGAACAGCAACTCCGTCAAAGTCCAGGATATTTTTACCAGCCGATATAAGGCCAAGACTGTCTAAAGTTTTAGTAAGTTCCTCTAGATTATAATCATCACCTTTGGTTACCCATATTTCAAATGTCTGCAGATGATTATCTGGTAGCATATCAAAATCTTCTGCAGAAGTATAAAGACTATGAATATCAGCTTGTTCAATAGAATTGATTGGCTCAATCAGAGTTGCATTCTTAGGGTTCCCATTTCTTGTGCAAATTTCTTCATTTGCATACTCATTAGCTTTTTTGTCCAACCAATCTTTTTTTTCTTTCTTGACATATATTGTTACATCTACATTTCCATCACCTTTATCTTCTGAGATTTTTAGAATAGATGCTCCACTACTTTTTGCCAATGCCTGAGGAACAAAACCTGAAACCATGTCAAAGTTCATATAAACACCATCAGCAACGGGTAATCCACTTTCTGACCGTTGTGACAAAGTTTCTATTGCCTTATCAATAGCTGTATTATAAATTTCTTTTATATAAGCCGCATGTCCCTGTCTGTTTCTTTCAGGCATGGTTGGCGGTTGTACAGACCTGGTTCTTGGTGTAAAAGAACGAACTTCTGCTATCTTATTTCCTAAGAAAAAATGTTTCTTGTGCATATTACCTACATATTCAACCTATTTCACGGCACAGTTGATTTCGTTTGTCAACAATCATTTTCACCATTTCCATATCTATAGGCAAATCATTTAACAGTGATTCTTTGAATATGTCGGAGCATACCATTTTTATCTCTGCATGGCTCATTCCCATAAATAAAGGTTCAGCCTGAGAGAAATCCAGATTTTTTGCTGTATATAAATATTCACGCAACAACAACAAACGTTGTTCTGCATCCGGCATTCTGTATTCAATAACATCATCAAAACGCCGGAACATTGCCTTGTCGATGGACTCTATTGCATTTGTAGCTGCAACAATAAAACTATCAGAAGAATCACGCTCCAACAACTGCAGGAATGTATTAAGTATTCTGCGTTGTTCACCGACCTCATTTTCCATTCCCGTTGTGCACCTATAGCGTCAAACTCATCAAAGAGATAAACGGCAGGAACTTCATCTATAAAATCAAAAATACGGCTAAGTTTCTGACCTGTCTCACCCATGAATTTAGTGATAATCTTTTCTGTTCTTACAATAAAGAAAGGAAGATTAAGTTCCTTTGCCAATACCCCTGATGTCATAGTCTTACCTGTACCAGACATACCATAGAGTAACAGCTTACGGCGATTTGCAAGGCCATATTTCTGAAGTTCTTCTCTTCTTGTATATTCCTTTATTACCCTTTCCAGCTTCTCCTTTACAGACTTATCTGTAACCAGATCATTCAACTGTCATATGTTTCAGTCTGAAGCAACAAATCGTCAACATCCTTATTGCGTGGAATAATTTTTAAATTGCTAAAAGAGGTCTTTTTCTGGCTTAACAATTCCTGGATAGTTCTCGCCAATACAGCATGACCATTCTTTGCCTCTACAGCTGAAATCTGTAAGGCAACCTTTCTGAATTGTGCATCATCATTGTTTAAATGATTGCGTATCAGAGATAATATTTGGTCTGCATTTGCCATCGTAATATGGTTATAAAATTATTGATGTACAAAAATACTTTGTTTCCGTCAAATAGTCAACTCTATCATTAAAAATTGCTAAATATTTATGCTTTTTTATCTAAGAACTTGGTGATTTCACCAAAAAAACTAAGAGAAGTCTTTTAATACTACCATTATATTTTTGATTTGTATTAAACCCTTTACTTCTTTCATCATCAGAGTTCAGATTAATCATTTATGTAAAATCAAATTCATTCTGTTTGAAAGTGTGTTACATTTCTGTCATCACTTCTTCCTGCATGTCTTGCACTTCAGCTACAACCTCAGTTTCAAGATCCAGTCCAAAAGTTTCCTTTAGCTGTAGGTAATCAAAGCATAATGCCTTTGGTCGGTTTACCTTTACCTTCTTAACCTGCTCGCCATTTACAATGTCGATGGTATAGTCAGGAAGTCCGCTGGGCAGAAGTATGGTGAATCTGTCCTGTTTCAGTCCCAAATATGAAGCATGGGATTTCAGGTAGGACATGATGGTGGACCAGTTCGAGCGGTTGGAAGTTGAACCTGCATTCCTACTGTTGAACAGTGACGCCACGGCTGCCGTGTTCAGATAGAGAATAGGACGTGCTTCCTTAAATTCTATATCTTCTTTTACAGATAATGGACGGAAGGATTTCATATACCTTATGCGGTAATGCGCCTTCTCAATACATTTCCCTGAAGTCTGGAATCCCTGAAGCATACTCCAGAAGTCCGATATCTCTGAACTTTCCTGAGCCAGCTCATTCTGGTTGCGTATTCCTTTAACTGCTGCTTCAAAAAGCTCCGCATAGCTGAAAGGTACGTCAATGACTGTCTCCAGTGTCCTGAAGGTGGCCAATGGAATGACCCAATTTCCGAATATACGGTCATGGATTGTTTCATTCTCCAGTTTTGCAGCCAGTTCACGCTTGGTGATGGAGTATATTTCCGGAAAGTTCTTCTCAAACAGCTCCCTGTGTCCCAATATCTCCAGGGTGAGGTGGGTAAGTCCCATATTGCAGACTGATACAAGGTCTTCATAAGCCCTTTTCTCATTCTGGTTGAATGATGTCTTTGAAAAGGCAAGGAAAATGACACGGGTATAGAGTGCCATATCCTGAGTAGGCTTGTCCTGGCCGCAAAGGGCTACACCTGTTGTGACAATGGTCTGTGCTGCCATACCGTCTGTGTTTGTATTCTTCTTGGTCTGGCCACCACCGCCCCAGAGTCCTTTCAGATAGGCTATCTTGCGGATGTCGAGGTCGTTCTTGTATTCATCAAGTACGGCAAGGATGTTGACGGCCTGTGATACACGGTCGTTCATGCCGGTACGGAAGTTACTCCGAGATTGGGCGGATCCACTCCGTGCAGGAAGAAGGACTGGAGGGAAGTAGCCAGGGTTGTCTTACCGGTTCCTTTTTCACCGAAAAGGTTCAGGATGGGAAAGTGACGGGTACGTCTGAATATGATGTCACGGAAGAGAGTGGCAAGAAGGTAACAGAAGGCTACGCTTGAATTCTCACCGAACACTTCCATCAGTCTTTTTGCGTAATCATACAGTTTTATTCCGTTGCGGTTCTCATGTACCATGAGTCTTTCAAACTGGAATATCTCCGGATTGTTGAGATAGATTTTTGAAGTGGCCGGTATATAGAAGGCCTTGCCGTTGATTCCACGGACAATACCCATTCGTCAACGGCATTGAATGCACCTGCAAAGAATATGCCGTTACCAAAAGCGAAGAATCCTTCAGCCGCATTCCAGCCGAGCTTTCTGATACGTTCTGCCGTATCGGTCTTTGAATACAGGTATTCCTTTACACGATTGAGTTTGTCTATCTTGGCCAGCCATACATAATTGCCCAGTGAGCCGACCTTCTGCTGGAAGTTGCTCAGTGAGCAGAGTTCTGACTCCTTCAGTTCTATGAACCTGCATAATTGTACATATTCCTCATACGGAAGATTCTGGTTCCGTTTATCTCATCCTCGATATGGAATAGCGGTTCCATGATGAAGTTGGAGATTCTTGACGGTTCATCATCATCTTCACCGATGGAGTAGTAACAGTTTTCCCTGACAAACAGACCGAACTGGCGCAGCAGCTCCGCTTCACGCTGCATCTCGTTCATGGCTGTCGGTCTGTCGTTCCTTCTCCTGGCTTCTCCACGTGCCTGAGCAACGGCATCACGCCATAGTTTTACCTTCCCGTGCAGTCTGGAAAGCTGTTCTATGCACTGGTCATATACCAGCTGGTCTTTTATATAGCGCAACAGGTCTGCTATTTCGGCTACACACTTTCTTTCCTCTACCATGGAACCTGCTACCAGAAAACGTTTCTGTGCCAGCCAAATGATGAAATGCTTTTCCGGCAATGAGGTATAATCCTCCCTGCTGCGGATATAGCTGTCGGCATCATTCTTGGCATATTGCACTTCTCCTTCTGTCTCGATGGTATTTCTGCGAAAGGAAGTTCTCTGACTGTCACATGGAATCCTTTTCTTATGGCTGCAGCTCCGTTGGTCATCACCACCTCAAATCCCGGTCCGTATGATTTGCCTTCCGCAATATCTGAATCAGGAATGAAACAGAGTGAGGATACATATTTCTTCAGCTGTTCAAACTGGCTGTCACTCCAGGCTGTTCCAAGAGATGCAACCGTATTGTCATATCCTATCGACTGCATTCTCAGGACATCAGGAGCACCTTCCACAATGATATAATAGTCGGCATCACGCAGTCTGACGGCACGGTCAATACCGAATACTGTTTCTCCCTTGGAGTAAATAATGCTTGTTGCCGAGTTGATATACTTGGGAGCCTTCCTATTGTCTCCGATATATCTGGCCGTGTAGGCAATGATGCGTCCCCATCTGTTTCTCACGGGAATCATGATACGCTGTCGGAACATGGCATATGTGTTTCCGTCCTCGCCACGCTTGAACATGCCCAGTTCGTACAATAGTTCTTCACTCAATGCTTTACTTCTGCAGAAATCTATGAAGGTTTGGCCGTCCTTAGGTGCATAGCCTATTCCGGCAAAGGCACAGAACTCCTCATGCCACCGGCTGTATGCGTATGCCCTGGCATCAAGGCTTTCTTCCTTGTCTGTTGCTCTGAGGCATTGAAGGAAGAAGCTCTGGACTGTATCGAGAACTGTCAGAAGTGATTCCCGGTGCCTGGCTTCAGCCATCTGTTCCTCACTGCGCTCTTCACTGATGTATTCTACCGGAATATTATGGTTTCTGGCAATAAATTCCACGGCGGCACTAAAGGAAAGGTTTTCCTTTTCCATTATAAAAGTAATGGAATCACCACCACGGTTACAGCTGAAACAGTGGAAGAGATTCTTGTCAGGGGTAACGGCAAAGGAACCGGTCTTCTCAGTATGAAAAGGACAAAGTCCCATCAGTGTTGAACCTTTTCTGGACAGTCTGACATAAGGACTGAGTACGTCTTCTATGGCAAGTTCCCTTACTTTCCGTATGGTTGTTTCGCTTATCATAACGTACTGAGCAGGTTCCAACAATCGATTATTGACTGGCCGGAGTATTTCGGACGGCTGACATTATTAGGATTGAGCGGTTGGATATATCCGTTATCTCTGTATTTCCTGAGTGTCTTGTTGCGATACCGAGTTCAGCACAGGTGCGCTTGACTGAATAGACACCGTTTGGATCGCACGCTGGTCTGATTTCTTTCATTATTATAAAATTATTATGAATGTGCGATACAAATACCTGTCTGGCTTTATTTTAAACTATAAGCTGGCGAACAAAGGTTACTGACGCACATTCCTGTACCTACTATAATTGCTTTCTTTATATTTCATAGAGTATCACGGCTAAACTAAACAAATAAAATTTATAAATATTAGAATGTTAGCCATAATATGTTTGTCATTTATCTTTCTTGACCAATTTTTCTGCCTGTTTCGGCTGACTTTCATCAAAATAGTCCTGGGTGGTACGCTGCAGAAGCCTGAGGTCTGCTGTGCGGTATTCCACCTTACCCGGTCTTTTATAGGAAACCACCTTTCCCTGACGTTTCCACCTTTCTACATTCCTGCGGCCAAACAGCTCGTATGCCTTCCTCTGGCTGATGAATTCAGGATCATCCTTGTCGGCTTTCAATTGCCTGACAATTCTGGAGGAGAGGTCATTCAGGAATGTTTCGTATGGTATAAGATGGTCCAGAAACTGTAATATCTTCATATAAACCTGATTTGGTTTCTATACTGTTCGTTTGACCGTGATGGTTTGGTTTTCTCTGTCAGTCCTGGTCTTGAACTGACGGTTGTAGATGGCACCAAGCTCTGAAGCCTGTGTACGGACGCTTTTCAAACGTGAAATGGGAAATGAAACGGATTCACCTACTTAAGGGCAACAAGTGCCGGACGGATTTTTTTAAGTTTTCAGACATAATTGTTGGATATTTAATATTTAATGTTTAACTTTGTATTCACCAAATGAATAGGTTACACCGCAAAGTAACATAAAATGGTTTATATTACCAAATATTTGTTTGATGATTTATTGTTTAAGATGTATTTATTGAAGGATTCGCATGGATAATGACATAAAACACGTGCATGTAGGTCAGGCTATCGACAAAAGACGCAACGAGCTTGGATTGAGCAAATCTGAGCTTGGGCGTAAAATAGGTGTACCGCAGCAGCACATAAACCGCATACTGGAAAGGGAGACAATGGAAACGAGCAGGCTTATTAAAGTCAGCGAAGCATTGGACTTCAATTTCTTTTCCCTTTTCTGTCCGAGACAGCATCATATATCGGCACATCTTGCTGCCGTTTCATTGGATGGAAATGCAAATAATTTGATAGGTGATGCGGAATTGGCCGTGCAGTTATCCAGCGAAAAGAAAGAAACAGAGAACCTGAGGGAAACAATCAAGCTTCTGAAGGAACAGATAGAGAGTCTGAACTCACAGATTTTACGTCTTGATTCAAACCTGAAGGATAAGGACGTGATTATTGAACTATTGAAAGATAGGAAATAAACAATACTGAAATTTAAATGAATGCGTCATCTCGTTACAGAGAGGTCAAATCATTCATCCTTAATATCTATTGCAACTGTTCCAAGCATTGTATGGGATTATATCAAGATGCATACAGATTACATACACAGATATTGCATCTTATTGAAATTCAGATATGTATTGGAGAGGCCCAAGCTGCGATAGAATAATAATGCTAAGAAAGTAGCAGCTTTAGAAAAAAGTCATACCAAAGCGCATACACTTCACATACACCGGCAATGTAACCTATTGGGGAATAATCGTATATGAAAGTGGCGCAGGCTGCCATTGAAGGCTGATTTCAATAATACTGAATAATGACATTTATGGGCTGCATGCTTTACTTGGTAATGGCATGCGGCCTATTTTGTTGGAAAAAACTGTAGTTTCTATTAATTTATTTGTATTTTCTTTAGTATATTTGCTTCCCATAATTTTATAGTTTCCAATAAGCAAGCAAAAAACGATGATATTGACAATTACGGCAGCATACGATGTTTGGACGAATGACTTCTATCAGAATAATGAAGCATTGGTATATAGTTTTGGGATAATTGTCATTCTGCTTTTGGTCATCATGATAATCATTTCCATCAGCAAGAGCAAAAGGTGAAGACGTTGCAGCGCATCAATGAGGTTGCCGAAGAATCCAATCAGCTGAAGAATGCTTTCATAGCTAATATGACTCACGAAATACGTACTCCTTTGAATGCTATTGTAGGCTTTACAACCATGCTTGCCGAAATGGATAATCTGGACAGAGAAACCCGTATGGCTTTTCTGAAGGAGATTAATGATAACAAGGACTCGCTGCTGCAACTGGTCAATGACTTGCTGGACTATTCGAAGATTGAGGCAAATACCCTGGAATATAACGATGGAGAAGTGGATGTAAACGCGCTGATTGATGAAGTCTGCACGACGGAGAATATGCGCTCGCATCCCACGGGCATTCAGGTGGAGTTTGTAGAACGGTTGCCTCAATGCCGTTTGTGGTAGACCGTGTGCGTTTTGCCCAAGTCATAGGTAACTTGGTGAGGAACGCCTTGAAGTTTACGGAGATGGGCAGTGTGAAAATCGGTTGCAGGAGATTGAGCAACCATAACTTCTATTTTTATGTGGCAGATACAGGCTGTGGTATCGATGAAGTGGGAAGACATGCCATCTTTGAACGGTTTGTGAAGATGAACTACAATATCAAAGGTACGGGGTTGGGGCTTTCCATCACCAAATCTATTGTGGAGCACTATGGGGGAGGTATCGGTGTGGAGTCTAAGAAAGGGGAAGGCTCCACCTTCTATTTCACGTTGCCTGCCGGTATTGAATACAAAGAGTACGGTAAATTTTAATTTGCCAGTCCAAGGCAAGGCTCAATCAGCCATTTTCTTCAACTTCTTGAAGTGGCGGATTACTTCCAGATAATCGCGGTCGGTGCAGGCATTGAATTTATTCCATAAGTCACCCATTACAACGGCACCACCGAATCCGTAATCCTTAATCTCCAGTATGTTGTCGGGAGTAATGCCTCCCAAAGCCATGACTCTACTGTCTATGACCTTACTTTTTCCTGCTTGCCGCAACTCTTCGGCTGTGAAGCCGGACGTGACTCCGGACTTTGTGATGCAATTATATATCGGGCTTAGGAACAGATAGTCATAGAAATGCTTCTTGTTCTGCACTTCGTCCAGTGAATGGCAGGTGCAACTGATGTGGCCCGAATAGTCGTGGGGCTCTTTGGGATTGCGGGTGTTTAGATGAATCCCCATCAGGCTGAACTCTTCCTGCAGGTAGAAGTGCTCATGGGTAATGATGCGCTTATGGTATTTTTCGGGTATCAGCGTTAAAAGCCGTTCTGAATACATGGCGGGAGTTTCCGGCTTCCTCAGATGTAGAATATCCAGCCCCTCTTCGAATAGTGCCGTGATAATCTTGTCTTCTTCCACAAAAAATGTGGGTGCTGTTACTACGATGAGTTTCATTTCTTTTGTTTAACTTTTAAGTTTAGCAAAGTTAATGAATACTTATGGTAGAAGCCAAAGAATTTCTTTAAAATATGTTAGATGGCTATTTTAAACAAGAAAACGCATTCTTGAACCTTAGTTGTCAAGAATGCGTCATTAACATGTTTAGTGGGACCTTGTTGCTTATTTCAGTCTTTTACCTACTACATCCCAGTCGATGATGCTCCACAGTTCGTTCACATGGTCGGCACGGCGGGTCTGGTAATCAAGATAGTAGGCATGTTCCCACACGTCGAATCCGAGTAGCGGAACAAGACCGGCGCGTACCGGATTGCTACCGTTGGCTTCTTTGGTGATGTGGAGTTTGCCGTTCTTGTCGGCAGACAACCAAGCCCATCCGGAGCCGAACAAGCCGACAGCTGCCGCGTTGAATTCCTTCTTGAAATTCTCAAAGCTGCCGAAGTCGCGTTTGATGGCTTCTGCCAGCTTGCCGGTAGGCTCGCTGTGGGCAGGCTTCGGAGCAAACTGTAAGAAGTATAATGTGTGGTTCAACACTTGTCCTCATTGTTGAAGATGGCACCGTCCGGTGCTGTGGCAACAATGGTTACCAGGTCTTTGCCTTCAAATTCCGTTCCCGGAACGAGGTTTTGAGGTTGTTCACGTAGGTTTGCAGATGTTTACCGTAGTGGTAATCTATGGTTTGCTGACTGATTACAGGTTCCAGTGCATTGTTGGTGTAGGGAAGTTTTGGCATTTCGTAAGTCATAACTGTTATCATTAAAATCGTTAATATTGTATTCATAAGTTTCAATTATTTAATTTTGGAACTTTACTATATAAACACTATAACCTATAGAAATGTTCGTACGTCTCCGAAGCTTTTTTTATCTTTGCCTCCGTAAAAACAAAGGAAGAAAAAATATCATCATTTTAAGATTATACGGATATGCCCGATTATATAGAGGAACTGAACGAAGGACAACGGAACGCGGTGTTATACAATGACGGTCCGTCACTGGTGATAGCCGGTGCCGGTTCGGGAAAGACGCGCGTGCTGACCTACAAGATTGCTTATCTGCTGGAGAATGGCTACCAGCCTTGGAACATTCTGGCATTGAC
>ERZ859937.806-NODE-806-length-11543-cov-1.916783_pt1 | contig 11543 bp, 10 predicted proteins | sample MGYA00509985_ERZ859937 | MGnify/ENA primary metagenome ERZ859937 (study PRJEB30046, sample SAMN00715169) | human gut metagenome | study: EMG produced TPA metagenomics assembly of the A metagenome-wide association study of gut microbiota in type 2... | reverse complement strand
CGCGTGTTGATGCTCAGCATGACCAGTGTGCAGATAAACGAAAGTTCGTCGCACGACTGGGTGCTGGGTGCTGGCTATACCATCAGCAATTTTAACCCCTTCGGCCCTAAAGCGCGTAAGATAAAAGGCGCAAAACGTAGCACCGATGGCAATAACGCCAACAAAAATCGTAGCACAAACCGCTCGACAGGCTTTAATAGCGACCTCAAACTTCGCCTTGACCTCAGCTACCGCAAGCAGGCTGCCTTGAGCCGAGACATTGCCTCAATGACATCGACAGCCAGCAGTGGTAACACAGCTTTCAAACTGTCGTTCACGGCCGATTATTCGTTATCGCGTCTGCTCACCATGAGCTTCTATTACGATCGACAAACCAATACGCCACTGCTCACCTCAAGCAGTTATCCCACCACCACGCGCGACTTCGGCCTCAGCCTAAAGTTCTCGCTCACAAGATAACCTTGGGACATTATGCAAGGACGTAAGACAAAGCGTAATAGGACAAATAGAGAAGAGAATATAGAAGAAAAAATAGAAGAGATAGATAACAAGGAATAAAAGAAACTAATGAGTGACTTTATCCTAACTACAAACTAAATAAAAAAACAATTTATGGCTTTAGAAAAAACATTGGTATTGCTGAAACCCTGCACACTGCAGCGTGGCTTAGTGGGCGAAATTGTCAGCGTGTTTGAGAAAAAAGGTTTGCAAATATGTGGCATGAAGATGATGCAGCTCGACGACAAGTTGCTCAGCGAACACTATGCACACCTCAGCGAGAAGCCTTTCTTCCAGCGTGTGAAAGATGCTATGATGACGGCTCCCGTGGTGGCCATGTGCCTGAAAGGTGTCGACGCCATTGCTGCTGTGCGCGCATTGGCAGGCCCCACCAATGGTCGTAACGCTGCCCCTGGCACCATTCGTGGTTCATATTGCATGAGTTTCAAGAGAACATCGTACATGCTTCCGACTCGCCCGAGACGGCTGCCGTAGAGCTAAACCGCTTCTTCCGCCCCGAAGAGATACTTGAGTGGAACCAAAGCGTCTTCACCAGCCTCTATGCTTGCGACGAATATTAAGCAGGGAGTAAAGGAAAAGAAATACGAACGTATGAAAGGAAGACAGAAGAAACTAAATTAGTTTTAATGTAAAATAGACAGAAGATACTAAATTAGTTTTACTGTAAAATAGACAGAAAGAAACTGACCCGGTCAGCGCGCGGCTTGGCAAATGGCAAGCTGAGGGCTGACCGTTTTTCCATCACACCCCTTCGGCCAACAGTTCGGCCACCTCTTCAGGCGTATTAAAGAGGATGCCATCATTCAGTTCATCGTCAGTAAAGCCTTTCAGTATATCTTTAGCATCGGCCTCAGTTATACGTGCGTTACCCTCGTTATCTTTCAGTTGCAGCATAGCATCAAGAATAGCTGCTCTGTATTCGTCTACCGTCATCATATCGTTACATTATATTGTTATTGTTTTTATTATATTGTTGAAGATATTATTATGTTGCTGTCCGCTAAAACTTTTTGCATAAAGGCCATCTCGGGCCCTGTCAAAAAAGGGGCCATCACTTCAGCAACTGTTGCAGCAACAGTGGGTCATTAGTGGTGATAAAGTCGGCACCGTTATCAATGCACCACTGCAAGTCTTCTTTCTTGTTTACCGTCCAGATGTTTACCTTCAGGCCCAGGTCGTGGCACTCTTTAATCCAATTAGGGTTTTTGTGGAAGCAGTTCAAATGATAGTCGGGGCCCGCGCAGCCAATGGCCTTCAGCTCGGCTGGCGACAGCTCGCCATTCAGATAATACACCTCGGTGCCTTTGGGTGCATATTTAATAAACTCTTTGGTGGCTTGCAACGAGAAGGTAATGTAAACGGCTCTGTTGGCAAGACCCTTCTTCTTCATCATCTTCAATATTTGGTGCACAGCCTTGCGCTCTACCTCTTTATTCTTATGCGCCTTTAGTTCGCACACCACCTTGAGGTTAGGGTGCTTACGAAAGGCATCAAGATAGGCCGAAAGATAAGGCACGTGCTCGCCATTGGCCAGTTTCTGTGCCGTTACCTCTTTCGAGGTGCTTGTTTCAATAACAATACCATTAATATTGTCGTCGTGGTTTACCACCAGTTTGCCGTCTTGCGTCATCCACACGTCAAACTCTGATCCCCAACACCCTATCGAGTCGGCCTTTACCAAGGAACGAATAGAGTTTTGGGCCGAACCTTCAGTTGCCCAAAATCCACGATGTGCTACTACTTTTGCTTTTCCGTTTGCCAGACAGGTGGTGGCCATGCTGATGGCCAAAGCGGCTAATAAAAATATACGTTTCATGTTATAATATATAATAAAAATAGGTATAGTTTATGATTGCCTATAAAAACGATGGCATTATCTCCCAGAAAAGATACGCATCAATAAGCATTGGCAAAGTTAACAAAAACAGGATAATAAACGGACAAAACAGTTAAATAAATATGTTTAATATTGTTTTGTAACATATTTAACAATTTAATTGCCTTATTTATATTAATAATTGAATTTAATTTTATAAAAACTTGCACACAACTTGTTTAATATTTAAATTTGCCACCATAAAACGTATTAATAATAAAAAACCTATTAGAGAGAAGACAATGACAAGCCCAAAATGTCTTATACATTATATTATATGCATAGCGAGCCTTATGCTAACAATGGGTAACAGTTTTGCCCGAGCAAACACTGCTACCTGTAAAACCCACCTACTGGTGGTGGGCGGTAGCGCTAGTGACAACTTAGATACGTGCGAAAACTTAATAAGTAAGAATATATATAAGGTTAATGATTGGTTTGTTTTTTGAGAGGTGTGTCGTCATAAAACAGGACGGCACACCCTCTTAAAAGAAAACAGGTAGAAGAAGAGAATTAGGTTAATAAAAAAGATTTGAGATGAAGAACGGGGAAAGAGAAAATTTGCTTAATGCATTGCGTGAATATGCCAGCATGACCATGATCAGGGTTTTAGCTGGCCATAGGGTAGATTTGCTCTTCCCCTTTTTCTTGTTTTCTATGGGAATGGCCATACCGATACAGCATTGAGCCCCCTGGCGTTATCGTTGCAAAAAACAATAAATAAGCAGCCACAATTTATTTAATATCGGAAATAAGCCAAATTATTTTTATAATTACAATAAATTAACGCGATTATTTACAAGACATCAAATACTATTCGATATCTTTGCAACAGAGTAAGTTTTTTATTTCAATAAAAGAAAAAATCTTTGTAACATTAAACCAGTAACCATTATGACAAGAATTTTTTTTGATAAAGAGCGCACGGCTATGCAAACAGCCATGATCAATCTGTTGCTTGAGAAAAGCGAACAAACCATAGCCGAACTGTCGGCCGCACTGGGCGTAAGCATACCCTACACCACTAAATCGCTAAACGAGCTTATCGACATGGAGCTGGTGCAAGAGGTAGGCAAACGCGACAACTATGCTCGCCGCGCCCCCAGGGTGTATAGCCTCATTGCCACTGCGGGCTATTTTCTGGGCATCGACACCGGTCACGATCGCCTAAACCTTGCCATCACCGACTTTTGCGGCGATATTGTATATAGCGAATGTAATATTTCATACGAATATGAGAACACCGAGGCATGCTTTCAGTCTCTTACCGATAAGGTGAACGCCTTCATCGAAGAATCGGGCATAGCACGCGACAATATTGTTGAAGCCTGCATGAGCGTGGGCGGACGCGTAAAACCCACCGAGGGCAAAACGCACAACTATTTTACCTGTCTCGACACCACCCTGGCCGATGCATTAACACAAAGCATAGGCGTACCGTCGTGCATCGACAACGACACCCGCTGCATGCTGTATGGCGAGTGGCTGAAAGGCTGCTGCCGTGGCTACCGCAATGTGGTGTTTGTAAACATTAGCTGGGGCATAGGCATAGGCATCATCAACGATGGCAAGATGTATCTGGGTAAGAGTGGATACTCAGGCGAGATAGGACACATGCACATCTACAACAACGACATCATCTGCCACTGCGGAAAGACAGGTTGCATGGAGACCGAAGCCTCGGGATGGGCCTTGCAACGCAAGATGGCCAAAGCCATTGCCGACGGCGCTGCCTCGATATTATCTGACCGCAAGAACCCACAGCAAACGCTCACCCTCGACGACATTCTCGATGCCATTGCCCGCGAAGACGTGCTGAGCATTGAAAAGCTGCAAGAGGTGGCCGTTGAGCTGGGCATCAATCTGGCAGGCATCATCAACGTGTTCAACCCCGATATGCTGGTCATAGGTGGCGACCTGTCGGTTACGGGCGACTATCTCACCCTTCCCATCTGCATGGGCATCAAGAAATATTCGCTCAACGTGGTGAACGAAGACTCAATCATCGCCACATCAACGCTTACCAACAAGGCGGGCCTGATAGGTGCTTGCCTCATGGCACGACACAAGGTATTAAATAAAAATTTATAATCAATCATAACTATGACGGATAGACGAGACTTTTTAAAGAAATTGGCAGCAGGCTGCGCCGCATCAGTGGCAGCCCCCACATTGCTGCAAGCTACTAACGCACAAACCGTTAAGCCAAGCAAGACAAAGATAGAGGGCACTGGCAACGAGAGCCGCCTGATTGTGCCCAAGGCCGAGGGTTTGAAAATTACAGGTACCTTCCTTGACGAAATATCGCACGACATACCGCACCAAAACTGGGGCGAGAAAGAGTGGGACCTCGACTTCCAATACATGAAAGCCATCGGCATCGACACCGTCATCGTCATCCGCTCAGGCTATCGCAAGTTTATCACCTATCCCTCACCCTATCTGCTGAAGAAAGGCTGCTATATGCCTTCAGTCGACTTGATTGATATGTATCTGCGCCTGGCCGATAAGTATGACATGAAGTTCTTCTTCGGTCTGTACGACTCGGGCCACTACTGGGACACTGGCGACATGACACACGAGATTGAAGACAACCGCTATGTTATTGACGAGGTATGGAAAATGTATGGCCACCACAAGAGCTTCAAGGGCTGGTACATCAGCACCGAGATAAGCCGTGCCACAAAGGGCGCTGTTAAAACCTTCCACACCATTGGCAAGCAGTGTAAAGACATTTCGGGTGGCCTGCCCGTATTTATCTCGCCCTGGATTGATGGTAAGAAGGCCGTAATGGGCACAGGCAAGATGACCAACGAACAAGCCGTAAGCGTAGAACAGCACGAGCGCGAATGGAACGAGATATTTGATGGCATACACGACGTGGTAGACGCTTGCGCCTTCCAGGACGGACACATCGACTATGACGAGCTCGACGCCTTCTTCTCAGTGAATAAGAAGTTGGCCGACCGCTACGGCATGCAGTGCTGGACCAATGCCGAGACCTTTGACCGCGATATGCCCATCAACTTCCTCCCCATCAAGTTTGATAAGCTGCGCCTGAAGCTCGAGGCTGCCAAGCGTTGTGGCTACGACAAGGCCATCACCTTCGAGTTCTCACATTTCATGAGTCCGCAGTCGGCCTATCTGCAGGCAGGACACCTGTACGACCGCTACAAAGAATATTTTAACATTTAATATAATACATTCTCTCATAACAAAACAGAAAATGCAAAACAACGTAAATCTCGGCTACGTCTTTTTCCTTGCCTTAGTGGCAGCCCTCGGTGGTTTGCTCTTTGGCTATGACACAGCCGTTATATCTGGCACCATTGACCAGGTAACCGAGCAGTTTCAGCTCGACGACATTAACAAAGGCTGGTATGTAGGTTGCGCCCTCATAGGATCTATTGCTGGCGTATCAGTGGCAGGCATCATGAGCGACCGTTTGGGTCGCAAGCCCACCATGTTCATCTCGGCCATACTGTTCACCGTATCGGCAGCGGGTTGCGCCATCTCCTTCTCGTTTACCGAACTGGTAGCCTACCGCATCATTGGCGGTGTGGGCATTGGCATCATCAGCATTGTGGCTCCCGTTTACATCTCAGAGATAGCCATCACACGCTATCGCGGACAAATGGTGTCGCTCTACCAGCTGGCAGTAACCGTGGGTTTCTTGGCCGCCTATTTCGTCAACTATCTGTTGCTTAACCACTCGCTCAACACACAGCCCGGAGAGGGATGGATGAGCCTCATCTTTGTAAACGAGGTGTGGCGCGGAATGTTGGGCATGGAGTCGTTGCCCGCCCTGTTCTTCTTCATCATCATTATGGTGATACCTGAAAGTCCGCGCTGGCTCATCATCAAAAACCGCGTTGAGCGTGCCAGCGGCATCTACGGCAAGATGTACACCTCGCCCGAAGCCGTGACACAGCAGATTGACGATACCCGCTCAATGATATCATCAGAGGTGAAGAGCGAGTGGCGCACACTGCTCAACCCGGGCATCTTAAAGGCCGTAATTATTGGCGTGTGCATAGCCATCTTAGGACAGTTTATGGGTGTGAACGCCGTGCTCTACTACGGTCCCTCAATCTTTAAAGACGCTGGCATGACCGACCCGCTGTTCTGCCAAGTGCTGGTGGGCGTGGTAAACACCGTCACCACCATCATAGCCATGTTCATCATCGACCGCGTAGGCCGCAAAAAGCTTATCTATTATGGCGTGTCGGGCATGATAGCATGCTTGGTGCTCATCGCCTTCTACTTCAAGTTCCAGCAGTCGATGGACCTCTCGGTCTACTTCATGCTCACCTTCTTCTTGCTTTACGTGTTCTGCTGCGCCATCAGCATCAGCGCCGTGGTGTTTGTGCTGTTGTCAGAAATGTATCCGAACAAGGTGCGCGGTTTGGCCATGAGCATTGCTGGCCTCTCGCTATGGATAGGTACCTACCTCATTGGTCAGCTCACACCTTGGATGCTTACCAACCTCACCCCCACTGGCACCTTCCTGCTCTTTGCCGTGATGTGCGTGCCCTACATGCTCATCATGTGGCGCATGGTGCCCGAAACAGCTGGTATGTCGCTCGAAGATATTGAGCGCTACTGGAAAAAAGAGGGCAAGAAATAACAAAATAACACAATAAGATTGTGACACAACAAGATTAGTAATTCATTAACTCGAATAATATTATATAACAATTCACTCTTTTATTCATACGCTGCGCATTGGCCGTTGAGGTTAGTGCGCAGTTTTGTTTTACCACAATACACAGTTTTTCTTAACCCAAAGGTGTTAAATATACGCAACACTTTGAATGTTTTCTGCAAAAGTGTTGCATATACTCAACACTTTTATTATTTCTGCAAAAGTGTTGCGTATATGAAACAAATATTATTAGAGCGTCAGGGTTATTCAGAGCGTATAGAGAAAATGTTTGGTAAGGGCATGATAAATGAAGATGTCGGAATATGCTTTCTACACATATCCCGACATCTTCACTTTTAATATATCAATAAAGCCGTGTTTACTTTACACAAACTTTTATTACGCTGTCTGAACACTTAACAATGTACAAACCTTTATTGAGCGCTACAAAGAATTGATCAGATACTATTTTTGAAGACATTATATTGTTTCCATCTATTGTGTAGATGGCTACATCTTTATCCTTCATATTATTGACAATTATGCCATGATCAACAACAAACACATTATCTCCAGTAGCGTTCTTTAAATCATTAATGCCTGTGCTATTTCCTATATAAGCAGTGTTAGACATGATTTGTTCCACGCCATCTACCTTTATCGCAACATTATATTTCGTAACGCCCTCATTAACAACATCTTGATAGAAATTATCTTCTATATCCTCAGCTATAAGTTTGTCATTTCTATAGATATTATATTTGACGGTAGGGATGCCTGTTTCTGGAACATAATCAATATCATCAATCATAATACCAAAACGGTTTGCACTAATATACCTGATTGCAAAATATTTAGCATCTTTTGGTAAATCGAAAGAACATTTTTCCATCCCACGGTAGATTTTTCTATCTTTTGCAAAGATGTAAAAGCATTTACGTCATTAGTTGTATTTGAGACCAAAACTTCTACCGTTTCAGGTACATATTTTTCATTTAAGATATCCAAATAGAACGACATTGGTGTACCTCCCTGTATACTTGGAGAGATGAGCCAGTCATCAGCAGCAGCCTCACCATCTTCAGGACAGATTGCCATGAGGCACTGATTTCCACTATGTGGAATGTATGTTTGAGATTCTAACCCTGACTGTTCATAATTAAACACTTGAAAAGCTTTAGGGTAGCCTTGTCCAGGGATGTTGGCACCATTCATAATAAATGTATATTCCTTATCAACATCAATATTTAAAAATCCGCCCAGTATTTTATTAAACGAGAAGGCCGTTAAATTCTCACAATCTTCATAGCCATCAAGTTTATTTATAGCCGTCCATTTAAGATCTACATTGTTTCCATCTGAACTTCTTTCTGCAGTAAGGTCAGTAACCACAGGTATAGTTCCTTTGCTTACTTTTAGCACTGCATCTTTAATATTGTTGTTCAGCTTATCATCGTTTTGATTAATTACGACAGAAACCTTTGCGTCACCAAACATATCGGCATTAATAGTGACAGGAATGTTAAATTCTTTATTTTCACCTGGTTGAATTTGGATAGCAGATTCAGCATTTACAATATCTTTACAAAGTACTTCTTTATCGTTGATAGAGATTGTCAGTTTGGCATCGTTGAGCGTAGCTGTTTTTGTTCCATAGTTTTCAATTGTTGCAGAAATAGTAACATCATCACCAATATTAGCTTTATTATCAAAGTTCAGTTGAGTTACAGCCAAGTCATTATCAAGTACTTCTCTTACAACATATTGATCAATAACAAGATATTCTTCTTCGTTCTTTCCTGGATAATTTGCTGTAACATACAGTGTCACCCATTTTTTATTAGAAAACGCTTTGGGCAAATCAAAAGATACCTTATGCCATCCTGAAGCCATTGATGCATCTATTGTCCCCACAAGCATTTCTTCTGTGCCCAGTGCACAAGCATGTATCTGAGTTTCGGGCATTAACGAATGGAAATAGACATCAAAGTCTACCTTTACATCATTTATTCCTTCGGTCGAGAATTTAGGAAGCGAAATTTTGCCCGTGCTCTTACCATAGTCGGTAATATAGCCTATCATGGCGACACCACTTTTGTTTTTGGCATCTTCTATTACATCAGTAGGATTCATAAATCCCCATGTAGCATTAGAAAACTCTTCAGTTTCTTCAATAACAGTAGGTTTGTAGTTCATCTTCTTACCATTAAAATATTCCATAACAGGTAACGAGTAAGGAGTTCCTACCACCTCTGATGCAGATGAAACAAGTTTGTTTTCACCCATATCGTTAGATACAGTAACACCAAGGTTTAACACTTGCTGTTCTGCATCTTTTGGTAAAGTATAATCAAAATAGGTCTGATTTCCAATAGCCTTGTATTCGTCCCACGTTCCTTCTCCGTTTATCTCTTTATATGTTTTCACCATATAATCAACCTTACTTGGATCAACATATCCTCCGTTCACACCCACAACACTGGTTTCCCACGACATGTGCATAGTCATGTTGTCATCACTTACTGACGACTTAATTATAGGAGCAGTAGGGATATCCATACCTGTATATATAGAGCGCTGTGTAGCGATGCCTTCTCCTTCAGAATTTGCAGCAACAAATTTGACAATATTGTTACCTTGTAGCGTCTTTATTTTAATATTTTGTAAAGAGCCTGGCAACCCTTTGATATTAAGAGTTTCGACGCTGCTTTCAAGTTTCAATGTGATTTCTTTGTCAGAAGCCAATTCTTTATTGGCAGCGGTTAATGTCGGCATACGAAAAGACACCACGGCAGCTGTCTCGCCCAGTTTTGCTGGTTCAATGGTTATATCTGTCGGCATATTAGGCACTGTAGGTTTCATTTGTGTTTGTTCTACAGCGAGATTTTGCACATAAAGTCTCCATCCATTTTTAGGAGAAGTAGCCTTTACTGCTACATAATAAGTACCAGGCTCGCTGGCCGAAAAATAAGCGGTATAGTGAGAATACGTTGTTCCGTAAATCATGCCTGACGAATAAATAGATTGAAGTGAGGCAGCATCTCCATTCTTACCATAACACATTTCAAACGATTCGCCATAAGTATCGTTGCTTGGAGCGGCATCGATAGAGAATGTATACATATAGTTAGTATCTGTAATTTTTATAGGCGGTAAAATCACGTAGTCGTCAGCCTGTTCTTTTACAGAATATCTATACATCAAAGCTTTTTTCTTTTTTTCATAGGTCCAAGTCTTTCCATCGTTATTATTGTCTATGACAGTAAACGATTTAAAATCGTCATTTGTCGGAGAGTAAAGAAATGGAACATTTATTGTGCCATCACTATTTGTCGTCACATTTGTAGATTGCATCTTGGGGCCTACGTTATTTGTAAGAATAGACGTTTTAATGCTATTCTTCGTGGCGGCACCCATAATGAAAGGATTTGTTGCAGATAACCTACTGTTAATTGCATGTTTTTTTGATACTTCCCGCCCGACAGGCTCTGTAGAAGCCATGGATACATTCCAAGCTGTCAAAAAAGTTACAAATAATAAAAACTTTTTCATACCATTAATTGCGCAACACTTTAAATTAATAAATTCATAAGCTCCTGAGCGACAAAAGCCTTGCTTTAGCAAGTGGCAGAACTGAGCGACTCAAGGTTTTGCCCTGTCAGAAGACTCACTTGACTTAGTGTTGCAAAAAGCCAAACTTATCTTCAATAGACGTAGCAAAGATAGTGCAGGCCGAAGACAATACAAAACAAATTATGTCTTTGTTATTGAGGTACAGTCTGTTTTGCACAAAGGTATAGATAAAATTAGAAAATCAGGTTAATTTTAGAAAAATATTTTTTATTATCAAACAATTTGATATTTTTTCCACACAGTAACAAACATTGTGTCATACCATCAATCTACAAAAAAGAACGTTTTCGTTAAGCCAGATGAGCAGAGCTAAGCTTGCTTGAGTTTTGCCATGGCGAGAAAACGTGCCATGAAATGGAACACCAAGTCGCCGTTAGAGCTTTCGGCGCACTTAACTTATTATTTTGACAACTGCCTCGGGGCTTCGGCTTCGGGGCTTTTAATTGTTTACATTTATTATATATATGGAATACTCTGGCCAACAATGCATTGAGGGAGGAACTGGAAGGTGAGCCGGTAGTCGCAAAATTTGCGACACCCAGGAAATATGGCAGATATCACGCCGTGCACCAATGGCCAAATAGTTACGATAGTATAACAACCTGTTAAGATGTGTAAAAGTGTTGATGAGTATTGCTATTGAACAAAAAAAGTGATATATTTGCATTGTTTAAAGTTATAAAGAAAGGAGCAACAATTATGAAAAAGTATGTATGCGACGTTTGTGGTTGGGAGTATGATCCCGAGGTAGGCGACCCTGAGCACGGCATTGCGCCTGGCACCGCCTTTGAAGATCTGCCCGACGACTTTGAATGTCCGCTATGCGGCGTAGGTAAAGACCAGTTTAGCCCCATAGAGTAACCCGTAAAG
>ERZ859937.805-NODE-805-length-11549-cov-2.242126_pt1 | contig 11549 bp, 10 predicted proteins | sample MGYA00509985_ERZ859937 | MGnify/ENA primary metagenome ERZ859937 (study PRJEB30046, sample SAMN00715169) | human gut metagenome | study: EMG produced TPA metagenomics assembly of the A metagenome-wide association study of gut microbiota in type 2... | reverse complement strand
CTGTGAGAAGCGGTCAAGATGATACCACCACTGGCACCTTCCATAGTTACTGCCAGCTCTGTGGTTGGAGTCGAAGCCAAATCAATGTCCACTACATCCCAGCCCATACCCATAAGAGTACCTACTACTACATTCTTCACCATTTCACCCGAGATACGGGCATCACGGCCTACTACGATTTTGTTACTTTTTACAGTACACGTTTTGCGGGAATTTTGCGGATAAGGGTAGCGTACGCTGAAGTAAACTTCACAATGTCGAGCGGATTCAATCCCTCGCCTGCACCACCGCCGATTGTTCCGCGGATTCCAGAGATAGATTTGATTAGAGTCATAGGTTAATAATTTAAATTATTGGTTAGTTATTTCCAGATTTGGAATTTCCGGATATCGTAATAATAAGGATAGACATATTGCATGGCCGTCTGGTGCCCCATCTTGGAAGGAACAATCAATCTCACATGGGCCATATCACGAACATAAGTCAACGGCACGAGCCATCCCGCAGGAACAGCCGGCGAAGAGTAATAACTCATCATATATCCTTGCAAAAAGGTTCCTGCTATGGATGAGGAGGTCACCGTATAGCGAAAAGCATCTACGGTTTCCGCAGCAGCCAAATTTGATAATGTAGTATCTTTATCAAGAATGCTATACTCCATAAAGCGTACTAACACCTCGTCATTACTCTTCACCGTATCAGCTTTATTTTCAGATCCCCTGTCAACAATCTGCATATAAACCCCGCTGGTAAGTTGCACGAATTCGTCCACATCGTCCCCTCTATCTTTGGACTTTGTAGTGGAATCTTGCTCATAAAATTCTGTCTGCGAAATAACCTTTATATTCCGGTCTTTGATAAAGTTATTTATACCGTCTTTTTCCTCTTCCAGCATCTCTGCATAGGTCTTGCTGTCATCACAGGCTTGAAAGCCCAAACTGAGTGCTAATAAAGACAAAAAGAATAAAGTAAGTTTCTTCATTTCTGTTATTTAGTAATTTCGTACAAAAATATCTGATTTCCTCGAAAGTTAAAAGCCGCGAGTTGAAAGTTCGTATCTTTTAACCTTTACAGCCAAAGTTTTTTTATCCTTTGGCATTAAGTAATGGCTTGAATTTTTCCAGCGCAAGTTCCAGCACACTTTTAGCTTCTTCCAGTGTTCCATAAAATTCTCCACCGGAAGCATTTAAGTGTCCTCCGCCATTAAAGAATTCAGCCGCCAATTGGTTGCATGGGAAACGTCCCACCGAACGCAAGGACACCTTTATCATCGGCTTTTCCGTATCTTCGCGCAAGAAACAGGAGAAACGACATTTTTAATGCTCAATGGTATATTTACAAACCCCTCACTATCTCCACGAATATAGTTAAAGCGGTTTTGTTCTTTCTTGGTCAACGTAATCAAGGCTGCATGGTAATCCGGATAAACTTTCATCTGCGACAACACATACCCCATGAGACGTAAACGGCTCTCGGAATAGGTATTATACACTTTCCGATAAATATCATCTTTATCAATGCCTTTTGAAAGCAGCTCACTGATTATAAAATATATCTCACGATTGTTGGAGTTATACGTAAAACCTCCCGTATCAGTCATCATACCGGTATAGATACACTCTGCCCCTTCCTTAGTGATATCACTGAAATATCCCATGCGGCAAATCAGACGAAAAACAAGTTCGGAAGTAGAAGAAATCTCAGGATGAGAAATAATAATCCTGCAAAAGTCTTCCGGATTCAAATGATGATCCACCAGAATCTTTCGCGCAGGGGAAGCCAAAACAGCATCTGCCATGGCGTCAATACGGCTGGTAGCATTAAAATCAAGACAACATATCACGTCCGCTTCCGCTATCAACTTATCAGCAAATTCTTTATAACGATCGTACAAAAGTATATCTTTGCTACCAGGCATCCACCGCAAAAAATCAGGGAAAGCATTGGGAACAATAACAGTCACATCTTTGTCCTGTGTATTGAGAAAATGCCATAATCCCAAAGAAGAGCCTACCGCATCCCCGTCAGGAGATACATGAGCAACAATAACAATTTTATCCGCACGTTCCATCCACTTGGCAAAGTGGTCTATTTTAGATTGCTCTATTATCTTAGTCAACATATAGTCCTTACAATTTACATTCAAAAAAACAAGTGATTCTATTTATCCACAACTATTGAAAGGGCAAAAGTACGAAAAAGTTTATGATTTATAATGATATGCGCACAGAACCTTTTTCAGAAAGAGGAAGATAAGAAATTCCCAATCTGATACAATCATTAATAATTCTCTCCCGATAATAGCCGGAAAGCGATGAATCAATCACTACCGTACCCACTTCAAATAGGGAAGTCAGTTCCTTTATGCTACCCTTATATCCCCGGGAGACATACAAATAATCAATAAGGACGGGTACATCAGACCTCTTATTTCGCCAACGATCATCGCACAGTAAACATATACGTTTTCCTCCATAAAAAACAATTTGATTTCGAACAGAAATATCGGGTGCCGAATAATCCTCTACAATTACGGTAGGACGCTTCAAGCGCAAACGGTTCCAATAAGGAGACAGCGCACGTTCTAAGCCAGCAATATCCGGCAAGCTATCTGTACAAACTAACCATGAAGAAGAATTATCAGCCAAACAATGTACAGAAGGACAACTGCGAAAATTATAAAAAGCGATACTACTCCGGGAAGTATCTCTTATGAATGAATACGAATGATAAGAAACGCAAAGTAACATACAGAACAAAGCAGTATAAGCATTCACAGCCGTACGCCTAACCAAAGCACGACCAACACATAACAAACAAAAATAAAACAGAAAGACATCCCATACATCCACCCAAATATAATCTATAGAAGCCAAAGGGAGTTGTTCAACCCAACGAAGTGCCATATTCTGTAGCCGAATCAGCGCTTCTACCATATCTGCAAAACTTTGTTGCAAACTGGAAAAAGGAGTCAGCACAAGTAATACAATGGCTGCGTATACAATCAGTGATACTAATGGAATCACCCACAAATTAGTCAAAAGGAAATGGGTGGAAAAACGTGAGAAGTAAAGCATAACCAAAGGCGCTGTCCCGATTTGGGCTGCAATAGATACCGTTATCAATCCCCAAACCTTCTGCAAAACCGTATTCCTAAACGATAACAATCCGTATAGGCCGGGTTGCAGTAACAAAATTGCCGTAACAGCGATGAAAGACAACTGGAATCCAACATCAAACAACCATACAGGATTAAACAACAGCATCAAAAAAGCCGTAACTGCCAATGTATTCACAGTCAACTTTTGACAAGTTGAGAAAAGAGTGGAAATCAACCCAAAAGAGCACATGATAACGGCGCGTACTACTGAAGAGGATAATCCTGTAAGAAAAGCAAATCCCCATAAAAGCACTATCACCGATAAAAGCAAAAACGGCTTCAAAAATCTCCACCGGTTCCACAAAGGAGACAAAGCAAACAGCAATAAAGCAGAAATAAAACCGATATGCAGTCCGGAAAGCGCCAGTACATGACTGGCACCGGCAACCGAATAAGTTTCAATTATATCCTCACTCAATTCATCCTTATCACCTACTGTAAGCGCAGAAAGCACCGCCAATTCATCTCCCCGGAACCCCATCTTACGATACATATCAACTACCCTGCTCCGACAATCAACAGCTTGCTGGCGGAAAGTGAAAGAACTGTCACAACCAATCATGCGCCAATGTCCAGTATGTACATAAGCTGTTCCGCTTATTCCTTTTCTGAGGAGATAACGGGCATAGTCAAATTCATCCGGATTCCCATTATTTACCGGTGGAGACAGATAAGTATGGACCAACAATCTATCTCCTCTTTTCAGAGAGCATGTCGCTGAATCTTTAGGGAAATAGAACAGAAAGAACTTTTCTGATAATTTGTGTGAAAATGTATTTCCCGGAGCTTCCCTTTTCAACGCAACACGAAATAAAATGCTGTTTTTCTTAATTTCCGGCTTGGTTGCAAGAGATACTTGGCAGGTGGAAAATTCACCCGTTTTGGGGAACGTATATTCTGCCTGTTTTAACTGCAGACTAACCAAAGCTCCTCCCAATAAAAAGAAAAAGAGGAATACAACAGCTCCATATAGTTTGCATAGAATATGATACCTCAGACTAAAAGCATATATTCCTGCCAACAGAAAGATTTCGGCTACCCACAAACATACAGGCAGTACATAAGGATACTTATCCCCATATACTATTCCACCAACCAACGGCATCAAAAGTCGTAGGAAAGGATGCCGCTGTAAGCTGTCTATTATCAATAAATATTACAGATTCCTCAAAGCACGGATTGCTTCTACCGGATCGGGAGCTGAAAAAATTGCATTACCGGCTACCAAAACATCAGCACCGGCCTCTACCAAACGAGCACCGGTTTCTAAATTTACACCGCCATCAACTTCTATAAGAGCTTCTGAACCGGTCACCGTTATCAATTCACGCAATTCACGTACTTTATCAATAGTATGTTCTATGAATTTCTGACCGCCAAACCCCGGATTTACGCTCATAACCAACACCATATAGACATCATTGATAATGTCTCTCAACATAGACACAGGGGTAGCAGGATTGATAGTAACTGCCGGCAACATCCCCGTTTCACGAATCTGCTGCACCACCCGATGCAGATGCGGGCAAGCCTCATAATGCACATTCATTATACGTGCTCCCAAAGCCTTTACTTCAGGAATAAACTTTTCCGGCTGCACTATCATCAAATGCACGTCCAAAGGCTTCTCAGCAAGCTTTGCTACATACTTTAGCACAGGAAAGCCAAAAGAAATATTAGGAACAAACACACCGTCCATTATATCGATATGCACCCAGTCGGCTTCACTACCGTTAATCATTTCAATATCATTTGCCAAATATGCAAAGTTGGCGGACAATATGGAAGGAGATACTATAGGCTTCATAACAGTTACATTCTAATAAGTTACACGAATTATAACGTACAAATGTAGGCAAAAGATTTCATCCGACCTAAATATTATGCCACAACTTACGACTTAGCGTTCCCCTACGAACCATTCCTTAAAATCGCCGGCACGCACTTTGCCGACCAAGAGTACTCAACAGTGTTCTTTTATGCACGTAACTACCCAATAATCAGTTCTCTTTGGCGGCGTTCATGATTTGCACTATTAGTAATATCCATCTCACCTTACTAAACTACAAATCAGCCGCCTTTAACTTCAGCCAAAGTTCCTGCTGTAAACAGGAGTGAAAAAGTTTACTGTACTTTTACCCCGTCAGCCAGCCGGAAGCCGCGTAATAATTCATCTATCTTCAATCGCTTCTTACCGGGAAGTTGCAAGACAAGTATCCCAATAAAGCCTTGGGGAACCGCTACATGAAGATAAGTTTTATTATCTGTTAAAATTGTACCGGGCTGTAACCGGTGCTCTTGATGGATTTTCTCTGTTTCAAAGATTTTCAGAACGGTTATTGCCCCATCCGGTTGTACCAACTCTGTCCATGCAGCCGGATAAGGGGATAAACCACGGATAAAATCATAAATCTGTTTTACAGGTTGACTCCAGTCTATACGACAAGTCTCTTTGAATATTTTAGGGGCAGGGCGCAGCTCACCCACTACGGCCATTTCTTCCTGTGGAATAGGTTTCACCGTATCGGCAAGGATAGCATCTACAGTCTCCGTTACCAAACGACCACCAAGCACCATCAATTTATCATGTACAATACCGACATTATCCGTTTCAGCAATCGGTACACGCACCTGCTGAATAACCTCTCCCGTATCTATTTCATGTTTCAAGAAGAAAGTAGTGATACCCGTTTCCGTATCTCCATTAATCACCGCCCAGTTGATAGGAGCCGCACCGCGGTACTGTGGCAGTAATGAAGCGTGCAAATTGAAAGTTCCCAGTCTCGGCATATTCCAAACCACTTCCGGCAGCATTCTGAAAGCAACTACAATCTGCAAGTCGGCATTCCAAACGCGCAAAGCCTCAACAAATGTTTCGTCCTTCAACCTCTCAGGTTGGAGAAGCGGCAAGTTATAATCCAGTGCATATTGTTTCACCGGAGAGAATTGGAGCTTATGTCCTCGTCCTGCCGGTTTATCGGGCATAGTAATCACTCCTACTACATTATATCCGCCTTCCACAAGGCAACGCAAAGGTTCTACCGCAAATTCGGGAGTACCCATATATACAATCCGTAAATCTTCTTTCTTCATAATCACCTCTTTTAATCTTCTGAAAAATGTACCAACACCTGACGGTACGAATTGAATATTTTTGATTTGGAAACAAAGCCGAGATATTTGCCTTCTTCATCTACCACCGGCAAATTCCATGCTTTCGTATCATCGAAAGTACGCATCACCTGCTCCATACTATCCGTATCATAAAGCCGTGCCGGAGCAGAAGTCATCAGCTTACCCACCGTAAAACGATGATACAGTTCCTGACGGAACATTATATTACGTATATCGTCCAGCAAAACAATGCCTATCAGTTTATTTTCATTGTCCGTCACCGGGAATATATTACGGTGAGAGGCGGAAATAGCCCTCACCAGTTCGGCGAGATCCATTTCCGGATGTACCACAATAAAGTCTTTCTCTACCACATTTTCCACTTTCATCAAGGTCAATACAGCCTTATCCTTATGATGCGTCAGCAATTCACCTTTCTTTGCCAAACGCATGGAGTAGATACTATGCGGTTCAAAAACAATAATCGTCAAATATGAGCTGACTGAAACTATCATCAACGGCAGGAACAAATCATAGCCTCCGGTTAATTCGGCAATCAGAAACACTCCTGTCAGTGGAGCGTGCATAACTCCGCTCATCACTCCTGCCATGCCCATTAATGCAAAGTTCTTCTCAGGTAGAAAAGCGGTAGTTTCAAAATCATTACTAAAGTGAGAGAATACGAATCCGGCAATGCATCCCAAATACAGAGAAGGTGCAAAAATACCACCGCAGCCACCACCACCGTTTGTCGCACTCGAAGCAAAGACCTTAAACAGGATTATCAGTACCAGATACAACAACAGTAACTGACCGTGTCCGTAGAAGAAAGAGTTATTCATGACTGTATCCCACTCCACATTACTTGTACCATTGAGTAATAATTCTATTGTATCATAGCCTTCACCATAAAGAGGCGGGAAAAGAAATATCAGAATACTCAGCATCGAGCCGCCGACCAACAGTTTCTTGTAAGGGACTCTCAACTTTCCAAACATTCCCTCTACAGCATTCATGGCGCGGGTAAAATAAAGAGATACTAAACCACAAAAGATACCCAGCATAATCACATAAGGAATACGTTCTAACTCAAAAGCCTGATCAAGGTGAAACTTAAACATAGCTTCCGTCCCCGTCACAATATAAGAGACGGTCGCTGCCGTTACTGCCGAAATCAATAGCGGAAGCAATGAAGACATAGTCAAGTCAATCATCAGTACCTCCAGCGTAAAGACAAGCCCAGCAATCGGTGCTTTAAAAATACCGGCCACAGCACCGGCTGCACCACACCCCACCAACAGCATCAGTGTACGATGTTCCATTTTGAACAGACTCCCCAAATTAGAGCCGATAGCCGAACCGGTAAGCACAATCGGTGCTTCGGCTCCAACGGAACCACCGAATCCGATGGTTATGGAACTGGCTATAATAGACGACCATGTATTATGTCGCTTAATTCGCCCTTGTCTGCGGGATATGGCATACAGAATTTTCGTAACTCCATGACTGATATCATCTTTTACGACATAGCGTACAAACAGTCCTGCCAAAAAGATTCCTACTACCGGATATATCAAATACTGGTAATTAGCCTCCGTTGTATCAAAATTCTCCGTAAGAAAATTCTGTATCCAGTGTATCAGCACTTTCAATATCAATGCGGCAAAAGCCGTAAAAATACCGACCAAAAAGCTAAGAAGTAAGATAAACCGTTTTTCCTTAACATTCTTCTCACGCCAAATGATAAAGCGTTGCAACCAACCTCTTTCTTTTCCAGCCATTTTTCTTATTCCCGGATTATTTTGATCACACCACCTTTATCCAACTTAATAATACTGGACGGTTTCGGATTACTCATCTCTTCTTGCCGGTAGCCCACAATATAATCTACTGCGGACTTAACCTCTTCACTTATTTCATTGAAACTTTTCGGTGAGGGTTGCCCACTAATATTCGCAGACGTAGAAACAATTGCCTTACGAAACTGCTGGCACAGACGCTTTGAAAACTCCTCATTCGTCACCCTAATACCCACGCTACCGTCTTCTGCCAGCAGATTTTCCGCCAGATTACGTGCACCCGAATAAATAATAGTCAACGGTTTATCTGCCAACTCTATCAAGTCCCATGCCACCTCCGGAACATCCTGAACATAGAAATCCACCTTTACAGAAGAATCTACCAACACAAGCATTGCCTTGCTGTCTTGACGCTGCTTTATTTCATATACACGGCGCACCGCATCTTCATTGGTAGCGTCACAACCGATTCCCCAAATGGTATCGGTGGGATACAGAATCACACCACCCTCCCGCATTACTTGGCAGGCTTTTTTAATGTCTTCTATCATTTCTTGATATATAAATACAGTGATTAATACGCAAAAGTAGTGTTTTTTATTTTGCTATTACCTATCAAGCACCTATTTAATTTAGAAAGGAGACAAAGCTATAAGACACACTATTACTCTTACCTATCTGAAAATCAACAATAATAAGCAACTGGATATTCTCATTTTATGACGGCTGCAAAGCCACCACGTGGTAAACATTCTATTACCAAATCGTTTTTTTCGTCTGTCAAAGGAATATTTTCTTCAATAGTAAAATGGTTATCATCTACACCATCTTTGAACAAAGAAATTTTCTTACCGCTAACAGGTATTTTATCCAAAGGCACATGAAGAGTACTTGCCTCATTAGTCCCATTAACACCTCCAATATACCACACCTCACCTTTACGACGCGCTATAATCACTTCTTTTCCCGGATAGCCGCCCAGCAGCTTCGTATCATCCCAAGCTGTAGGCAATTCTGATAAAAGTTTTTTCACAGGTGCAGGCAGGCTATAATAAACAGACGGTCTATCGGGCATATGTTGTAAAGCTGATTCAAAGATTACAGGCAATGCCAATTCATGAGCATATGAAGTTATATGCGGATGTTGAGAGTTGGAGAAAGTTCCCGGAGTATAATCCATCGGTCCTACCACATTCCTCGTAAAAGGTAAAGTCGCATTATGCTCGGCTGCCCGATTTGTCAATATTGGAGCATTATTATACCATTCCGCGCCATACACTCCTTCCACTGACATCATATGAGGATATGTACGTTGCCATCCTCTCGGGATAGTCGCTCCATGAAAATTAATCATCAATTTATACTTTACAGCATCTTCAAGCAAATCTAAATAATAGTTCATGGTAGAAACACTATCACCTGAGAAGAAATCTACTTTAATACCGGCAATTCCCATATTATTTAACCACGCATATTCTTTCTCTCGGTTCTCTTTCTTATTCAAGCGATACAAGGGGCCAGGACCAATCCAGTTGGTACTTGAATTATACCAAAGAAGCGGTTTTATTCCTTTGCCCAAGGCATATTTCACCGCGTCTTCAAGAGTTCCTCCATTTCCCATTTCATCCCATTCCCAATCTATCAAATCATAAGGCCAATTCATTTCAACGGCCAAATCAATATATTCCTTTACTTTTTGATAATCCTTAGAGCCATGGTTATGTGCCCAATATATCCAAGATACCATACCGGAATTTATCCATTCCGTATTTTCCACTTTAGAAGGATCTGATACATCTGTCACCAATGTCGACTCTACAATATCAGACAGAGTTCCTATAATGAGCACCCTCCAAGGAGAAACCCATATCCCCTCTGCGACCTGCTTTTTATCAGCCAAACTAACCTGATACCTATCACGGTCATTACCATTAGATAAAAAAGAGCCGCAATGTCCCCGCCTGATATTCGCTTCCGTTATCAATACAAATACAGAATCACACAATTCAACAAGGCCGGGATATCCCCAAAGATTAACTTCCGGACGGCCTGCCAACGTTCCGTCTGTCGACAATGGAAAAAACTTTTCGTAGCCCGGATCATATTGTTGCATCCACCTTTTAACCCCTTGCGGAACATTATACGCAGTGTACTCATCAATGACATACTCTTTACCTGCAGTCGTATTAATCGCATATTTGAAAGCAACTCCGTCGTCATATACTCTGAATGTTATATCCAACACCTCGCCTTTTTTATTCTCAAAAGAATAGACTCTTTCAGAAGCATCGTTCACGCAATGGCTGCGTTTTCCCGTTATCATTTCATAATCATCAACAACCTGTGTTACCCCGGATACTGATTTTAGCTTCAAATCTCCACAAAACTTCTGCACATCTGTCGCCAACCCCAATTCCGTTTTAGAAAGAACCGGCTCCCCTTTATAATATACAGAAAAAGTGACTGCACCATAGACATCTTCTTCAGCCGGCTCCACCATTACTTTCAGTTTACCTGCCGGAGATGTTATTTCAAACAAGTTTGTGCTGCACGAACTAATGATAATACCGGCTAATATTAGCCATATACACTTTACTAATTTCATATTCTCTTTCATTCTATAAATTAACAGGTAAACAAAACTGACATTTTCCATTAATCTTACTCTCTCGGAGAGTTTATCTGCATTTATATAAGAGAGGAAGTGCAAAACGATAACTGCAATTCGTTTTACACATCCTCATCATCAAACCAGAAGATTGTTGACAATTTTATAATATGGAAGACTTAAATTTAATCTTGTAGGTCTTTACCACCCCCTTATTGTCAAACTTCACAACAGCTGTTCTTGAATCCGAATCGGCTTGAGTAACGACTATTTTCACTTTCTTATCTGTTACAGAAGCAGATACTGTCGGAAACTCTGTTACCTCAGACGGAAGTTCATAAACCGTCTCGTATAAGTCATAGCCGGTAATACCATTTTTCTCTGTGGAACGGACAGGCGTTACCGGGATTTCAACAGGCTTTCCATTAACCGTTATATTTATTTCAGGAACAAGCGGACGAACTATTTTCTTCTTTTTTGAACTAAAACCTAAGCCAATCAGATCAAAAAGTTCTTCTCCTTCACCTTCCGCTACAAGAAATATTGCATGTTTCTTATCTAAGTGGTCTACAAATTGTGATACATCAACCGCAAATTGAGTTACTTCCTGCACCGAATTTTCCGGAACCACAATTTCACCAATTTTTGTCCCTTTCCAAACCTTATTATCCCATGGACCATCCAACCATACATTAACTTTGAATGTTCTTGAGGTCTTTGGTGTAAGGAAAAGATTAAATGCTGTTTTGTTCCCTTTTTGAGTTCCTTTGAAAGCTTTCAAGCCTAACTTATCTTTATCCAGTCCACCGAAACCAAAATATTTATATCCTATTATATGACCATTCTTCACATTAGTAATAGAAGCATG
>ERZ859937.801-NODE-801-length-11598-cov-1.735857_pt1 | contig 11598 bp, 10 predicted proteins | sample MGYA00509985_ERZ859937 | MGnify/ENA primary metagenome ERZ859937 (study PRJEB30046, sample SAMN00715169) | human gut metagenome | study: EMG produced TPA metagenomics assembly of the A metagenome-wide association study of gut microbiota in type 2... | reverse complement strand
CAATCATCCGCATCGACTATATCATATCGAAAGATGCTGAGGGCAACGATGTGATAAATATGCTCGAGATAAACACTACGCCCGGCATGACGGCCACCAGCTTCATACCACAGCAGGTGCGTGCCGCTGGCCTCGACATCAAAGAGGTGCTCTCTGACATCGTCGAGAACCAGTTGTCTTAGTTTCTAATTTCGTGTCGTCGGCTCATTCATGATGCATGATGAATTGCATGATGCATTATCCATTATGAATTGCATTATGAATTATGCATTATGAATTATGCATTATGCATTATCCAAGCCGAAGGCCATTATGAATGATGAATTATGAATAATGAATTATTAGCCCCTTACGACAACATTCGGCCTTTTGAGCCCGAAGAGTTGCCCGCCGTGTACGACCGCCTCTTGGCCGACCCACAGTTTAAAGCTGTGATAGGCTATGTGTTTCCTGGTGTGCCCTTCGAGGCACTGGCAGCCAAGATGAAGGCGTGTGCCACCAATCTCGACTTTCAAAAGGCGTTCTGCTACGGCTTCTTGCAGCAGCTGTTGGCAAAGGCAAGCTTGGGTTGCGATATCGACGTGTCGGCTATCGACACCACAGGGCGCTATACCTTCGTAAGCAACCACCGCGACATTGTGCTCGACTCGGCGCTGCTCTCGGTGTTGCTTATTGATGCGGGCTTTACCACCACTTGCGAGATTGCTATTGGCGACAACTTGTTGTCATTGCCTTGGGTGAAAGACTTGGTGCGTGTGAACAAATCGTTCATTGTTGAGCGCGCGCTCACCATGCGTCAGATGCTGCTCTCAAGCAAGCGTATGTCTGATTATATGCACCTCGTCATTGCGCAAAAGCATGATAACGTGTGGATAGCACAGCGCGAAGGACGTGCCAAAGACTCGAACGACCGCACGCAAGAGGCTATCATCAAGATGATGGCAATGGGTGGCGAAGGCTCTGAGCGCGAACGCATTAAACAGTTGCACCTGGTGCCGCTGGCCATCAGCTACGAGTTTGATCCCTGCGACTTCTTGAAGGCAGCCGAGTTTCAGCTGAAGCGCGATGTGGAGGGCTGGAAGAAGAGTGCACACGACGATGTGGTGAGCATGCAAACGGGCATCATGGGCTATAAGGGGCATATTCATTATCATGCCGCACCGTGCATCGATGCATGGATTGATAGTCTGCCTGAGGATATGCCGAAGGCCGACTTCTTCAAGGCTGTGGCTACACACATGGACGAAGAAATATTTAAGGGCTACCGCCTGTATGCGTCAAACTATGTGGCGCTCGACTTGCTCGAGGGCACACAAACGTATGCAAAGCATTATACCGATGCCGAACGCCAACAGTTTGAGGCTTATCTTGAAGGACAGTTGGCTAAGATTGACATCCCGAACAAAGATGTGCCCTTCTTGCGTGAGCGTATGCTTACGATGTATGCTAACCCTGCTCGCAACCACATGGCTGTGGTGGGCAAGGCGTAATGTTTTATCGCTCGGCAGATATCAGCAGATACATGAAACTGAATAGCAACCTGTTATACGGCTTATACATAGGCGTGGCCATGGCTTTCACAGCTTTGGTCACAGCCTGTGAGCACGACAGTTACGACACGGGCGATGGCTCGCTGTCGTATCTGCGTTGCGACTTTGCCGAGGCGCACAGCGATGCTCAATGTCATGTTGATGCTTTCCTTACCGACGAGGGCACACGCATCGTTCCTGCTGCTACCGTGGGTGCACGGTGGATGACGACACCCGACTCGGTATATCGTGTGCAGGTGTATTACGACTGCCAAACGTTTGCCGTGAAACAACTGTCGCGCGTGCTTACCTTGTTGCCAGTTTCGCCTGATAAGGTGAAGGCCCCCAAAACCGACCCACTGAACATTGAAAGCAGTTGGAGGTCAACAAATAATAAATATATCAACCTGTGTTTGGCCATAAAGGCGGGCACCACTACGGCCGATGAGGCTGCCGTACAGTCGGTTACGTTGGTGAGCAACGGCATACAACAGCAAGCCGATGGACGCACTACAGCGCGTTTCAAGCTATATCACGACCAGGCTGGCGTGCCACAATATTACACCGTGCGACAATATGCTTCGCTCCCATTAGCAGAGGTGGGCGACGTCGACTCGGTAAGCATCACCGTTAATACTTACGCTGGCCTTCGCACCCTCACACTTAGCACAAAACCTTAATCATTACCATACACACATTTTCACACAATCACACAATCACGATTACATTATAATACTTACATTACAATACTTACATTAAATATAACACTACACCATAACCAATATCACACATTTATGAAACGTTTTTGCACATTAATGTGCGCCATGCTCAGCCTTACAAGCGTGTGTGCACAGCGGGCCGACAATTATCCGCCCACTCGTAATGCTTCGGTGAAGTTTACCGAAACTAATCTACCCATCGTGTTTATTAATGTTGATGGCAAGATGATACAGCGCGAAGACCGTATCACCGCCAAGATAAAGATTATTGATAACGGCGAGGGAAAAACTAACTATGCCGACCTCACAGCCCATCCTGACCAGAAGGTCGACTATGAGGGGTACATCAGCATTAAGTATCGTGGTAACTCGTCGTTCAACTCTTCTGACAAGAAACCCTACGGCTTTAAAACTATTGCGAAACCGCTGGAAGAGGGCGGAAAGAAGGTAAAAGTGAAACTACTGGGCCTGGGAAAAGATAACGACTGGGTGCTGCTGGCGCCTTTCTCTGATAAAAGTATGGTGCGCGATGTGCTGACCTTTGAGTTGGGGCGCCCTTACTTCGACTGGGTGCCCACGTCGCGACACTGCGAGGTGGTGCTCGATGGCAAGTATTATGGCATCTACATACTGACCGAGCGCCCCGGAAAAGGTAAGCAACGCCTGAATCTGCACGACCCAGGCGAAGATGGTGGCGACCTGACAGGCGACTGGCGTGTAGAAATTGACCGCGATGATGAGGAGCATTATTATCGCTCAAAGTATCATCCGTATGGCAAGGATGGACTGTTTAATAACAGTTATAACATCACTTATCAATACGACGACCCCGAGTATGACGACTTTGCCGATCTGCCTGAAGGCACTGAGAAAGCCATACAAAAGTCGATTGATGATATGGAAGACTGCTTCGCATCAGAAAATTATAAAGACCCCACCACGGGCTATCGCAAGTATATCGACGTAACTTCGTTTATCGACTATATGCTTAGCACCGAGTTTTCGTATAACATTGATGGTTATCGACTGAGCTCGCACATGTATAAAATAGTGAGACGCGCGCCAAGAACGAGGGGCTGGATAGCCGATGGAAGACCACGCTATGGGACTTTAACATTGCTTATGGCAATGCTAATTATAACAACGGTGCCAGCACCAACCTGTGGCAATATGATTTTAACAGCCGCACAGAAGATCCGCAACAGGTGCCCTTCTGGTGGAAACGCTTGCTTGACGACCCCGCTTATCAGGAAGAACTGAAGGCGCGCTGGGCACAATATCGCCAGGGCGCTTATAGCAATGAAAACATTGAGGCGAAAATTGACTCGATGACGACGCGGCTGACTATCGGTGGCGCCATGGCTCGCAATGAAGAGGCATGGGGCATGTTTGGCCGACAGGTATGGCCTAATGCCTATGTAGGCAAGAGTTACGACGACGAAGTTACTTATCTGAAGCAGTTTATACGCAAGCGTCTGCGCTTTATGGATAGACAACTTCTGCCCCAAACCCAGCGCACCGACACGCACTCGCTTAGCGTAACAACGGGCTTTACAAGGATGTAGTGGTAGAGGCGTTGCCTGCACAATCGCACATGTCGGGGGCGATAGATGTGTCGGGCAACACCTATTATTCGGTGGATGTAAAAACAAATGGTGGTCTGCCTACCGATGGCAAGATTGTGAGCCCGTCGGGCGTAGGCTATCAGTTGGCTGGCTATGCTGTTAATAATGCTTTGGTGCTTTCGGCCAATGCCTCTGCCACCCTGATGTTTGCTGAACCTGTTACCACAAACGAGCTGTTCGTTCTCTCAACCAGCGCCAACGGTAGCAGCATGCTAAAGGCCGAACCCGTGTATAGCGATGGCAGTAGAGACAGTGGCGAGACGTTCGCAGTGCCCGACTGGTCGGTGCGTACCCCCACGGGCGATGAGGCACTGTCGGGTCTCGGACGTATCTATATGCCGAACGACGAAATAAGTGCCGACAACCATTTCTGCCTCTTCGAAAACAGCATTATGGTTAAGACAACGAAGACGCTGGCAGGCGTATGTATCACCAACACGGGTAGCGCTCGTGCCACCGTTATGGGCTTTGCCTATGCCGATGTTCAGGCATCGGGTATCAAGGGTGTAACTGATAATGATGCGCTTGATAATGCCAGCCACGCTCATACCACGCACACCGTGTTGGGTTATTATAACCTTGATGGTGTACGCTTGGCTCAGCCACAGAAGGGCCTAAACATTGTGCATCTTAGCAATGGCACGGTGAAGAAAGTGGTGGTGAAATAATTTGATTAACCGTCGCCAAAGGTAGCAGGTTGCTATAGCCTTTGGCGACGGTTTTATGTGTATATACTGAAGTTTCGTATGTCTTCGACATGCTGTTGTTTTGTAAGTTGGATACTCTTGAAACTTGAGTAAAGAGAGTTGTCTTTCATCATATTCTTGACAATAATGTTGTGTCTGTGTTAATTTTTGTTTATTGTTAAGAGTTTCGGGGGGGGTAAATTTTGCTCTATATTATAAAAATAGATATCTTTGCATAAGATGATGAATAAATAATATTTACTAAATAATGTGCTTATGAATAAAAAATTACTCTACACGCTTTTGGGAGGAGCTTTACTTGTTTCTTCACTCTTGAGCGCACAGACTGTTAACAATCAACACAAAGGTAAGGGCACCCTTGAGAAGGTGCTAAGCAATGTTACTATTAGTGAGAAACCCGGTAAAACGCTTCAGATGGCCCCAATGGCCTCAGCTGAAAAGATGACTCCATTGGCCTCAGCTGAAAAGATGACGCTGAAGGCAAGTGCTGCCAAGGCTGGTGCACAATATTTCACGCCACCAATTGGCACAGTCTTCGGTAGCAAGGACGAGTTTGATCTCTTTACCGTTATTGATGCCAACAACGATGCCGTTGACCAGGGCACCTTCATGAAAGAAACGTGGACCTATGCAGACAATGCGGTGCAATTGTATACCGATAAGAACAAGGCCGACGACTGGTTTATATCGCCCGCCCTTGCTCTGTATGCTGGTTATACGTATGTTGTGGAGTATACGGTACATCATTCTACGGCTGGCAAACATAAGCTGGCTATTAATTGGGGAACCGCTCCCGCCGCTGAGTATATGACTGAGACAGCGTTGCCCGAAACCGTTGTTCCCGCTGGCTCTGATCAAGTGTTAAGGGCCACAATATCGCCTAAAAAAAGTGGCTACTATTATATAGGTCTTCATGCCACCAGTGAGGCGGGCGCCAATAGTCTGTATCTTAACCGTTTCGAATGTACTTCGCTTGGCAAGTCAACGGCTCCTGCATCTGTTACCATCAGTAGCATCACTCCTGATCCTACCGCCAAACTCGAGGCCACGATAAAGTTTTTGCGCCTGCCACCACCGCCAATGGACAACCTCTTACTGACCTAAAGGGCGTAAAGATTAAGCGAGGTGGACAACTGGTAGCCGACTGCACCGATGTGAAACCTGGTGAAGAATATACTTATGTTGATAACACTATACCCAAAGCGAGTAAGTGTTACTACTATATAACCGCTTATAACGATGAGGGCTCAAGTGCACAAGCTGCTGGCCATACATGGGTGGGCCTTGATATACCCGAAAATGTTGGCACCCAACCTATCTTGTCAATCCCCTCTGAGGGCAAGGTAAACTTGTCGTGGGATGCCTTTGGCCCTGCAAACGGTGGTGTTATATTCCCAGAAGATATTGTATATAATGTATACGACATTATCGTTTCTGATAATCGCTTGTCTCTTGGCGACTTAAAAGGTAGCGTTAAGGGTGCTACCTCATTCACTTATGACATGGCTACTGAAGAAGGACCACAACGATATCTTTATCAGGCATTGGAGGAACCAACGCTTCGGGCTCTTCAGGCGCTATTGCTTCAACACCTGTACTTGTGGGCAAACCGTACAGTCTGCCTGTGCGTGAAGATTATACAGGAGCTAATATCAACTATTTTTGGTCATATAGTAGCGCAGACAAAGACGGAAATTATAATCCTGCAGTAGGTGTCTTCATGATAGGTGCCAACGATGGATACCACATGTGTTTCCGTTCTATGATGAACAGTTTTGCGACCATGACGTCGGGTAAAATAGATATGAAGGGTTGTGACAATCCTACCCTTACGTTCTGTTTGAAGAGCGAAGCCACAGCGGGCACCTTTTCGCCCTATGTGCAAACAAGTGATGGCATACGTGTTTATATCGACGATATTGCCATAACAGCCCCCTCAGAAGGGTCGACTAAATATATCTATGACCTTAATGCCTGTTTGGGTGCCAACTGGTTACAGAAACAGAAGTGGGTGCAGCTTGGCTTCCAATTTGCCGATCACGGTAGCACTACTGAGCAAAAAGTGTATCTTGACGATATAAGTATTGCCGACCAAAAGGCGGTAGACCTGGCGGTAACGCTGGTGAATGTGCCCGAAACGATTGTGAAAGGACAGAGCAGCACTGCTGCTGTGAGGGTGCGCAACTATGGTAGCCAAGCCGTAGACAGTTATGTTTTGAAGATAACCATTGGCGATAAGGAGGTGCTGAACGAAACAAAGAACAGCACACTTGGTTCGTTTGGCACTCACACCTATCCGCTTGAAATTAATCCTTCTATCCTTGAACAGGCCGACAAAGCCACTGTAAAGGTTGAAGTAATAGCCGCTGATGATGCTTTGGCCGATAACAACATGGCCTCTGCCGACGTGCAGTTTACCTTGCCCGACCTCCTTCCCGCCACCGACCTGGCCGTGACCAAGACTGCCTCGGCCCAAACATTGGCATGGAAGGCGCCCGCCAGTGTGCGCACCTTTGTTGATAGCTTTGAAGAAGAACCCGACTGGGCAACCAGCGGCATAGGCCACTGGACGATGGTAGACGTTGATGGTGGTCTTTGTGGTGGATTGTATAATGGTATACCCTATGGTAGTGAAGGCACTGCTTTTGCCTTTACCGTCTTCAATCCTTACAACTATGATGGCTACGATATTACATCAGGTGTTCCCAGTACCAAGCCCAAGAGTGGTAATAAATCGCTTGCTGCCTTCTATGGCTTAACTGCTGACAAGAATAAGATACAACCATCTGACAATTGGCTCATCAGTCCTGAGTTGAGCGAACAGAAACAGGAGATAAGCTTCTGGGCAAATAACTTGTATCAGGCTGATAAAAACGGTGAAAGTGTATATTCTGAGTATTTTGACATACTTTATTCTACCACCGATACTAATATCGAAAGCTTTGTGCAGATAGGCGATACCTATACACAAGAGAGTGGAACGTGGAGTGAGTATAAGGCACAGTTGCCTGCAGGAGCAAAGTATTTTGCTATTCATCACAAAGCAGGAGCTAAGCAGAACTTCTTGTTCATGATAGATGATGTAACATATACCACAAAGAACCTGAAGGTGCTGAAGTATAACATCTATCGCGATGGCACACTGCTTACCAGTACTACCGCCCCCACCTATGTTGATCATAGCGCTGGCACGGCCGACCACCTGTATCAGGTAACCACTGTTTATGAGGGCAACCTTGAGAGTCTGCCTGTAACCGTGAAGGGTGGCACCTCTGGCATTGTTACCATCAACGGTCAAGGCACCAATGCCATTCAGGGCTTCTACACCATCGATGGCAAGAAGTTGCAGCAGCCTATCAAGGGCATCAATCTTGTGAAGATGCAAGACGGAAGCGTGAAGAAAATTGTGAAGAAGTAAAGAAACGTGCCGAAGCCGTGAATATGTAAGTGAGGTAAAGCAATAACAGATTCCCCACAACATAGAACAACAAAGGGACAACAAAAACAACGTGTTTCATACAATTGTATAAGAAAGCATTGTTGTTATTGTTGTCCCTTTTCTTATTGTTGTTCCTTAGTTGTTCTTTATTTGTTATTGTTGTTCCTTAGTTGTTATTGTTGTTCTGGTTCAGATAATATTATTGTGTTTTCAGACCTTCAATCCACTACCTCTTTACTGTCCGCCAAGGCGTTCAAAGAAGGTGATGATTTCTTCCCATGTTTTAAATTCGTTGCTGCCCCATACCACGGTGGTGCCCATAAACTCGGGGTGGGGGTGGGCCGAGATGAGGTAGTCGCCGTAGAGCAATGCCAGCTGATTGGTGTAGATGACGTGCCCCCAAGCGGGTGTGCTGAGATATTGGTCTACCCATGCTTGCACGTCGGCCATGCAGGTGGGGGTGTTGCTGGGCGATGGAGCCACAACATACACGTTATAATGTTCAATCAGCATCTCAAAGGCTTTGTGCATGCTGGCTGTGGCGTGGCCGTAGCTGTCGTGCAGCGTTTCATATTGTATGTAGATGATAGGGCGCTCGCGTTGCTCCTGTAGGTCGTCAATCCAGCGTATCACAGGTATGAGATAATGAAAAGCTACCTTGTCGGTAAGGCGGTGCTCGCCATGAAACGACATGGCGTTAGGATAGTGCTGAGCAAAGAGCGGGAAGGTGTGTACCAGTGGGTCGGCATCGCCAAAGAGGCCATATACGCGCTGGCGATCGGCCTCGTCAATGTTTTCAAAGCAGTGGGTGGTGGCTTCGGCATATTCTTTCACCAGCGCCTTTGTTACGATAAAGTCTTGCACGCCATCTTTGCGTGGGTTCTGAAAGGTTTGCTTGCCTATCATGCCGTGCTCGCCCATGGTGGCGCCCATCTCAAAGGCGGGGTTTACCAGTATGCGGTCGGTGCCCTTCAGTTGTTCGGTGTACATACCGCCCATTGAGGTTCCTATGATAAGGTGGGGTTGTTCGTTTTGTTGCATATCGCGCAGCAGGGTCATGGCCTCGGCGGGGTGCAGTGGTAGGTCTTCGGCTATCACTGTGGCGTTAGGCATGAGGGTGCGCAGCATGGTTACCGTGCCCGACTGTGCCGACGAACCGAAACCATGCACATACATTATTTTCTTTCCCGACATGAGGTCGGGGTATTGTTTCAAATAAGGGTTTTCCATTTTGTTTATCCTGTTTTCTCTTCTTTATTATTTCGTTTACATTTCCTCTTTTCGCAATGCAAAATAACGCTATTAGCGGCATATGGCCAAGAAAATAGTGTTAAAAGCTTTGAGCGAAGTGTTCTTTTTCGTCAATAATTCATAAAGTAAAAAAGGAGCCTACGCCGAAATGGTCGTAGGCCCCTAACGTAATTATTACGGTAACTGAGAGGTTATCTTATCATTTTCCATGTGTTTTGTCCTTGGCGCACAATAACGATGCCCTTGCCTTGATAGCCTGCGGGCAGCTGACGTCCGTTCAGGTCGTACACCTTATACGGTTTGCTGGCGTCGAAGGTGGCAGAAGAGGTGCTCACGGTGTTGATGCCCGTGCTGATGATTTTAGTGCCTGTTACTGCCATGTCGCGTATCTCCCATGTGGGCGAAACGCTGGTGTTGCTGGTATAGTGGAAGCCAATCTTTATTTTCTTGCCCACCCATGGGGTGAGGTCGATGGCGCCCGATTCATTAAATTCCCATGAGTTGCCTGCGGGCCATACGATGCCGTTGAGCGCGGTATAGGTGTCGCCGTCAACTACCTCGACGCTTAAGAACGAGGCGGGAGAGGTGCAGAAGTTTAATGCGTGTGAGAACTTCAAGGTGGCGGTTGTGAAGCCCGTGAGGTTAATCTCGGGCGAGTAGAGGTAGCTTTCGCTTGCAGTCTTTCCGCCTATAAAGCTGGTGCCCTTCCATCCAAATTTTGAACTGTTTACCCATACCTTTGTGGCCTCAGGGCCGCTGATGGCTACGGGTGTAAAGCCGCCATCGGTCTTCTTCAGGTTGGCAACATAGGCTACGCTATCAAAGGGCTTATCCTTGGTGGCCAAGTGTTCAGAGGTGGCTGTTTTCGCGGGGTCGAAGGCAAAATTGATGCTGTCGCCCCAGATATATTCCATGAGGTTAGGGAAGTCGATAAACGGGTTGCGGTTGCCCTGAATGGCATAAACAGCGTTGTTGCGGTCAACCTCGATAGAGGTTACGGGGTCGGCTTTAGCCCACTCAATATACATGGTGTATGCCCACTTCTTCAGTGTGGGCCACGTGTTGTTTTCAAGCGAGTTGAGGCCACGAGGGTTTGTCCAGGTATAGTCTTGATAGGCGGTTACCATATACATATACACGCGCGCGAAGTCGCCCTTCCACTTATCGTTAGGCTCCCATACCGTGAAGCCCAGGTTGCTGGCACCCACCTTGGTGCAGCCATTGTCGGTTGATGCTTTTTGCACCTTGCCCATGCTCCAGTTGCCTTTTGCTCCATTAATTTTCTGCTCGCTGGGCATCAGGTGGTGCAGGTCTCTGTAGGCTTGCACTTCGGTGCCGCCCCACAGCTTTTGGGGAACGAGTGTTCAATGTTAGTGCCTGGTACCGAACTGCCGTGGCCGTTAAACGGTCGGATGTCGTTCGAGTAGCGGTCAATCACGTTGCCGTTATCGTTATCGGTGTAGTAGAAGCCCCACCATGTGTAGCCCATGCCGCTACCGTAAGCCAGCACATTGGCATCTTTAATAATATTGAAGGCGGCAGTTTTCAGTTCGGCACCCTTCTTTCCGCGCAGTGCATCATAATAGCCTGCCGGAATTTGTGCCCATGTATAACTGATGGTCATGAGCATGACCGCTGTCAACAGTATAGCCTTAGTAAATGTTTTCTTCATAAACATAATGGTTTGTATGGGTTAGTAATGATGTATTGCTACCACGGGGCCAGCTAAATACATTGTTTTGTGGTCGGGTTATAACAAAAAAAGCAGCAGGAACACCGGTGAGAGTGCTTCTTGCTGCTTTTTGTCGTCGTGAAGGACGAGCGATGTTGCGGGGTTATCCTTGTTCAAAAAGGATTATTTTCCGTGGTGCTCGTCAGATACTGTCAGTTTCTTGCGGCCATGAGCGCGGCGAGATGCCAGTACGCGACGACCATTCTTGGTAGCCATTCTCTCACGGAAGCCGTGCTTGTTCACTCTTCTTCTGTTGTGCGGCTGAAATGTTCTTTTCATTGTTTTTTAAATTATATTTATTTGTTATTGTTCACACTTTGGGCTGCAAAATTACTCATTTCTTTTGAATTAACCAAGCGTATGACGATTTTTAGCCCAAATATTTAGGTTTTTTTCTAAAATAGATGTACCTTTGCAGCGCATTTTGGAACAAGAAGAGAAATTTTTAAGTTAAAAGCAAGTAATATGATCAATTCACAAGACATTAAGAAAGGAACTTGTATCCGTTTGGACGGAAAACTCTATTTCTGCGTCGATTTCCTTCACGTAAAACCGGGTAAAGGTAATACCATCATGCGTACCACATTGAAAGATGT
>ERZ859937.798-NODE-798-length-11622-cov-1.490706_pt1 | contig 11622 bp, 13 predicted proteins | sample MGYA00509985_ERZ859937 | MGnify/ENA primary metagenome ERZ859937 (study PRJEB30046, sample SAMN00715169) | human gut metagenome | study: EMG produced TPA metagenomics assembly of the A metagenome-wide association study of gut microbiota in type 2... | reverse complement strand
AACTTAGAAAGTAGCGTTTAAAGATGGCAACAGCACCTTGTAGCTCACTTTCACGTAGTTGGCAGTAAGTGTCGACCACCGCATTCAGCTGTTCTTCATAAGTCGCTTCCGGTCTGGTGGCATGAATCATTACATGATATTCCGAAACACCCGCTTCTACCTCATATTTAAAGATTTCGGTTAAGGTATTCTCCAATTGATTAGTTTGTTGTTGTTTATTTTTCATATTAAATATCAATTAGTCGTTGTTGTTCAAAAAAGTACCGGTATTACCAGTAAGGCCCATCATTATTACGGCTGTGCACCATCGTCAATCCAGTTGCCAATCAAAGACTGCATATCAGATGAGGTTATCATCTGAGAATGGTCTATACGCCAATCCGAGCTGATGTCCGTACCCAATATGAGATGCAAGACACTTTCTGACGCATTGCCGGGCATAACCCTCATTTTACCGTCCACCGTCGTTGAAGCCCGGTTGACCAGATCAGCATGGCTATGTCCTTCCAGCAGATTCAAGCCACCACCCGGAGTGGTGCTAAGACCATGGCAAGCCGTACAAGTGGCATTGAATATTTTTTGTTGAATGGCATTGTACATACTTGCATCAACTGTTCCTGCATCCATAAGTATAGTATCAGCGATTTCAGTACATTCCATTGCCACCAAACTGACAATGCGCTTCCTCAACTTATTGATTACACATAGCTCGACAGTTGTCACCTCATCCGTTATGCCGGACATTGTCAACTGGATTTCATCATTATCCGATTCGGATGCCGGAACAACCTTTGAAACAATGGCATAATCGCTTTCATCATCAAATCCTGCCACTACCACACTATAGTCGCCCGACCACTTATCCACACCACTAATCCGGCCTGTCATCTTCACTGTGCGTCCTTCACCCGTGGCCACTACGGCATTCTCATAAATTCTCCCCTCATCGCATGCATGCAGACCTATAAGAAGCACGGGCAGAAAAAAGAAAAGAATGTATTTTTTCATAGACGAATCCTTTCCTGACTTCATTTAGAATGTATATTGAAGCATCACCGTGGCAGAGTGAGTGGCCAGACCTAAATTATCATTATCACGGTCGAGCTGCGTGTCGTGTCCCCAACGGGCTACATACTGATACATTGCCTGCAATTTCAGGTTGCATCCTCTGAAAAAGTAATTCATACCTACAGCAGGCATATTCAGGAAACCGTCGTCATCCGTACCGTTACGATTGAAGATATCGTAGCGTGCGGCAAGCTGTAGGCGGGGAGCGACAAAGTAACCACCTTGCACATAACCGCCTAAAAAGCTATACGATTCATTTATCTTTTGCCGTTTGGTGAAACCTACATTCATATAATAAGCTTCAGCCGCCAGATAGAGCTTGTTCTTCAACATGGCAAATTCCAACCCCACACGGGTATCATTGGTACTCTCATTTTCACTCTCCACATTGATAGAACCCGAAAGACCGAATAATATCTTATCCTCGTTCAAACGGTTAGGATTACCTTGTGTGGAAGGCATCACCCCCTTGGGCATATAAGTCAGACGTCCGGCATACAGCAATGAAGGGATATGCCAGTCATCACTCATCGTCTTTGAAGCTGTATTCACGGAAGCTCCGGTTCCATTGAACAAGCCGACTTCATAACCGAACTTATCTGCCACCAGACCGTGAATTTCAACACCCAGGTCAAATCCCGTACCGATATTAGGCGTCACGGCATTCAACGAATAAGGCAAAATTACAGAAGACGTCAGAGAAACCGGCAACTGGGGAAGCAGTGTTTCGCCAAGAGTTGTCAGATAGGCATGCGAAAATGGAGTCTTGAACTTTCCGACACGAATCGCAAATTGTTTTTTCAGCTGTACATCAAACCACGCCTGCTGTAACAGCGCTCCTCCACTTGCAGCAGCATTGATGGACAGATTGAAAGCTACTTTTCCAAAAGCCTTGCCAGTAAAGCCAAGTACGGCATAAGGAATGGAAAAACCCGAATTGGCAATATTATCTTGGTTATAAGCCTTATCCAAGCCTTCATCATCATACCAATTGAAATTAGCACTCGTTTGTACCAACAGATAAGGCTTGAAAACAAAATCACCTTTCTTTGTTTCAATGGTAAAACCTTCTCTTCCGGCCAATGACACTACACCATTCTCCGTATCTTCCTCATGTTGCGCCATAGCGGTCAAAGGCAAAACAGCCAGCATGGCGACATATAAAAATTTCTTCATAATTACTTTTTATATAAAGCTTATTAGTTCTAAAGTGAATTTAAAAATACAATCAGGGCATCACGGTCATCCTTACTCATGTTCTTAAAGAGATTTTTCGATGCTTCTCCCTCTCCCCCATGCCACATTATGGCTTCAACAAGATTCCGAGCACGACCATCGTGCAATAAGTAGGTATGTCCGTTTACCTTTTCCTGAAGCCCGATACCCCAAAGCGGAGTAGTGCGCCATTCATTGCCACGCGCCAACCCACTTACATAGTTATCATTCAGACCGACTCCCATAATTTCGGAGCCCATATCATGCAGCAAAAAATCCGAATAGGGGTGAATTGTCTGACTTCCCAACCATGGCAAACGGGTACCGTTCAACAGCACGGAGCCCCGAGGCTTGGTATGCAACGTGGTGACATGGCAAAGATGGCACTTGGCTTTATAGAAATTCTGTTCTCCCCTTATCACCTGCGGGTCATTCACATTACGCCGTGCAGGAACACCAAGACTCTGCATATACAAGTCAACATCTTCCATATCTTCTGTAGAAACATCCAACTGGGCATAAGAAAGCCCCATCATGCTGCCTTGATTCACCTGGGACTGCCCCTCGCATATCTCTTCCGGATAGCGGCTATTGGTAACACCCATATCACTGAAAAACCAAGTTCAACAGTCAAATCCGCATGTTGAGCCTTATTTCCCGACAGCCCCAAGCTTCTCACACCACGTTCGGTAATGTAATTGCAACGGCCACTTATACCATACTCCGGATAATTACTTTTTGCAGCAAGCGCTTCAATCTCCGTAGGTTCCAAAGCCATCATTTGCCCCATACCGACATGTCTCAACGGGATACGCACCGTACAGAACATATCTTCAGGCTTTATACTGTCAGCATACCATTCGGATATGGAATAAGCCGGTCTGCAAAGTTCATACTTCTCTCCGTCGGGAAAGGTAAAAGTCTCATAAGTATACTCCACAGAAAGCTTCCCCTCCGGTTTCACTCCATATGGCCTGGTCATGGAGAACACGGCCATAATCCTGAAAAAACGCACCATTCTTGCGGCTTATATAAACCAGCATCGAGGAAAACCCGTAACTACCCGATCCACCTTCACTCCACAGCGTCGGTTTGGTACGGCCGGCATTACGATGACAACTGCCACAAGAATACCCCGCATAGACCGGGCCAAGACCACCTCCCATGCCATTGCTACTCGTACGCACATCATCGTAAAGCCCGTCACCATCATTAAAGCGACTGTTGTAAACACCCGACACCCAGTCTGCCGGTGAATCATAGGCCTTAGATGAATTCATGAAGATTGTGGACGTTCCGGCAGACAGAGCGTATCCTTCAGGAATCTCTATATCCAACACGTCAATCCCATCATCATCACAAGCAGTCAAACCTGCCGACAAACAAAGGAGAAGACATGAATATCTCATTAAACGATTCATCATCTTTATCTACTTTTTAATAATGGCATATCCAAACATGCCAAAGAAGTAAAGGCAGGATTCTCCAAATCCTCCCCTTTACTTCTTGAGTATTGTTTATAAATAATTCTTATTTAACTGTACGAGGCTTGCCATCCTTGAAAAGCAGGAATTCCAAAGTATGGAATCCGCGTACATTTTGGGCAGATTCAACTTTTGCATCATCATCACCCTCGCTCCATTCCAAATCGCCCCATTTCTGGGAATTCAGAATCTGGACAATGGCGTTCTGGTCCAAAGGCCAACTATCCATATTCGGGTCAAGTCCCAGCTCATCCACCGGCCCAAATAGGAACGCCTCACTTTCCTCCCAAGGTTCACGGGCTGTTATCCAAGCATTGCATGCCGTCTCAAAAGCACTGTTAGAGGGATTGTTGGCAAGAGCCACCACAGCGTCATACAGCGTACTATTCTTCTCCTTCAAATCCTTATAGGTAGGCAAACCACAACATTGACATAATTTTCAACAATCGGGTCAAGTGCTTCATTGCTGTTAATGGTGCTATTGTCCCTGATATAAGGTTTCAACTCCTTATCCAATACACTTTCCAGTTCTTCACAAGCCTTGATAGCCGCTACCGTTTCCTGACTGTTGATATTATTACGGAAAGGTTGGGGAATGCCTGAATAGCCGATGCTGCCGTAGTGATAGCTGCCGACACTTTCATATCCAACTCCGCATTGGCTCCAGCCACCAATTTTGAAATTGACTTGTCGCTCACCTTACCGTCCAAAGAGCCGTAATAGGCATTGCGGATTGAGTAAATATTATTGGTATAATCATCACGGGAATGCCAGCTATACCATGACTCAACAGCATAGAGGGCCTCTGTAACATTGTTTGCCATATATTTATTATATGGATCACCAATCTTCGTCTCACCTACCTCATTGGAGATTTCAACACAACCGTCGATAACCTGCTCTATACAGTTCCAGGCACTTGAAAAGTTATAGGCACCATTATGAGCTTTGAAGGAAGTTGCAAAACTTGCCCCACCCTTATAACTCGTATTCCAAGAATCATAAAGATTGGTGGCATCTGTCTTCAACAAAGCCGCCACATTTCTCATGTAGTTGTGCCAACTTGCCGCATTCTCCGAGTTATACTCAATGTCAGCAGGATTAACTGTACTGTTGTCATCATCATCGCTACAAGCAGTAGCCGTAAATGCCAGCCCTAATACCAAAGCTGCCGCATAAAAGAAATTTTTCCTCATCTGTATAAAATTAATTGATTACTATTCATCTACTTCTTGACAAACCAACCGATATAGGCAATACCAATCGAAAACTCATTTTCACTATTATACTTGCCAGTTCCAAAAACCTTGTTTGTTCCGATTTGGCGGGTAGTGTAGTCAGCCTTTACCACCAGATTAGGCAAGGCATACCAATTCAATCCAGCAGTCCACATGCTTACCTGACAACGTTTCTCCATTATCTGGCTAGCCTCTCCCTTTTCTTGCGGATTGTAATATTCATAACGTGCAAAGGGGTAGATAACCGGAACTTTCCTGTTTCCTTTGAAGAAAGCGCTGATATTCAAACCGGCCTCGGCTGCATAACTGACTACATTCTTTGCAATGGGGGTTATACGGCTGTAAGGAGATTTATTCGACAATTTGGTATTTGCCTCACTAAGCTTCGCTGAATTACCCAAATTTCCGTATACCATATTGGCACGGGCAATCACATATTTATTACGGTATTGGGCATCTGCCGTGTAGATTCTTACCGGAATCTTACCGGTAGACGAATAAGTATCCGCTTTGTCAGAATTGGAACCGGCATCAGCGCAGTAATAGAACGAAGCACCTATACGCAACCCCGGAACCCCCTTATAGTCCAGACGAGCCACATAGCCCGGTGAAGTAAAGTTGTCTTCTTCAAAGATGCCTTGTTTGCCACTTGCTATCCAGGTGTTACGGTCAAAGCCATTGGCATTCAGACCGGCCACTATCATGGCCTGATAATCAAAGCTGGCATATCCTTTTCCAAAAGAACCAAAAAACTCGAGTCCGTTTTCATGCCACGTAGAAGGAAGGATGGTTGTCTCTCCTTCCGGCCGATAAGTTCCAAAGAAATTGATTGGTTCATGATGGGCGTTGGTCAATCCTACCGGGACAATGATGTGACCGGCACGTATGTTGAATTGTGGAACAATTAAACGGGTAATGTGGAATTGCTCGATAGCCACTTCGCCACCCTTTTCCACCTCCGTTTCATACTCACCGTTTTCCGTATTCTCAGTTCATAAGCAGTACCCGTACCACCGGATTCAAACTCGATTTCAGCACCGAGTATCCATTTGGAATTGAACTTGTAATCCAGAGCCAACACGAAACGGGGTATAGAAATTGTATTCCTATGTTTGTCTGGATTGCCTTCAGGCGCACCATAGAAACGGTTAATACCATAATCCTTAAAACTTGCAACCATTTCTCCGTATCCACCGAAACGGAATTTCTTGTAGTTGTCGCCATCATTCGCTACTTTTTCCTTTTTCTCTTTGTCTGTTGAAATCTCCGTACTCTCTGCTGCAGAAGTAACTTTTTCAGGTTCAGCAGCCTGCAAAGCATTGGCAGAAAGCAAAAAACATAAAACGAATAAGCCAGTTAATTTTCTCATCTTTTATCTTAATTTTTGTTGGGAGCAAAGGTAGAGGTAGTTAAAAAGGAGAACAATACCTAAAAATTACGAAAAGAAGAGAAAGAGTAACCATTAGTAGGTAATGGCAGATTTATAACAACAAATAAAGATGAAAAAGGAGGATAAATGGTAAAAGAACTATTAAAATGCTAATTCACGTAACGAGCACGATAAGCAGGGCCGTACCTTCCAGAATACGGTCAAGCACAGTGGGTTGGAAACGGACATTAGGGCAATTCTTGCCGGAATAAGGACCAAGATTAATCATATTATCTACGATTTAGAATCTGTTATTACTAATCCTCCTTTGCTTTCTCTTCAGACGGAGGAGGATTCTTGGACTTCTTCATCCGCCCACTCTTCCGCAATGCTTCAGCGATAATCCACTGAAGCTGTCCATTGGTACTACGGAACTCGTCGGCTGCCCATTTTTCAATGGCATCCATCGTTGCAGCATCCACACGGAGGACAAAGCTTTTGGTTGAAGTTTCTTTTTTAGCCACTATTTATTTACTATTTAACAATTTACGATTTACGATTGAAGTTACTTTGATATAACCAAGTACCAATCAAAGAGTATTCTGCTTGCCCCGCACGAAGGAGGCAATGTCATCCATAACATATGCTGGGACGGGCGAAGCATGGCTATACTCAAACGGAGTCGCCTTGCCGCTGCCTTCCTGCAACAAGTGATTCAATTTCGGATAAGATTTGAAATATGCATTCTTGCAGCGCAACAAACCGGAACGCCATAAACCGAAGTCTTCCATAGTCACTTGATAATCTCTCTCCCCTTGAAGAACAAATATGGGCAGCTTTAGTTTAGCGGCAACCTCCACTGGTTTGTAAGCGTTGGCAAACAGCCAATAGGAGCGGGGCTGCCCCAACGGTAAGGGAATTGCCTCATCGAACTCTTCGGTACCAAGCTTTTTGACATTCACCAACTGTTGTTTCAGTTCATCAAGTTGAGCCTTTACATTGACTGAAGAATCCGTCAAAGAAGAGGTATAATAAAACTGTTCCTCAAGAGCATCTTCAAGCGGTCTTGCCAGTCCGGCAAGGATAATGATACCTGCCAAACCTTTCGAACGCCCGGCAATACGGGGAGCCAATGTACCTCCCAGGCTGTGCCCCAACACATACACACTGTCAGGAGCCAGCTCGGGCAAAGCTCTTACCTGCTCCACTATGGCAACGGCATCGTCCACGGCCTCAGTATCATAATCGAGTTCGCGACCGGCAGGAACGCAAGCCGCACCATATGCTTTTGTCCGTTTTTCATAGCGGACGACGGCAATGCCGCGTTCCGCCAATCCCCAGGCCAGGTCACGGAAAGGCTTGTTGGGACCTATCGTCTCGTCACGGTCGTGAGGACCGGAACCATGTACCAGAATAACACAAGGAACCCTGCATACATCCGAACCGACTGCCCTCTTGGGCAAAGTCAACGTTCCGGGAAGCTTGTAGCCGTCGGCTCCCAGCGTAATATCCCTTTCATCCATTTTTGTCTTATCATAGGCTACCGGTTGGGCAGTGCTAACAGCAGGTGCAGGACTAGCCGGATTGTATTCAGTGCCCCGTCAGCATCAAAAGCCACTAGAAAGCGGAGATTATAACGTTCAAATTCCACATCGGAATAATAGATAGTAATTCCCTGGGCAGAATCGGTCTTCCATTCTCCTTTTGATATGGATTTACCAAACATTTTCTCTGCTTGCCGGAAAGAATCATTGAAGAGTGCCGGAGCCAGTTTCTCCTGCAACTCCCGGTTCAATGCCGCATGGATGCTGTCACCTTGCCTGCCACAAACAATTCATAAATGTGCTGCGCGCGCGCAGTATTCGCATCTTGTGCAAAGCCCCCATATACATTGCCCAGCAAGAGCAGTATAAGAGCCCACCGTCCTATGCCTCCCATCTCTTTCATCCGTATCCTTTATCAATGGTTCAACGTTCCCGTATTGACTACCGGTTGGGCAGCCTCGTCCGCACAAAGCACTACCAACAGATTGCTGACCATTGCTGCTTTCTTGTCTTCGTCCAGTTCAACAATTTCTTCTTCAGAAAGTTTATGGAGCGCCATTTTTACCATAGAGACTGCCCCTTCCACAATCTTCTCGCGTGCCGTAATGATGGCGGATGCTTGCTGGCGACGCAGCATCACAGCGGCAATTTCGGGCGCATATGCCAGATAGTTGATACGCGCTTCCACCACTTCCATACCTGCCATGGCCAGGCGTTCATTCAATTTCTGCTCCAGCTGTTCATTGATTTCCTCACCGCCCGAACGAAGTGTCAACTCTTCCGTATCAGCCTCATTATCATCATAGGCATACTGACCGGCAACTTGACGAAGGGCGGCATCACTCTGTATCTTCACAAAGTTCTCGAACGCATTCATACGGTTGGCCACCGCATTGCCAAGACTGACCTGGTTCGCATTACCCGCTGTCGGAGCGGATGCAGCCATTGTTTGTGAATCAATCTCAAACATGGCTTTATAGGTGTCCTTCAGCTTCCACACCAATACCAGTCCTATAAGAATAGGATTACCAATCTTATCGTTCACCTTTATCGGCTCCACATCCAGGTTGCGTGCACGAAGCGAAAGCTTCTTCTTATTAAGGAAAGGGTTTACCCAGAAAAAGCCGGTCTCTTTGAATGTTCCCTTGTACTTGCCAAAGAACACCATGGCACGCGCCTCGTTCGGTTCCAGCTCCATATAGCCGGCAAACATAATGAACCATACCAGACACAGACACACCGAAAGGATCAAGGTAGGCACAGAAATGAGAAACCCAAAGATTATCACCGCCGTAAGCACTACCAAATGAAGGAACAAGGCCAGAAAGCCATTCATCTTGAAACCACTGAAACTACACTCTTTTGTTTCCATATTCTATAAATTTAATTGATATCATAACGATATCACAAATATATCAATTAAAATTAGAGAAGTACAAAGAAACAAGGGAGTTAACATATAGTATTAAGGATTATTAAGAACATGTATTCCCAGTATATAAAAATTCCGCTTGAGGGCCATAACTCACCCTCAAGCGGAAAACTTTTTTTGACTCTGTCAGTGATGTATCAAGGCTGAATGACAAAAGACCGGCGCAGCAAACCAGCAGTCTGCGAGCTACCGCCCACCATAAGTTCATAACTGCCTTCGGAAACGCACATGGTATTGCTTTGCGGATTCCACCACACCAACTCTTTATCGCCCAAATCAAACTCTACATCGACCGTCTTTCCTGCCGGGATATGTACCCGTTTGAAAGCACGCAATGCCTTGCTCGGTCCTTCGACATCATCGTTTTTCTTCAAATAGACCTGCACAACCTCTTCACCGTCACATTTGCCGGTATTGGTTACGGGGACATTCAATCTCAATTTCTCACCGGACTTTATATTATCCGAACCAAGCACCACAGCGCCATAACAGAAAGAGGTATAGCTCAATCCATGACCGAAGGGGAAAAGCGGTTCCTGGGTCATGTAACGGTAAGTCCGACCGGTCATATTATAATCCTCAAAATCAGGAAGCTGTGACACATTACGGTAGAAGGTTACCGGCAAGCGTCCTGCCGGATTGTAATCACCGAACAAGACTTCAGCTACAGCCGTACCGCCTGCCTGACCGGGATACCATGCCTGCAGGATAGCTCCACACCTCCCGGTTTCCGGCTCCAAGCCGATAGGAGAACCTGAACAGTTCACCAACACCACCTTTTTACCGGCATGGTGCAAAGCGGCAATCAGTTCCCGCTGGACAGCAGGCAACTCAATATCAGTACGGTCGCCTCCTCTGAATCCGGGAAGCTCAACACCCATCTCCTCGCCTTCGAGGTTCGGAGAGACTCCTCCCACAAAGACCACGACATCAGCATCCTTTACAGCTCCACAGATTTCCTCACATCCACTTCATTCTTAAATCCAAGGTCAAAGTTCAACTGTGCATCGCTACGGAAATATTCAAAATCCAATTCAACGTCATACGTTTTTCCTGCTTGTACCTGCAAAGTATAAGCACTCTTCTGCCCACCGTGCTGATTGGAGAATCCTCTCACTTCCTCCCCATTTATCCGCAATCTCCCTGAGCCATAAGCATAGATGTCAAAGACCACCTCTCCCGACTGGTCGGGAGTGAATACGCTGTTGTAGGTAGCCGAGAAGTCGGTAAGGTTCACACCCGGAGCAAAAACCGTGGCACCGGATGTACAGAAATGGAAAGGAGTGGTCACTTGGGCAGTAGTGACTGGCTCACCGTCACGAGTCACGTTATTCCAGTAGCGTGCACTGAATCCGGGTTTCCCGTCGGCAGTCTTGCAACGGTTGAAGACGCTCTGTATCTGAGCTCTCTCCACCCATCCGCAGCCTTGTTCATAAATAAGCCGGTCATCAGTCCCCAAGGCTTTTCTAATTCCGTCCAGAATGGTGACTGTGTGCGGAGGCATACCGTTATAATTTCCCCACTGCATCACAGAATCATTGGCGTTCGGACCCATCACGGCTACAGTCAGCCCTCCACGCTTCAACGGCAAGGTATTATCCTTGTTCATAAGCAGTGTCATTGACTTGCGCGCCATGTCGAGCGCCAGAGAATCGTGTCCGGCAGAAGCCACCACAGAAAAAGGAATGCCGGTCCAGGACACCTTCTCCGGCTCGTCCATTTCACCCAAGGCAAAGCGGGCCGTCAAAAGGCGCTTGACTGCTACATCCACTGCTTTTTCATCAATCTTTCCCTGCTTCACCGCTTCTACCAGGGCCTCGTAACTCGAACCGCATTCCAAGTCAGTCCCACTCAGCACCGCAGCCGCCGAAGCGGACTCTGCATCAGGATGCGTCTTATGACCATAATCTCTGTAAAAATCGGCAATAGCTCCACAGTCCGAAAGGACAATACCGTCAAATCCCCACTCATCGCGCAAAATCTGCATCAGCAGGCGGTCGCTACCGCAACAAGGATCGCCCTCAAAACGGTTGTAGGCACACATCACCTCCTTCACTTTTCCTTCTTTCACCAAAGCTTCGAAAGGAGGAAGATAAGTTTCATACAAATCACGGGGCTTGATATTTTCCGCATTAAACTCATGGCGGTTCCATTCCGGACCTGAGTGTACGGCAAAGTGCTTGGCACAAGCATGCAGCTTGTCATATTTTCCATCGTTCGTACCCTGCAAACCTTTTACAACCATCACACCCATACGGCTGGTCAGATAATA
>ERZ859937.796-NODE-796-length-11624-cov-2.211859_pt1 | contig 11624 bp, 5 predicted proteins | sample MGYA00509985_ERZ859937 | MGnify/ENA primary metagenome ERZ859937 (study PRJEB30046, sample SAMN00715169) | human gut metagenome | study: EMG produced TPA metagenomics assembly of the A metagenome-wide association study of gut microbiota in type 2... | reverse complement strand
TGGCTTGTCAGAGTGATGAGTTTACGAATGGAGGAAGTGGCGGCGAGACGACAGCGTCTTTCAGTATAGAACTGCCGAATGATGATTCTTCAGTTACTACTCGTACTGCAGGTGATGGTGCACAGGTGAACCGTTGCATTATGGAAGTTTATCAAGGCGGTGAACTTTATTTGCGCAAAGCAGTAGCAATTACTAAGACTGTTGCAAATTTCGATGTTCGTTTGATTACTTCACAGACTTATGATTTTGTATTCTGGGCAGACCATGTAGCTTCAACAGAAGGTGACGCTATCAATACGGATTTGCATTACACAACGAATACCGTAGACGGGCTGCAAGCTATCTCTCTGAAAGGTAATTATGAGGGTAGCAGTAAAGACGATACTCGCGATGCCTTTTTTGCAAAAGAATCCTCGGTCACTGTAACCGGGGCTTTCTCTAAAACAGTCAAATTATATCGTCCTTTTGGTCAGTTGAATATAAAGACGACTGATATTAATGATATAAAATCGGCTGACCTGAAACCTGTAACGGCTTCTTTGGCCTTTACTAAAGTATATACAAACTTCAATGCTTTGACGGGGGAGGCCGTGGGTGAACTTACTGCCGTCAGCTATAATAAGGCAGCCGAAGTTGTTGATACTGATGGTAACCTTACTGTGGATTATCTTTTTGCTCCTGTAGCAAAGCAGACATTGGCTGATATAGTATTGGCGGTATACGACCAAAACGGAAAAGAGATAACCAACCGCAACCTGACGAATATCCCTATTCAACGTAATTATAAGACAAATGTATCGGGAAATCTGATGACGGCAGCTGGCACGTTCACTGTGTCTGTTGTACCTGGTTTTGAAACACCTGACATAGATGAGACATTGACAGAAGTGAGCAGTATGTCTGAAGCCGTAGCGGCACTGAATAGCGGTAAAACGAACATAAAGATTGCAGAAGCTCCTACTGAAGCTACTACACTTACTTTGCCGAAATATGAGAATAAGGAGGATGTGGCTGTTGCCATTACTTTGCCGGCTACAACGGCTAAGGTTACTATTGAAGTGAATAACGCATCAGGTGCTACCGGTAATCCTCCCGCAGAGCTGCATATTACAACGCCTTCTGCAGGTGAAATAGAGATTAATGCACCGGAAACTACTGTAACGTTGAATGGGGAAACATATACAACTGTTAATGCCAGTACAGCCCCAAATACGTTGATTGTAGAAAGTGGCGTATCAATTGGTACTTTGAATCTGAAGAAAGGAAATGTAAAACTCTATGGCAAGGTTACCACTGTCTCTAAAGCTACTGACTGTCCCGCCGGCGAGGGAATCATCACCCGCTGTCTGGACAATCAGAAGAGTTTCGACAACTTAATGTCAGACAATACATCCGGTTATACAAGTGTTTTGATTGAACGTGATGCAACATTTGATGCAGCAAAGGCTGTAAGTGCTTCTGTTGCATTCGATAAGCCTTTGAAGATTACTGCTAATGCAGTTATTTCCAATTTAAAGATGAATGTTACTGCTGACTTGAAAAGTTCTTCTCCTATCGAAATTCTTGACGGAGCTGCCGACGTGACATTTGATAACCTGACGTTGTCTTCTACCGGTATGAATTCTCTGTTGAAAGTTCATGGTGACAGTAAGAAAGTTACTATACGTAATAGCTCTATACAATTAACTCCAAAAAGTAACGGTCAGTCCGGTATTAATGTTAAGAATGCCGGTTCTAATAGTACGCTGTCTGTTGTATTAGAGAATACATATATCGGTTTTGGCGCAACGAAACTGAATCAGGATAAGAATCAGGATTATGTATATACGGAAGAGAAAAAAACTAATTTTACAGGTGCTCCTTATTCTCGTGCAATTACTCTTGGTTATGATTTGGATAGCCTTTCCACTTATGACGGGACTTCTACAACGAATTTAACAGTAAACGACTGTGTCTTCGAGGGAGTATATTACGTTGTCAATACGTTGCACAATGTATCCTTGAATGTCAATGTGAACAATTCCATTCTTGACGGACGTGCCGCTTTTAATGTTTGGTCTAACGCTGAGCGTGGTTCTACTTTCGCTATCAAGAACTCCAAACTGATAGGGCGTAACTGCTTTGCCGGTCCAACAGAAGAATTTGCTACTATAGTGTTGAATGGGGAGAATGACCAAGATAAGGCAGCTGTGAAGATAGTACGTAATAATGTGTTTACATTGGATAATTGTGATGTAGTGAGCGATAATAATCCTCAAACAGAGACTAATTATCAGTTTGGTTTCAGCTTGCGCTCTCCATATTATAATAAAATTGTATTGAAGAATAATACAAAATTCCGCGAGGTTAATTCACCGCGTTTGCCGCATGCGGTAGATATTGATGCTGATGCGTGGCGTAATGAGGTATCGACTGACGGAACGGTAAATCTTGAAGGTTGTGCTGCGGGGGCTACTTTGTTGCCAAGCAATCAATGGAATGGTTCTAAATATATTAACTATGTAAGTGTTGCAGATGACGGTAAGATTTACGTTGGTGACCCGTGCACGCTGGCAATGATGGTCAATTCCGGTTTCGATGGTAAGGGAAAAGAAGTTGTACTTGTTCGTGATTTGGATATGGGCAGCCATTCTCTGTCTGTGTCTGAGTCTTTCAATAGCATACGCAATTGTATTCTCAATGGTAACAACCATATTATAGCCAACTATACTATCTCAAATGCTAAATATGCAGGTTTGTTGCCTAATGCAATTAGCGTAACTATTAAGAACCTGACACTGAGAAATGCTAATGTTGAGGCTGTTAATGATGGCAGCAACAATGCCTATGCAGGTGGATTCATCGGCTGTGCTTATGGTACTAACGTGGTGGAGAATTGCATACTTGAAAACAGTACGGTACAAGGTATCAATAAGGTAGGAGGTATAGCCGGATTCCAGGCTGAAAATGGCATTAGTATCAGAAACTGTACAGTGAAAGGCTCTACTATTAAAGTAGATACCAATAATCAAGAATATGGTCAGTGTGGCGGTATCATCGGTTATATCGGTGCGGTAGCTGGAGATAACGAAGTTAGTGGAAACTTTATTATCAATAGTAAGGTGGAAGCTCCGGCCAATACGAATGTCGGTGAAGAGCATCGCAAGAGCAGTATTTGTGTGGGTGTGTTGCATGGTGTAGCCGGTCAATCACTGACAATCAATATGCCTGCCCATTGCATTGAAGGGTCAACTTTTAATGGCAAAGCAATGGATACAACCGACTATCAAGGCCTGTTGGGTGGAGTTCGTAATCTCCAGAACAAGCCTGTGATTACAATTAATGGTATGAAATATTAAGTAGCATACTTCATTATGAAATTAAGATAACCATTGGACTTTCATGGAAGATACAGGAAAGCGTTCCGCTTCCGTGGTAAGTTTAATGATTTGTTTGTTTGCTTTCCCTGCGTTGTGAAACGCGGGGAATTTTTGTTTATAGGGTATGCTTATTCTAAAATACAAAAATAGAGTGATAGGACTTTTACACTTTGATATCCCCTTTAGGAATTGTTTTAAAGCTGATAAACCAGTCCCTTATATTTTTCCCAAAAGGGAAACAGCTTTTCTTTTGTCAGGTGGATGACCGTTTCAAAATCTGGTTCTGTCTTTCCTATTTTCTTCATGAACCCTTTCCATAACATCTGAAACCGGGGATTCGTAGAGAAATCGTCACTGAACAAGGGATGATTCTCTTCATATACAGTTTCTCTGTTCTTCAATGTGGCATGGATGGCTTTCTCTAATAGTACATCGTCTATCGTTTTATCATATAATAATGTATACAGATCATAAAAATCTTTCATGCGGCTGTTGTTCTCGGACAATTCAATCATAGCCTGGAATTTTTCCGCCACTACCGTTTCAAGGGAATAAGCCATTATATTGACGGGAGGTAGGTCATCCAGTAATAAGGGATACTCCAGTTCCTGCGGATTGGGAGTAATGACATCACCGAAACCGATATCCATTGTTATTTTCTGACGAGCTGTATCCAACCGGGCTATCACGTGCAACCGGATGCCTTTATAGACGCGGTTTTCGTTTATCTCTTCCGTTTCGATAGTGTCCGTATCGAAACGGATTCCGTCCTTTTCGCAGGATATGCCGCATATTTCAGAGAAAGCCTCTTCTATTATCTTTTTGTCATTGGCAATGCTGTTCCCAAGAAAATCAATATCCAGTGTCGGGCGTGCCTTGAACTGTTCATGGGCATAGAGTAATGCGCCGCCTTTCAAGTAAAAACGGTGCTTGTACTTGCTTTGTGCAAGTCGGTATAGAAGGCGTTCTTGAACATAACGTATCAGCAACGGCTGGTAAGGCAGTCTTTCCGCCTTCGACAGATTAAGGAGTTTCGCTTTTATGGATTTTCCGTAGTCTTTGTTTTCTTTTGTCATAGTTGAATTTCCAGATAATTATTAAGCACTCCGGCTATTCGCATGGACTTGGCATAACTTGTCAGCCGGGTGATATTACGTTCTTTACGTGACAGATAATTTTTTAAAACTTCGGAACTGACATCAAGCCTATTTTGTTGCGGTAACGGAGAGCATCGCAACTGATTTTTCCATATCGTAGATGGATACCTCAATTCCGTCTATCCGCTCGCGTCTAATTCCGGTAGCATAGATGGAATGGTCCCAATAATTAAGGATGATGGGGGGATAGTCCGGTAAGGTGACTTTCCGCTTTCTTGGTATGGCCACATAGAAACCTTGTGGGATTTGTGTGGTAAGTCCATAGTGCGCCCATGCCGAATAAAGGCACAGCACCCCTTCGGGGATTATCTTGTCAAGGTCTATCATCGTCTGTGCCATTACCTCTTCTATGCAGTACACACCGGGCTTCAGGCGGATAATTTCGCCGGATTTTACCGATTCCAATAATCGATAATACAGATAACGGTTGTCGACAATCTGCTTGCGGGTGATATATCCCCTGTTCTGTTCTATCAGATTTTTCAATTTGTCATCCATGTTATTCTTATCATATATGTACAAATATACGGCATTTATTTATAAGTGCCGTATATTTGTACATATATTCTTTTGAAATATTTTGTTAGAACACCGTTTTAGGATTGGAGTTGCTCTCCTTCATCGCCACCCAATAGAAATTTGAGTGCCGGGTCTTTTCAATACGAATTAAGAGACAAAGGAACGTTCCTCCGACCTCTTGCAGGCTTGGGAACGTTCCTTTTGCAGGTATGTTAGATGATAAGTTTATTGGTCTTATCGTCCGGTTTGTACAACCAGCTCTTTTATTTTCTCATTCAAGCTTTCGGCTTTCATCAGTTGTTCCAGTGTCAGGTGCATACGCCAACGCCAGTAGTGGCGCGGATTGGCAGGTACGTTGATACGTTCTTCCTGTGCATTCGGGTTACGCCATTTTCCGTCCATCGACAACCAGTCTTGCAAGGAAAGAATGCAAAGGATGGAATTGCTGTACAGATGCTTGCGCACTACCTCCTCGCAAAGTTCGGGAGTGGCAACCGCAGGTGCGGCACCGTAATGTCCGAGCATAGTATTGTAGTAGCGTTGTGTTTGCAGGAAGTCTTCTTCCCACCAGCCGCGTAGCGTGGACATATCGTGTGTGGATATGGTACAGACGGAGCGATACGGATACCAGTCCGGATGCCCGAACTCTTGTGCCGGGTCTTTGGGCATACGCTGTATTTCCAAAGAGAGGATGCGCAAGTCATTCATCACCCATGCCACGCAATCGGGAATCATACCCAAATCTTCACCGCATACCAGCATCCGGGTAGATTGCGTCAGCTGCGGCAGTTTGTTCATGGCTTGCTCACGCCAGAATTCGTTGTGGCGGTGATAGTAGTATTGATCGTACAGGCGGTTGAAAGCTGCCTTTTCCCAATCGTTCAGCGAACGGTAGATGTAGTCGTGCTGCACACCGATGCGCGGGTGATACTTGTGCGGGTCGTGGCGGTCGGGCACAAACAGTACGTCACTGATAAGCGCATACAGACCGTCGCGTACCCAAATGCTGTCTTCATCCGTCTTGCCTGCAAAGTAGGCTTCCACCTTACGTTGGGTGTCGAATTCGGGACGCATCCGGTAGATTTCCCAAGTGTCCGTCGGTTCGATGAAAGTCTGCTTTACGTAATCGGTATGTGGGCCGAACATCTGTCCGAGGAAGTACTCGTGTATGTACGGTTTCAGGAATTCATCGCGGAAGGGTAGTCCATAGCTCTCTATCTCCTCGCGCGTCATAGGCAGGGCGGGTACAAATTGCCCCAACAAGCCGTGTACGGCATTCATGGGAATTTCCCAGATTCGGAAGAAACCGAGAATATGATCGATGCGATAGGCGTCGAAGTATTCCGCCATTTTGCGGAAACGTTTCATCCACCAGGCATAACCGTCTTTCTCCATGACATCCCAGTTGTAAGTGGGGAATCCCCAGTTCTGTCCGTTTACGGAGAAGTCATCGGGCGGAGCGCCGGCTTGTCCGTTCAGGTTGAAATAGTGGGGTTCTGTCCATGCCTCTACGCTGTTGCGGCTGATGCCGATGGGGATGTCGCCTTTCAATACCACACCGTTGGCGCGTGCGTGTTCGGTGGCGGCAAGCAGTTGCAGGTGCAGGTTGAACTGGATGTAATAGTAGATGGCGATATGCGGATAATCGGCAGACTCCGGTTGGCATAGCTTTTCAATCTCTTTGACATCGTAGCTGTTGTATTTGGGCCACTCACGGAAGTTGGGGGTTTTGTAAGCATCGCGCAGGTAGCTGAATACGGCATATGGCTGCAACCATTCCTTGTTGGACTCGAAGAATTCACGGAAAGCTACCGAAGCCAGCACTTTTTCTCCTTCCTGCTTGAAGATGAGATGGAAATACTCCCATTTGGTTTTGTTGACCACTTCGTAATCGACCGTGGGCAGGGCATTCAGTTCTTTCTGACGTTTGTTGAATTCTGCCATAACCTTTTTATCTTTCAATGTACCCAGCTGTTTCAGGTCGGTATACATCGGGTGGAAGGCATAAATGGAGATACTGTTGTAAGGATAAGAGTCCGTCCACGTATGCGTCATGGTGGTGTCGTTGATGGGCAGAATCTGTACAGCTTTCTGCCGGGTGCTTACCGCCCAGTCTATCATACGTTTGAGGTCGCCGAAATCGCCTACGCCGAAACTCTTCTCGGAGCGGAGTGAGAATACGGGCACGGCAACACCTGCGCCCTTCCAGGCGGGAAGGCTGAAATATACGTAGCGGTCGCCGACAACAAGGGTTTCGTTGGCGCCTGTTTGCGGGTCTGCCATATACCGGTTCGGATTGTTTTCCCAGCAAACGGCACGGCGTTCTTTCTTATTGTACAAGATGAATTTGTATTCCAACGGGAATTTGATTTTGAGGAATCCACTTCTATCTGCCATTCCGGAAAGTTGGCATCGCTCATAAGGATGGCTTTGTCGGGATTCCAGTCTCCGAATGTCGGTTGGTTTCCACAGATACCCAAACAGTGGTCGCTGTCGATACAGGGAGCATATGCCTTTATCAGCAATCCTTTCTTATGCCCTTTGGGGGCGGCGCTGCGTTCGCGGTGTGCCAAGAGTGATTCCGTAAAGGCGGAGGTGTAAAAGTATTGTTGCTCCGGCAGGTTTTTCCAGCAATCCTGTATCCGGTAAATCTTCTTGGAGGTCCCGGAGAGATAAAGCGTACGGGGCAGGTTTTTCCACTCTGCACGTATGGGGCTGCCATCGCGGAAAATATAATAGCTGTATTGGACAAGCCCGTTTTCCGGCACTGCAATGTTTGCTTCTGCGGTCCAGTGAATACCGTCTACGGTTTGTAGCGGAAGTGCTTTGTCGGGATGTTCGTTTCCGAGTTCAGGAATGGAGCCTAAAACTCTGACTTCTTCACCCCAATTGGTTCTGTACTCGATATTAAATGATAAAGTCATATATATTAGATTTAGAAATAACAATAGCTGCAATGATTATGCAAGTATAAAAAATATTCCTCATAATCATGCAGCTATTGTCAGCTATCTCGTTTAAATTCCTATGCAAACGTTTGTGCTTGCCGGGGCTTATCCGCAACGGGATGCACCGCAAGTGGTACAGATGAGGCAGCCTTCCTGATAAACCAGCGTTTCATTGCCGCAGTTCGGGCATTTCTTGCCTTTGGCTTCCGTTCCGTCCATTACGTATTTCTTCAATGCGCGTTCCACGCCGTTCTTCCATGTATTGATATTTTCGCTGTCCAGCTGCAGTGAACTTACCAACTTCATAACCTGCTCGATAGGCATACGGTAGCGCAATACGCCGGAGATGAGTTTGGCATAGTTCCAGTATTCTTTGTTGAACTTCTCGGACAGTCCCTCGATGGTGACTTTGTAACCGCGTTTGTTCTCAAACTGGAAGTCGTAGCGCTTGTTGCCGCTTTCGTCGACGTTCTTGATGAGTGCCCTGTCGACACGTTCTTTGGAAGGATGATACCTTCGTCGTCATCTTGAAGACCGGTGAATATTTCGTAAGGATGTCCGTCCAGCAGACCGACGAATGCCACCCATTTTTCCTTATTGTTCTGGAAGCGTACAACGTCGGCTTCAAGTACTTTCGGGCGGGTTTCTACAACCGTAGGCGGCTTGCACGGCGGAAGTTCCTCCTTCTTTTCGCTCTTGGCGGAAATCAGTACCCCGAGCGCGAACCGTCGCGATAGACCGTACAACCTTTGCAGCCGGATTTCCATGCTTCGACGTACAGGCGGTTTACCAGTTCTTCGTCCACATCGTTCGGCAGATTAATGGTGACGCTGATGGAATGGTCTACCCACTTCTGGATGCGTCCCTGCATCTTGACTTTCATCAGCCAGTCCACGTCGTTGGAAGTCGCTTTGTAATAAGGTGACTTTTCAACCAGTGCGTCTATTTCTTCTTGTGTATAGCGCTTGGCGGGGTCGTATCCTTGTGCTTCCATCCAAGTCACGAACTTGGGGTGGAATACAATGTATTCTTCAAAAGCGTCTCCGGTTTCGTCAACGAAATCGATGTGTACGTTGGAGTCGTTCGGATTGACTTTGCGGCGGCGTTTGTAGACGGGCAGGAATACGGGTTCGATGCCGGAAGTAGTCTGCGTCATCAGACTTGTTGTACCTGTCGGTGCAATGGTGAGACAGGCAATGTTGCGACGTCCGTATTTCTTCATTTCCTCATACAGTTCGGGGTCAGCCTCGCGAAGCGGATGATGAGCGGATTGTTCTTTTCGCGCTCACTGTCGTACACCTCGAAAGCACCGCGTTCTTTTGCCATCTCTACGGAAGAACGGTATGCGCTCAGCGCTACTGTCTTGTGTACTTTTTCTGCAAATTCAGTTGCTTCTTCCGTTCCGTAACGCAATCCTAATGCTGCAAGCATATCACCTTCGGCGGTGATGCCTACACCGGTACGACGCCCCTGGCCGCTCTTCTTGTATATCTTCTGCCACAAAACGCTTTCAGTATGTTTCACATCTTCGTTTTCGGGGTCGGCATCAATTTTTGCCATGATACGTTCAATCTTCTCCAACTCGAGGTCGATGATGTCGTCCATGATGCGTTGCGCCAGCGCTACGTGTTTCTTAAACAGGTCGAAATCGAAGTAAGCATCCGGCTTAAACGGATTGACTACGTATGAATATAAGTTGATGGCCAGCAAACGGCAGGAATCGTAAGGGCACAAAGGAATTTCACCGCAAGGATTGGTGGATACGGTGCGGTAGCCCAAGTCTGCATAGCAATCGGGTACGGATTCCTTTAGGATTGTGTCCCAAAAGAGTACACCGGGTTCGGCGGACTTCCATGCGTTGTGCACGATTTTCTTCCACAAATCTGTTGCGCTGATTTCTTTCTGGAATACAGGTTCCGTTGCATCAATGGGGTACTGTTGTACAAATGGTTTGCCGTCAATGGCGGCTTGCATGAAGGCATCGGTCAGCTTTACGGAAACATTGGCACCCGTAACCTTGCCTTCTGTCATCTTCGCATCTATAAATGCTTCCGAGTCAGGATGTTTGATGGATACGCTCAACATCAACGCTCCACGACGGCCGTCTTGGGCAACTTCGCGGGTGGAGTTGGAATAGCGCTCCATGAAAGGAACCAATCCGGTTGAAGTTAAAGCGGAGTTTTTTACAGGAGAGCCTTTGGGACGGATGTGTGACAGGTCGTGTCCTACCCCGCCGCGGCGTTTCATCAGCTGTACTTGTTCTTCGTCTACTTTAAAGATTGCACCGTAAGAATCGGCTTCACCGTCTACGCCTATCACAAAACAGTTGGAAAGGGAAGCTACCTGATAGTTGTTGCCGATACCGGTCATCGGACTTCCTTGCGGAACGATGTATCTGAAGTGGTTCAACAAGCCGAAGAGCTCTTCGGAACTTAGTGCGTTAGGGTACTTAGCCTCAATGCGGGCTACCTCATTGGCTATTCTCCAATGCATGTCTTCCGGAGACTTCTCGTAAATATTTCCGAAAGAGTCTTTGACTGCGTATTTGTTCACCCAAACCCTTGCAGCCAGTTCGTCACCTTGAAAGTATCGTAAAGATTCTTCGTAGGCTTCGTCATAAGAATAAATTTTCTTTTCCACGATGCAATATCTCTTAGATTTAATTGTAAATAAGTAAAAGTGTAGAAGTTGTACTTATCGCTAACAAATGTGTTTGCAAATCTATGAATGTTTTTTGTTATAGCAAAATAAAAAGAGATGTTTTTATTAACCGAATGCAAGTTTACCGATTTGAAAAGTTAATAGTTTGATTTTCATAAAAATAACTTTTTTGAATGGATAAAAAGTTTTCCAAAAAGAAAATCGGGTGTAGACTTATTGTGCAATAGGTTTATTCTTTTTAGCAAACATGACAGAATATATTTGGAGCTGTTAAATGATATTCTGTGTTTCTTTTTATATATTTGCAAAAAAAAGAAAGAATGGAAAGCTTAAAACAAAGGAGAACTATTCGTAAATATCAGCAGAAAGATATTTCTTCTGATTTGTTAAATGATTTGCTTGAAACCTCTTTTCGTGCTTCTACGGTTGGGAATATGCAGGTTTATAGTGTGATTGTAACCCGTGATGCCGAACGTAAAGCCAAGTTGGCGCCGGCACATTTCAATCAGCCTATGGTGCAGACGGCACCGGTAGTTCTTACGTTTTGTATAGACTTACGCCGTTTTAGTAAATGGTGTGAACTGCGCAAGGCGGAGCCGGGATATGACAACTTTGAATGGTTTGTCACCGGAGCCGTAGATACTTTATTAGCGGCGCAAACCTTCTGTGTTGCAGCCGAGGAAAAAGGATTGGGTATCTGTTATTTGGGTACTACTACCTATAATCCCCAAATGATTATCGAAGCGTTGGAATTGCCGGAACTGGTTTTTCCTATTACCACTGTTACGGTGGGTTGGCCTGCGGAAACTCCCGCACAAGTAGACCGCCTGCCTTTGGAAGCTATTGTCCACGAGGAAACTTATCACGACTACACCCCGGAAGCTATTGACCGCCTGTATGCTTATAAGGAGTCTTTGCCTGAAAACAAACAGTTTGTAATTGAAAATAACAAAGAAACACTGGCCCAAGTCTTTACGGTC
>ERZ859937.795-NODE-795-length-11646-cov-2.378656_pt1 | contig 11646 bp, 9 predicted proteins | sample MGYA00509985_ERZ859937 | MGnify/ENA primary metagenome ERZ859937 (study PRJEB30046, sample SAMN00715169) | human gut metagenome | study: EMG produced TPA metagenomics assembly of the A metagenome-wide association study of gut microbiota in type 2... | reverse complement strand
GCCGCGCCGCGGGTAATGTTCGAACCTGCGGCGCGGTTTATCTATTGGAGGAAATAGTTCTCGTAAATAGCAATCGGTTAAATCCCGTCTGGATTATAGAGATATAATACTTCATTCAGCGCAAAAAATCAACCCAGGCAGGCAAAATCACAAATTACAACAAAAGAACACCTTGAAGTTTTTCAACCTCAAGGTGTTCTGAGCTGGAGCTGCTATCCAGATTCGAACTGGAGACCTCATCCTTACCAAGGATGCGCTCTACCAACTGAGCTATAGCAGCAAATGGCGACCCGGATCGGGCTCGAACCGACGACCCCCAGCGTGACAGGCTGGTGCTCTAACCAACTGAGCTACCGGGCCATGATCGCTCAAGTGCATCGTTTCTGGCGGTTGACCGCCGGAACGTGTGTTATTATACCTGAGAAACGCGCTGTTGTCAAGCATGAATTTCAGAAAATGTCAAAAAAGTTTTGGAAAGTCTGACATTCAGGGAAAAATACAAAAACAAAACGCACAGAGTACTCTCTGTGCGCTTGTGGCAGGGGTAGTAAGTCTCGAACTCACGGCACGCGGTTTTGGAGACCGCTGCTCTACCAACTGAGCTATACCCCTATCTATCTGTCGCATTCGTTGAATGCTTGATTATTATATAAGATTCTGTGCGGAATGTCAAGCATGAATTTCGCTTTTTTTGCAAAAAGCGGGAGACAGGGAAAGCTTTTTCGCAAAACGACGCCGAAAACAGGTGGAACTTCGGCTTTCCACCTTGAAGGAAAGAGGGAAATAGTGTATTATAAGGGGTATCAAAAGTGTAATTCCGGGCTTGCTATGCCCTGACAGGGGGAACGCCACTATGGCAGATAAAAACTTTTTGACCGAGATCATTGACGCCGACCTCGCCGAAGGCAAAATCAGCGAGATCCATACCCGCTTCCCGCCGGAGCCCAATGGCTACCTGCACATCGGCAGCGCCAAGGCGATCTATATCAACTGGTCCATCGCAAACCAGTACGGCGGCAAGTTCAACCTCCGCCTCGACGACACCAACCCCGCCCGTGAAGGGGAGGAGTATGTCAACAGCATCATCGAGGACCTGCACTGGCTGGGTGCCGACCCCAACGGCGGCATCTTCTACGGCAGCGACTACTTCGACAAGTGCTATGAGTATGCCGAAAAGCTCATCCTCGAGGGCAAGGCATATGTCGATGACCTGACCCGCGACGAGATGCGCGAGTACCGCGGCAGCGACGCAGGCAAGCCCTCCCGTCCCTCTCCGTGGCGCGACCGCACCCCGGAAGAGAACCTCGACCTCTTCCGCCGGATGCGTGCAGGCGAGTTCAAGGAGGGCGAAAAGACCCTCCGCGCCAAGATCGACCTCGCCAGCCCCAACATGAATATGCGTGACCCGGCCATCTACCGTATCAAGTACGCCGAGCATCACCGTCAGGGCAATAAGTGGTGCATCTACCCGATGTACGACTTTGCCCACCCCATCCAGGACGCCATCGAGGGCATCACCCACAGCATGTGCAGCCTCGAGTTCGAGAACCACCGCCCCCTGTACAACTGGGTCATCGAGAACATTTTTGGCACCGAGTTCCCCAAGCAGCGCGAGTTTGCCCGCCTGAACATGACCAACACCGTCATGAGCAAGCGCTATCTGCGTGAACTGGTGGAGATGGGCATCGTGGACGGCTGGGATGACCCCCGCATGCCCACCCTGTGCGGCCTGCGCCGCCGCGGCTACACCGCTTCTTCTATCTTCACCTTCGTGCGCGAGGCCGGCATCTCCAAGTCCGACAACCTCATTGATATGCGCCAGCTGGAAGCCTGCATCCGCAGCGAGCTGGACCTGACTGCACAGCGCCGCATCGCCGTGCTGGACCCCGTCAAGCTGGTGGTGGACAACTACCCCGCCGACAAGACCGAGTATTTCGACATCGCCAACAACCCCAACCGTGAAGCCAACGACACCACTACCCGCAAGGTCGCCTTCACCAAGGAGCTGTGGATCGAGAACGAGGACTTCGCCGAGGTGCCGCCTCCGAAGTTCAAGCGCCTGACCGTCGGCGGCGAAGTCCGTCTGATGGGCGGCTATATCGTCAAGTGCGAGAGCGTCGAGAAGAACCCCGACGGCAGCATCGTTGCCATCCACTGCACTGCCGACCTCGAGACCGGCAATGGCAACCCTGCCGATGGCCGCAAGGTCAAGGGTACCATCCACTGGGTGAGCGCTGCCCACGCCGTGGATGCCGAGGTACGCCTGTACGACAAGCTCTTCACTGAGGCGAACATGAACGCCATCCCCGAGGGCAGCGACTACAAGGATTATCTGAATCCCGACAGCGTTGTCGTCCGCAAGGGCTGCAAGCTGGAAGAGGCTCTGGCCGACGCAAAGCCCGGCGATAAGTTCCAGTTCGTGCGCACCGGTTTCTTCACTCCCGACTCGAAGAACCCCGGCGTGTATAATCGTGTCGTGACCCTGCGCGACAGCTTCAAGCCCGCAAAGTAACGAGCGGACCCCAAACATCGCAAAAGGAGCACTTCACAGACCATGAAAAAACACATGACCCGCAACATTATCCTCATGCTGGTGCTGGACGTCATCCTCGGCATCGTGCTGGCCCTTTATATCTCGAGCACCGGCACCGTGCCTGCTGCCGATAATGCTGACACCTACACCGACGGCACCTACACCGCCAGTGCGCAGGGCTGTCTGAGCGAGGTGGGCGTTACCGTGACCATCACCGGCGGCAAGGTGACGAATGTTGTGATAGACGCTTCCGGCGAGACGCCGGAGCTGGGCGGCAAGGCGGCAGAGACGCTGTCGGCCTCCCTGCTGGCGGCTGGCTCGACCGTCGGAGTGGATGCTGTCTCCGGCAGCACCATGACCAGCGACGCGGTATTTGCGGCAATGAACGATTGCCTTGCACAGGCCGCACAGTGATGAAGTTTTGAACGGAGCTGCTGCACGGCGTGTCTGTGCGGCAGCTTTTTTGTGAGCGAGGTTCTTATGATACTGGATATTCTGCCGCTGGCGGGCGGCACGGCCCGCCTTGTGCGGGTGTACGGCGGTGAGCCCTGCGTAAAGCTGCCTGGGGCTGTTCCTGCGCCGGAAGGGGAGGGCCAGTGGCCCATCACCGAACTGGGAGATTACTGTTTTTCCGAAAAGCCCCGGGGTCTGCCCGGGCCGGAAAAGATCTGCCGCTATGAGCGGGCCGAGGACGGCAAGCTCTGTCTGACCCGTGCTTTTGGCCGGGATGTGAGCGGCAAAGAGCGGTACAGCTTTGACTTCGACGCCCCCGCCGCCCCGGCGCAGGACGACGAGCTCCACCCCATCTGCGGGAACTTCCTCGAAGAAGTCACCCTGCCGGATAGTCTGCGGGTCATCGGCAGCTGCACATTCTACAACTGCCGCAGGCTGCGCCGCCTGACTGCCGGGACAGGAGAGCTGACCATGGGCAGCGATGTCTTCCTCAACTGCTTTGCGCTGGAAGACCTCATCATCCGCGCTACGCCCGAGCAGGCCACCGGCCTGTTCGCCCTCGTGGGCAGCATCACCGAGGCCGTGCGGGCGCTGTTCTGGCCGGTGGGGGAGGCCGCACCCCGGGCGGGGCTGTGGTATCCCGCCTACTGGGAGGACATCGAGGAGACGCCCGCCCACATCCTGCTCCACACCTTTTCGGGGCAGGGCTACCACTACCGGCAGTGCTTTCTCGAAAATAAGCTTCTCCCGGCGGAGTACGACGCCATTTTCCCGCAGGGCCACGACGCCGACGACGCTTCCGTGATGGCGATGCTCTGCTTCGACCGCCTGCGCTGGCCGTGGCAGCTGAGCGATGCCGCCCGGGATGCATACCGGGACTTCCTCAAGACCAACACCGGGCGGGTGCTGACCCGTCTGCTCAAGGCGCAGGACACCGAGGGCATCAAAGTCCTGCTGGCGCTGGATGTGATGGATACTGATGCCTTTGCCGAGGGTGCGGCCCTCGCGGCCAAGGCCGACAATGCCGAAGCTGCCGCCCTGCTGGCCGACGCAGAGCACAAAAAGCGTGCCGCTGCGCCCCAAAAGAAGAGGTATGATTTTGATTTCTGAGAAGGAAAAGTTTTTTGACCCCCGCAAGCCCTTCCAGTCGGCCCGGCCCGAGACTCACGAAGAGTGGCAGGCCCGGATGGGCGGTGAGGTGCTGGCCGTGGTGCGCAGCGGGCTGTATCTGGACTTCCGCTTTTTAGACCAGGCCCTCTCGGCCCTGACGCCCACCGCCGACGAGCGGTGCGGTGTGCTGGCGACGGATGGAACCATCCTCTGCTACCAGCCCAGCGCCCTGCTTCGGCTCTACCAGAAGAACCCCAAATATCTCAACCGGCTCTACCTCCACACGGTGTTCCACTGCATCTTCCGCCATCTCTGGCTGCGCGGCAGGCGGGACAAACGCCTGTGGGACCTTGCGTGTGACATTGCGGTGGAGAACGTCATCGACGGTCTTGGCCGCAAGAGCGTCCAGCGCCCCCTGACGTGGGTGCGCCAACACGCCTATGAGGAGATCATCGCGCAGGAAAAAGTGGCTGCTGCAGCTCCCATCTACCGCTGGCTGGTGCGGCAGACGCCCGGCGTGCTCCGCCAGCTGGAAAAAGAATTCTACACCGACGACCACCGCCTCTGGCCCAAAGATGCCCCCGAACAGCCCCAGCAGATGCCTGCGCCGCTGCCTCAGAAGACGTGGCAAAAAATCGGCGAGCGGATGCAGACAGAGCTGGAACTCCGGGACAAAGAGGCCGGTGAGGGCGCGGACGCCATGCGGGAGCAGATCAAAGCCGCAAACCGCAGCCGCCGCAGCTACGGCGACTTCCTGCGCCGGTTCTGCGTCACTCGGGAGGAAGTCCACCTCGACCCGGACGAGTTCGATTTGAACTTTTACACCTATGGCCTGTCGGTCTACGGCAACCTGCCCCTCATCGAGCCGCTGGAGACCCGGGAGAGCAAGAAGATAGAAGAGCTGGCCCTCGTCATCGACACCAGCTACTCCACCTCGGGTGAGCTGGTGCGGGCCTTTCTGGCCGAGACGTATACTCTGCTGAAGGGCAGGGAGAATTTCTTCCATCGGATGAATCTCCACCTCATCCAGGCCGACAACGCGGTGCGGCAGGATATTCCCGTCAAAAACGAAGACGACCTCATCCGTGCCATGAACCATTTCGAGCTGCGGGGCGGCGGCGGCACCGATTTCCGGCCCGCTTTCGAGTACGTCAGCCGGCTCTGCGCCGAGAAGAAGTTCTCGAACCTCCGGGGTCTGCTCTATTTTACCGACGGTATGGGGACTTACCCGGCCCGACGCCCGGCTTACGACACGGCATTTCTATTTCTGGGCGACCGCTTTGACGACGCCAATGTGCCGCCCTGGGCAATGAAAGTGGTGCTGGACGAAGAAGAATTTACCGGCGAGGCCGCCCGCAGCGCCTCGGCCCTGTCCGAAGCGCTGGCGGAGGAAGACGACCTCTACCGTGACCTCAACAATTCGTGATAACGAGGGAAAGAATATGAACATCAAACGAGCCAAAGAAGAGATCGAGCATACCGTCAAAGCGTACCTCGCCAAAGATGCTTTGGGCGAATACGCCATCCCGGCCATCCGCCAGCGCCCTATCCTGCTGATGGGGCCTCCGGGCATCGGCAAGACCCAGGTCATGGAGCAGGCGGCGCGGGAGTGCGGCGTGGCGCTGGTGGCCTATACCATTACCCATCACACCCGCCAGAGCGCCGTGGGCCTGCCTTTCATCCGTCAGCGCAACTACGGCGGCCGGGACGTCTCTGTGACGGAGTACACCATGAGCGAGATCATCGCCAGTGTCTACGCCAAGATGGAGACCACCGGCCTGAAAGAGGGCATCCTCTTCATCGACGAGATCAACTGCGTCTCCGAGACGCTGGCCCCCACTATGCTGCAGTTTTTGCAGTGCAAGACCTTCGGCAATCAGGCCGTGCCTGCGGGCTGGGTCATCGTGGCGGCAGGCAACCCGCCGGAGTACAATAAATCCGTCCGCGATTTCGATATTGTCACCCTCGACCGCGTCCGCCGGATGGACATTGAGCCGGATCTGCCGGTCTGGAAGGACTACGCCCGTGCAGCCCATATCCACAGCGCGATCCTGAGTTACCTCGAACTGCACCCCCAGAACTTCTACCAGATAAACGCCGACGTGGACGGCACCCAGTTCGTCACCGCCCGCGGTTGGGAAGACCTCTCCAACCTGCTCAATACCTATGAGTCGCTGGGCCTGCAGGCCGATGAAGAGCTCATCCGCCAGTATATCCAGCACCAGAAGATCGCCGAGGACTTCTCGGCCTACCTCGACCTCTACTATAAGTACCGTGACGACTACGGCGTGGAGGACATTCTGGCCGGTCAGGCCAAGCCTGCCGCTTTTGCGCGGCTTCTGCAGGCCCCCTTCGACGAGAAGCTGAGCCTCGTGAGCCTTATCCTGTCCGGCCTCGAGACGCGCTTCTCTGCCTCCCGGCGGGCAGACGCTGTGGCCGACAGCTGCTATGCCTTCCTGCGGGAGACGAAGAAAGCCTTTGCCGAGATGCCCGCAGAACTGGCGCAGGAGCCGAACTGCTGGGCGCAGCTCTTTGGCCAGATGACTGCCGACTACGAGGCCGAGACCCAGAAAAAGCGCACCGCCGGTCTGATGGATAAGCCCACGCTGGAAGCCCGCTTGCAGACCGCCAAGACCCTGCGCAGCTGGGAGAAAGAGCTTCTGCGCGCCGCCGCGCCGGACGCGGACGCTGCTTTCAAGGTGCTGCGCACCCAGTTCGGCACCCTGTCGGATGTCCGGGACACCGCCCAGCAGACGGCCAGCGCCGCGCTGGAAGCGGCCTTCGACTTTATGGAGCAGGCATTCGCCGAGAGTCAGGAGATGGTGGTCTTCGTCACCGAACTGACCCTCTCGCCCGCCGCCCATGCGTTCATTGCCGAAAACGGCTGTGAGCGGTATTTCCAGTACAACAAAGACCTCCTGCTCGACCACCGCAAGGCGGCCCTGAATCAGGAGCTGGAAGCCGAACAGCGTCGGCACGGGATGCTGTAAAAGATATAAACGCAAACAAGAGGCCGCACAGCTGTGCGGCCCCTCGTTTTGTATGCAAAAAAGAAAAAGCATCTTGATAAAATCAAGATGCTTGGTGGTTGCGGGGGCCGGATTTGAACCAACGACCTTCGGGTTATGAGCCCGACGAGCTACCGAGCTGCTCTATCCCGCGATATACAACTCTGCTGTTTTTTACAGCTTTATTATTATAGCATTATGTAAAGGTTGTGTCAATAGTTTTTTGCATATTTTTTTATTTTATGCTTTGCCCGGCTTTTTTGACTGAATTTATTTACATTTTAATCTTAGTTTTTTTAAGGGTATGTACACAATTGTATGGCGGAACAGATGCAAATAAAAGATTTAAATACCTGTTAAAACAAAAGTGAGATTGTGCAAAATAATGATTTATATGTGTTTTGCACGGTGAATTTGATATATTGATTGCAGATTGCTTTTGTGTTACAATTACCGTGTGAATTTGCGGAATTTTTAAATTGCGACAAATACAGATGAGAGGGAATTATGGGAAAGAACAAAACACGCAGTAAATCTGCACTTAAACAAAACAGTGTCACAGCTGAAAACAAAAGGCTCGGCGATGACGGAAACATTAATTTTACTTTTAAAATTTTGTCGGCAATCGGCATTATTATCATAGTTTCGGGGCATTGCTACAACGGCGGTGTGTCGCTGATGTACGATTGGTTTCCGAAGTATTCGTACAATCTCGCCTTGTTCGTTTTCATTTCGGGCTATTTTTACAAGGAAAAACACGAGGAACATATTTTCAAATATATATGGGGACGGACAAAACGCTTGTTGATTCCAGCGTATGTATGGAACATTGTTTACGGAATAATCGCATTCGCACTTACTCAGGTCGGCTATACGATTGCTCAAGGCAAATTTGATCTGTACAACCTTTTTGTTATGCCGTTTATTGACGGCGAAAGTTTTGCCTACAACCTCGGTTCGTGGTTTGTATATCCGCTGTTCTGTGTTTATGTTTTTAACATACTGTTCCGCAAACTGCTCAAAAAGGTTCACAGGGGCAACGAGTATGTCATTCTTGCTGTGTATCTTGCAATCGGAATTTTCGGTGTGCAATACTGCATTTGGAATCCTGCCCCAAAGGGTGCGTTGCTGTTATTGTTCAGGTCAATGTTTTTTCTGCCGTGTTTTGAGTTTGGCAGATTTTATCACGAAAAGCTTGAAAAACACGATAATCTCAACAGCGTTGCATATTTTGCAATCGTTCTCGGAGTTCAGCTTCTTCTCCTCACCTTCTGTGAAAATCTTGAATACACTCCGTCAAAGTGCGTGAAGTTTGACAACGGCTGCGTCATTCCTTATGTAACCGCAATCACGGGCATTGCGTTCTGCTGAGGGTTGCAAAGCTGATTACTCCGATTATCAAGAACAAAAAGCTTGTCAGGATGATTTCGGACAATACCTACAGCATTATGATTCACCACATTTTTGCCTTTATGATTGTAAAATGGGCGTTCTGGGGATTGAGCGTAATTACACCGCTGTTCAAAGATTTTGATGTTTTAAAACTCAAGTCAACAATCTGGTACATTTATCGTCCGAACGGCTTAAATTTTTCTGCATAATCTACCTTGCCGCAGGAATATTTATTCCGATTCTTATAGGAACGTTACGCACAGGATATTTGAATTTATGAAAGAGCATACCTTGAAGAGTATGCAAAAAAAGCAGTCGAACAGGTAAAGTAAACAAAATTGAAAAAGTCATAAAATAATGCTTTTTTTACAGGCTTTAAAATGAATAAAAAATAAGCTGTATGTGCATTGTTACAAAATAACACGGCTTGTATTGTGCAATATTTGCCTTTAAAGCTGTGCAACTGAACAACTTGCACTAAAAGGTAAAATAATATTTATTCATTTCGCCGTAGCAAAAAACATTAATTTGTGTTACAATATTTCATTATAGTATTTAGCGGAGCAGATATGCCGATATACAGAATAGCTGATTTGAATGTTGAAGTTAATCCAAAATTTAAAATATGCAGGAAACGGCTTGAAAGCTATGCCGTTAAGTCGAATGAATCGGGAAAGACCGACATTGCGATATCGGTTTCGGATGACGAAATCCGTGAGCGTCTCAGGCTTTCCGACAACCTCAGCGAACAAGGTGCGGAGGATGTTCTGATACTCTCAAAATTCTGCAACGCCGTGCTTGACGGATTTGACGGATTCTTTTTTCATTCGTCCTGCCTTGAGCTTGACGGCGAGGGCTATGTTTTTTCGGCAGTCAGCGGAACGGGCAAGTCTACCCACACGGCTCTGTGGCGAAGACATTTTGGCAACATGGTGACGATGATTAATGATGACAAGCCGGGTATACGAAAATGTGACGGAAAATTTTATGCTTACGGAACTCCGTGGATGGGGAAAGCTGACATAGGAACAAATACAAAAGCACCCGTTAAGGCTGTGTATATTCTTCAGAGAGCAGAAGAGAACACGGCAGTCAGGGTGTTGCCGTCACACGTTATGAAACAGTTGCTTGAGGCAACGGTTATTGATGTTGAGCGGAGCAGAATGGAAAAGCTGCTTGAATTGCTTGATGAGTTCTTTAAGGAAACACCGTTGTTTTTGCTCGGTTGTAATATGGATGAAAGTGCTGTTATGACGGCTTACAATGCCGCAAACGGCGGATAAGGCTATGGAAATTTCAGAAAGCGGAGGAATATAAGATGGAATTTGTTCAGGTCGTTTCGGTTGAAAATATGAGAAAAAGCGACGCAAGGACGATTGCGGAGCATACTCCTTCGGCGGAGCTTATGTACAGAGCCGCACAGGGGATTTTTAATTCGGCAAAGTTTGTGGGCAGGGTTGCCATAGTTTGCGGTAAGGGCAACAACGGCGGCGACGGTTATGCGCTCGCCTGTGTTTTATGCAAAAACGGCTTTACACCGACAATTTTCAGAGCAAGCGACGGCTTTTCAAAGGACGGGTTTTACTATATAAAACCGCAATGTCGCTCGGTGCCGAGGAGATGCCAATGTCACAGGCGGCGGCTTTCACGGGATTTGACATTGTAGTTGACTGTCTGCTCGGAACAGGCTTTTCGGGTGAATTAAAGGGTGAAATGCTTGAAGCGGTTGAGCAGATTAATATGACAAATGCCTATGTTATAAGTGCAGACATCAACAGCGGAATCAACGGTGACACGGGTGTGTGCAGTACGGCGGTAAACTCGGATCTTACCGTTTCAATCGGTTCGTTCAAGACAGGCTTGTTCCTCAATGACGCACCGTATTACATCGGTTCAGTCACAAACTGCGATATCGGAATCAGCCTTATTGAAGATGAATACAAGCTGATTGACTATTCTCTTTTGCATATGTTTGAGGGCTACGGCTCTCTTGTTATGACTGCGGAAGAATTTTTTGAAAAGTACGGCTACGAGCCTTCAAAGTGCAATGTTGCACGCTGTGTTGAGGAAATCAGCAAAAAAGAACGCAGAACAGTTGTAGTAAAAACAGACCATTCTGCGGTAATTGCGGATCTTAAATATATTTATTTTTGCGCTGACTATGTTATTAACAATTGATTGATTTTAATTGAGTTGAGGATGAAACCATGAAGTACAAGAAGGTGTTGTTACCGCCCGAGCCGTATTACAGCGGCAGGGGTACAAGATATCCGGACAGAAAAGTTGCCTTTGAAGCAGGACTCAGGTGGCATGGTTCATATGAAATTTCCTATATAAAAAAAGGTAAGGTAAGGCTTAACAAGCTTGACTGTGAAATTATTCTCAATGCGGGCGATGTCTATGTTCTTAACAGTCAGGAGGTTCATTCCTATGAGGACATCGGTGAGGATACTCAGGCTGTTATGCTCAATATCATTCCAAAGGCAATTGCACCGTATGTTGACGATCCGCATATTGTGCCGAGTTTCAAACAACCCGAGGGCGAAGCTCTTGAGTTTATCAGAAAAACAATGGACATATTACACGGATATGAAGAGTACAAGAGCAAGCTTATCAGCATGAAGGTAAGAGCGGTGATGTACAGCGTTGCGTACTATCTCATCCGTGATTGCATTGACAACGATATACAATATGTTCACGGTTCTCAGGCGGATGATTTTGACTGCGCCAAAAGTGCTATCAGATATATGCCGATAATTACAAACACGAAATCACGCTCAATGAAATCGCCAATTATGTAGGCATGACGCCTGCTCATTTTTCAAAATATTTTAAGGATAAAACAGATGAAACATTTTCAAAGTATCTTCGCCGTGTTCGCCTTGAACACGCTATTGATGATTTGAGAAACAAAAAAATCACCGTCAGACAGGCGGCGATTGAAAACGGTTTTCCGAATGTAAATTCGTTTATCCTGTTCTGCAAGTCCGAATACGGCAGAACTCCTGCGGAACTTAGGAATTACAGCGAGAAGAACTGACGGTGAGCCACCGTTCTCGGTTCGTGAAGACAGTCGTTTCAAGGCGAGAGCGTGGATGCCCGAACGGAAGTTTTTTTAAATTGAAAGTTGAAAATGGAAAATTGAAAATT
>ERZ859937.792-NODE-792-length-11695-cov-1.669845_pt1 | contig 11695 bp, 10 predicted proteins | sample MGYA00509985_ERZ859937 | MGnify/ENA primary metagenome ERZ859937 (study PRJEB30046, sample SAMN00715169) | human gut metagenome | study: EMG produced TPA metagenomics assembly of the A metagenome-wide association study of gut microbiota in type 2... | reverse complement strand
GGTACGGCAAAGACCAATACCTACAGCTCCAAAGTTGCGAGCCACCTCGGCATCGTGCGGAGTATCAGCATTAGTGCGCACCACCAGCTTGGTATATTTGTTGCAGAGGTCCATCAGTTTAGCAAAGTCGCCTGAAACCTCGGCGGGCTTTGTCTTAACCTGTCCGAAGTAAACCTCGCCAGTAGAACCATTTATAGAAATATAGTCGCCTTCTTTCAGCACTACACCGTCAATCTCTACGGTGCGAGTTTTATAGTCGACATTGATAGCACCAGCGCCCGACACGCAGCACTTACCCATACCGCGAGCTACCACAGCAGCATGTGAGGTCATACCACCGCGAGCGGTAAGGATACCTTCAGCTGCTGACATACCTGCGAGGTCTTCGGGAGAAGTCTCAATACGTACCATTACAATCTGGTGGCCAGCATCATGCCACTCTTTAGCATCGTCAGCAAAGAACACGATTTGTCCGCAAGCGGCACCAGGTGATGCAGCAAACCACGAGTAAGCACCTTGGCTTGTGCTAACGCCTGTTTGTCGAAAACAGGGTGCAACAGTTCATCAAGCTTGTTTGGCTCGCAACGCTCAAGGGCTGTCTTTTCGTCAATCTCGCCCTCTGCCAAGAGGTCCAAGCAATTTTCACCATTGCTGTACCTGTACGCTTACCGTTACGAGTTTGGAGGAACCACAGTTTGCCCTCCTGTACGGTAAACTCCATATCCTGCATATCGTGATAGTGCTTTTCAAGTTTTTCTTGAAGAGCATTGAGCTGTGCAAAAATCTCGGGCATAGCCTCTTCCATAGAAGGATATTTTGAAGCACGCACCTCTTCTTCAATGCACTGCTGCTTAGCCCAGCGCTGTGAGCCTTCTTTTGTAATCTGTTGCGGAGTGCGAATACCAGCAACCACGTCTTCGCCTTGAGCATTTACAAGATACTCGCCATTGAAGATGTTTTCGCCAGTGGCAGCATCACGGCTGAAGCAAACACCCGTTGCTGAGGTGTCGCCCATGTTACCAAACACCATTGCCATAACGGTAACAGCTGTACCCCACTCGGCGGGGATACCTTCCATCTTACGATAAAGGATGGCGCGTTCGTTCATCCAGCTATCGAACACAGCGCAGATAGCGCCCCAAAGTTGTTCCATAGGATCGTTGGGGAAGTCTTTACCTGTTTGGTCTTTGATAGCCTCTTTGAAAAGGGTTACAAGCTGCTTGAGCTCGTCAACGGTAAGTTCGTTGTCAAGAGTGATGCCACGCTGGGCCTTTACTTTTTCAATGATAGCCTCAAAGGGATCGATATCTTCTTTGTTTACGGGTTTCATGCCAAGCACAACATCACCATACATCTGTACAAAACGACGATAACTATCGTAAGCAAAACGTTCGTTGCCCGTTTTCTTTGCTAATCCAGCTACTACTGCATCGTTAAGACCCAGGTTAAGGATGGTGTCCATCATACCCGGCATTGAGGCGCGAGCACCTGAACGTACTGAAACGAGGAGGGGATTCTCAGCATCACCAAACTTGCTATTCATCAAGCCTTCGATGTGTGCTACAGATTTTGCTACTTCGTCTTTAAGAAGAGCCACTACTTCGTTTTTACCTTTCTCAAAATATTCGTTACATGTGTCGGTTGTTATTGTAAAGCCAGGAGGAACTGGCACTCCAATCAAGTTCATCTCTGCTAGGTTAGCACCTTTTCCTCCAAGGAGGTTTCTCATGTCAGCCTTTCCTTCGGCTTGACCGTTTCCGAAAGTGTATATTCTTTTTACGCTCATAATATATGGTTTATTTGTATTGTCTTAATATAATTTTTGTTAATATGTCATAATAGTAGTATAGTAGGTTCTATTTTTTGTGGATGCAAAGGTAACGTATATTTTGTTAATCGCAAAATTTTGTAACCAAAAATTGTAATGTGGGCATTACATTTCCGCTGTTATCGCAAACAACATGTAATGCCCACATGGGAAATTTATTCTATTCAAAAACCTCGTCAATGTCCATCGCCCCTTCTTCAGTGTCTTGGTGCTCGCAAGGATTGAAATTACTATCAATATTAAACGATACCGATGGCGAATAGCCAAGACTTGGGTCGGCATACACTTTTTTCATAAAGATAGCCCAGATGGGAATGCCATCGAGGCGCCCTGCCCCATTCGCATTGAGTCGAAATGGATATCACGGTCTTCACCTCCTACCCAGCAACCACTAACCAATTGTGGAGTAAAGCCCATAAACCAAGCATCCGAATTGCGGTTTGTAGTACCTGTCTTTGCACATATCTCGCCTTAAGATTATATTTAAATCTTAAACGCGAGCCAGTACCTCCATCAACCACACCACGAAGCAATACAATCATCTTATTGGCACTTTCGGTACTGATGACTTCATTCATACGTGGCTGGAAGCGGGTGATTACATTACCCTCATTATCTTCAATACGCGTAACAAAAAGAGGTGCAGTACGGATGCCATGGTTTACGAATGTGGTGTAGGCGCTCACCATCTCGGCCACTGATACATCGCAGGGTCCGAGACAGAGCGACATTGAGGGATGAATATTGGGATTTCGTATGCCATATTCGTGCAGCAAACTAACAAACTGGCTTGGGTTTAGTTTGCTCATGAGATAAGCAGAGATCCAGTTGTTCGATTGTGCCAATCCCCATTGCAAGGTCACCATCTCGCCATAGCGCTTCCGACTGGTATTGCGTGGCGTCCAAGGCTTGCCAGCTACCATATAAGTTTGTTGCACATTGGGAGCCAAGTCGCAAGGCGAAAAACCATTTTCCATGGCTAACGAATATAGAAACGGTTTAATAGTTGAACCTACCTGTCGACGTCCGCCTGTTACCATATCATACATAAAATGTGTATAGTTTAGGCCACCCACATATGCTTTCACTTGTCCTGTTGCAGGGTCCATACTCATAAAGCCAGCACGAAGGAACGATTTTACATAACGTATACTGTCGATAGGTGCCATCAAAGTATCGATGTCGCCATGATACGTAAACACCGACATTTGTGTTGGTGTATGGAAAGAACGATGAATTTCTTCTTGCGAAGCGCCTGACGCCTTCAGAACACGATAACGTTCGCTCTGCATCACGGCACGCTCCATAATGCTGTTCACCTGTTTTGTGGTGAGCTGATCGGTAAATGGAGCATTAGGTTTCCTACGATTTTCTTTAAAGAACTCGGGCTGTAAGTATCTTGCCACATGTGTATACACCGCTTCTTCGGCATAACGTTGCATACGCGAATCGATAGACGTATATACTTTTAAACCATCAGCATTGAGGTTATAGGGTTTGCCGTCTTTCTTAAAGTTTTTGTTGCACCAGCCATACAATGGGTCTGTATCCCAGGCAATTGAGTCGAGATAATACTGTGTAGCGTTCCATGACGGATAATCGTCACGATTAGGTTTTTGGGCCGACATATAGATACGCAAATATTCGCGCAGATAGGTGCCTGTCCTTCTTTATGGTCGGTGCGATGAAAGTTTAATGTAAGTGGCTCGTTGCAATAAGTATTATATTCGGCCTCGGTCAGATACCCTGCCTTCAGCATTTGTCCCAATACCACATTGCGTCGGCTACGACAACGCTCAGGATAGCGCACGGGGTTAAACAACGAGGGGTTTTTACACAATCCTACCAACGTAGCACTTTCGCAAACAGTAAGTTGACGTGGTTCTTTTTTAAAATAGGTGTTTGCCGCAGTTTTGATGCCTACTGCATTGTGTAAGAAATCAAAATAATTAAGATAAAGAGCTATTATCTCTTCTTTAGTATAGTTGCGTTCAAGCTTAATAGCTATCACCCATTCGATAGGTTTTTGTAACAAACGCTCTAAGGTGCTTGATGCAGCATCTGAATAGAGCTGTTTTGCCAACTGTTGAGTAATAGTTGAGCCACCACCTGCATGTGTTTGTCCCAGCAGGCCACGTTTAACGATGGCTCGTGTCAATGCAATAAAATCAATGCCTGAATGGCTGTAAAAACGCTCGTCTTCAGTGGCTACCAATGCCTGTACAAGCGAGGGCGAAAGCTCATTATAATTAACACAAACACGATTTTCGCGATTAAAATTCCATGTGCCCAGCACTTTACCATCAGACGAATATATTTGAGTGGCAAAACGGTTAATAGGGTTTTGTAAATCCTCAACAGGAGGCATGTAGCCTACCCATCCGTTCCAAATAGCGGTAAACGCTACTATTGACGTTGCCATAACAGCAAAAATGGTAAACCACAGAAAATGTACGAAAGCTTTTCGCATATATTATGTTCTGAATTATTTATCGTAAATACTAACTACGTTGTTTCAAGTTGGCGTTTTATACTCATACCACAACATACGTATGACTGTGGTAGCCTTTAATTCGGCAAAGTTATAGATAAAATATGAAACAGCCAAAATTTCGGGTTATTGTTTAACCGCCTATGGCTATTGGCAAGTATTAAATTGCATTATTCGTTCATTTTATTGGAAAATTAACAATCATTCAATAAATATTTTGTTTATTTAAAAATTAGCCTTACCTTTGCAACAAATATACGCGCTGTTTGCGTACACGGAAAACGTAAGACATCAAAGCGAAGAAGCTATCATATCATATAATAATGTATATATCGATATAGATGTTCAATGTGACAACTTGTAAATTGAAATACAATTATATTTTATGAATAGTTAAAAACATAAATTAAGCAACTCGATTGTATAAATATAAATAGTTTTTAGAAAAGGATGATAGGATTAACATTCAAGCCCAAATTTATTAGTTGCTTGAAACATTACGACAAGAAAAAACTTACTGCCGATGTTATGGCAGGTATTATTGTAGGCATCGTAGCGTTGCCTTTAGCCATTGCCTTTGGTATTGCCTCTGGCGTATCACCTGAGAAAGGAATTATTACTGCCATAGTAGCAGGTTTTATTATCTCGGTTTTTGGTGGCAGTAAAGTGCAAATAGGCGGCCCCACAGGAGCCTTCATTATCATTATCTACGGCATCATTCAGCAGTATGGCATGAGCGGTCTCACCATTGCTACATTTATGGCGGGCATTTTTCTTGTTCTGTTTGGCTTGTTGCATTTAGGAACTATTATTAAATATATTCCCTACCCTATTGTGGTGGGCTTTACAAGTGGTATTGCCGTAACCATCTTCACCACACAAATTAAAGACCTATTAGGACTCAGCATGGACGTTGTTCCCTCCGATTTTATCGAAAAGTGGTGGGCTTACATACAACATCTGTCAACAGCGCATTTATGGACAGCTGGTGTTGGCATTTTAAGTATCATTATTATTGCCATCTCGCCACGTTTTAGCAAGAAGATACCAGGTTCACTTATCGCCATCATTGTGATGACGATTGCTGTGCTACTGCTTAAAAATTATTGGGGAATAACAGGCATTGAAACCATTGGCGACCGTTTCAGCATCAATTCATCACTTCCTGAAGCCAACTTACCCACAATGTCATGGGAGGTGGTAAAGAAGTTAGTACCCCCAGCCCTTACTATTGCTATATTGGGTGCTATTGAAAGTTTGCTGTCGGCCACAGTTGCCGATGGTGTTATTGGCGATCATCACGACTCAAACACCGAGCTTATTGGTCAAGGTATTGCAAACCTTTTTACACCGCTTTTCGGAGGTATTCCTGCTACTGGTGCCATTGCTCGAACCATGACTAATATTAATAATGGTGGCCGCACCCCTGTGGCAGGCATTATTCACGCAGTAGTATTACTGCTTATCTATCTATTCTTAATGCCGTTAGCTCAATATATCCCTATGGCTTGTTTGGCAGGCGTACTGGTAGTGGTAAGTTATGGCATGTGTGGTTGTCGTTCGTTTGTCATGTTGATGCGTAACCCCAAGAGCGACATCACAGTATTGCTTATCACGTTCTTCCTCACCATTATCTTCGACCTGACTATTGCCATTGAGGTAGGCCTAATTATTGCTTGCTTGTTATTTATGAAGCGCATGGCCGAAACCACTGATGTAAAGGTTATTATGGATGAGATTGACCCGAACGATGAAACCGACCTTCAGTTAGAAAACAACGAGCACCTTATCATTCCGCAAGGCGTAGAGGTGTATGAAATTAATGGTCCGTACTTCTTCGGCGCAGGAAACAAGTTTGAAGAAATTATGGCCTCTTTTCACGATCGCCCCAAAGTGCGTATCATACGTATGCGTAAGGTTCCTTTTGTTGACTCAACAGGTATTCATAACCTCATCAACCTATGTACCATGAGCGAAAAAGAAGGCATACAGATTGTGTTATCGGGTGTAAACCCGTATGTTCATAAGGTGCTTGAACGTTCTGGCTTCTACCATCTTATAGGCGAGGCCAACATTTGTCCTCACATTAATGTAGCATTGGCGCGTGCCAAAGAAATTACTGGTAAATAACGTTTCGATTATCTAACTCAAGTTTCAAATATCTCGGCATGCTGATTGTAAGCAAGTTTTTGCTAAACAAGCGGCAAAGCCGAGCTGAAAACTTGCGAAACTTGAAATCAAAAAAGACAATGGAATATATGTCACAAGAAGGCTACGACAAGCTCGTAGCCGAATTGCATCAACTAGAATGTGTTGAGTTGCCCTCGTGCGCGATGCTATTGCAGAAGCGCGCGATAAAGGCGACTTAAGCGAAAACTTCGAATATCATGCTGCAAAACGTGAGCAAGGTAGACTGATAAGTCGTATCAACTATAAACGCAAAGTGCTCGAATTTGCTCGAGTTATTGACAAATCGAAATTAAAACAAGATTGTGTAGGCCTTCTTAGCAAAGTTAAAATCACTAATTTGGTAAGAAATATGACAATGAGCTATACCATTGTCAGTCCGCACGAAGCCAATCTTAGTGAAGGAAAGATATCAATCAAGTCGCCCATCGCCCAAGCATTAATGAACAAAACTGTAGGCGATGTGGTTGAAGTGCGTGTTCCTGCTGGCGTCTTACGCTTGCGCATTGACAGCGTTGAGATATAGTATGAATAATTATCGCTCAGTACTTGCACCAAGTACTGCAGTAATCTCAAGCAAGTACTGCAGTAATCTCGTGCAAGTACTGGAGTAATCTCCATCAAGTACTGAAACAATAAAAAGCTTATTGCAGGATGATTCCCCCAAAACAAAGCTGTTTATACGAAACCTTATTAATGGCAAGGTTTCAGAAAACAGTCAAACGATTTGCGCAGATTTTTGGGGTAACGTTAAGACAAGATTGAGCAATAGCGCATCAATCTTTCCGTTCGTAAATAGCTTAATTGTACTATTTACGAACGGTAATATGAAAACATCCCTGTTTCACTTCGTATTTTACCCAACAACGGTTATTTTTTCGCATATCGTTAAGCACCTCGCTTAACACCCATTTCAGCGAATCGTTGCGCACTTGGCGACGTGCTGGCCCATCAGGATCTTGCACGGTTTTATACCTGTTATAGCACACATCAAAGGTAGTGCCATACAGATGGCAACTATTTTCCGTTGCATTAGCATTATGGCCACGTAGTTTTTCAATGTCGGCCTTACTGCGTAACACGCTGGTAACAATTATCTTATGCAAAGGAATTCCCTTTACTTGCAAACTATCAAAAAAATTGCGACCTATATCTTGCAGTAACACTGAGGCTTCTGGCACAAGGTAAGGAATACTACTTTTTAGCCTATCAACATGAAAGAAAGGGTTACTGGCAATATACACCAAATCTTTTTTCATATTTTCAGCCGCATGGCGGTCGGCTACTGGTTTCACGCCCATTTTTTTAGCCGACGCTAATTGCACATCGTTTGCATCAGGAAAAGTATTACCAAAATGAGGCACACTATATATACGGTGGCGTACTAAGCTACCATCGGCATTGAAAAACAATCGAGTAGACAGTTTTCCTTGATAACGTTCGGGCACTTCAGGGGCTTCGGTAGCAGGTGCTTCAGCAACAAGTGTTTCAGGTGTTGCCATTACAGAAGCTGGTGTTGCGTGCAAGACTTCATCTTTAACAATAGTGTCTTCTTTCACGGCTACCGTTTCAAGAGAGTCGGCAGCAGGATTTTTTGTATCATGCTTGTGGGCACCAGCTACCTCAGGAAATGCGGCACGCACAATGGCAAGCACTATCACACAGATGCCGAACGTCTGAAGATAGCGTTTCTTACTTATCAGTTTCATTTTACGCTCCCCTCTATTATTTTAGTAGATACCAGCACGATGTGGTAAAGAAATTACGAACGTAAGTAAGATTGTAGAACGAACGCCAAAGCTTTCGTGGGCGCAAATTAAATTTTTGTTTATAATGCGGATTTATAAACCAAAACACACGGTCCTCAACCTCCATGCCACATTCTTTTATTAAGCGTTCGAAGGTTTCAATACTCGTGCGTGTTTGCTTTATATTCATCAATTCGTTTACGATATCATCTTTCTCACCAAAAGCTTTCAACAACGCCTTATAAAGACTTTTGGGCAACAGATGAATGAAAGGTAGATGAGAACACACCTTATTTCGACTAATCTGCTGATGTCCGCCAAAAGGCATTTGCCATGCTGGAAAACCTATAAACAAAATGCCTGTAGGCTTCAGAAAAGCCTTCAGTTGTTTAAAAAAATCAGCTTTCCGGTTGATATGTTCAATAACATCATGCAGCAAAATAACGTCATATTTATCATCTGTATCTGTAGGAGGCGTACAAGCGAGAAAATCGCAACAAGTAAACGTAGCCTTGGGCGACACCTGTTTGAAATAGGTTTGGGCGTCGTTTATTCGGCATTGCGCAATGTCCATACCAGTTACGGTGCAGCCCATTTCAGCAAAGGGTACTAAATTGCCTCCATCACCACAACCCACCTCAAGCACTTTGCTTTGAGCAGTAATGTGTTGTTGTGTAGCTAAATATTTGACATAAAATTCACGTGAGGTGTTTTCCAACTCATGAAAATATCGTTGTCTGTCAAGATGTCTTTCTTGCATGTTCTTTTCGTTTTTCGTTTTATAAATGCAAAGTTAGCACAAATTATGTTTTCAGCCAAGGCTGATGCTCTGAAACTATGTTATTAAATATGATATTTACTCTTTCGTTGCGCCTTTTGAGGTGTATAGCTTCCTGAACCATCGCCCATGGGAACATATATTGAACCACCAGTCACCTTACGTCGATATTGGTTCCAACGCTGTCGTATACGTTCAACATAATCAACGGTTTCAGAACCTCGCATATAGCCATATTTCACAACGGGGTCGTTATAATATGAAGGGCTACTGAGTTTTAAAACATACTCGCTAACATCAGACCACAGATATGGGTTCTTGCCATTTTTACGAGCTAAAGCCATCGCATCTCGCACATGAAAATGGCCGCCGTTATAGCTGGCTAACACAAAATTAATACGTTCGTTGCTGTTTCGCACATCATTAAATAAGCCATTTAATCGAGCAATGTATCTTGAGGCGGCTTCAATATTTGCTTGAGGGTTGTATAACTCGGCTTCAGCCAAACCCAAGCTAGCTGCTGTTGAAGGCATAATCTGCATCAAACCACGCGCTCCTGCCCAAGAGTAAGCTCGAGCATCAAATGTCGACTCTTGATAACATTGCGCAGCCATTAGGCGCCAATCCCATCGAGCACGTGGAGCATACATTTTAAAGTAGGTGTCGTATTGCGATATTTGTCCTTTCCCTACATTTAGCATAGGTGCATATACATGGCGATGTACGCTGGCCAATGAAAATGCAAAACGCTCTTCGCGTTTAACCTCAGCCAATATTGACGGCGTGTACCAATGATTTAACGAATCGGCCAACTCTTTGTTGCCAACTGATACGCACCATGCCGTATGGCGCACACTGTCTGTAGCACCACAATAAAGCAAATTAGGTTGAGTGCGTGGCAACTGTACAGCAGCCACATCGCCCTCACCGTTTATCAAACGACGCATTAAATCGGCTGTATCTTTACATACCTCCACGCGCAAACTAACACCTATTTTTTGAGCGAATTTCTCACAAATGAGATATTGTGTTCCCATCGTTTTCCCACGATAATCGAAATAGGTTTCTGAACCCGAAAAGGTGAGCATTATCAGTTCTCCATTTGCCAAGATATCATCATAGGAGAATTTTGAATTGTTCATCGTATCAGCCCCCACCTCATCTCCACCCACGGTTGTTCCCCATGGTGTAATGGTGGTGTTGTTACGATGTCCACAGCTCGACATTGTAAATAAAAATGTAGATAATATGAAGAAATAAACTGTTCGCATAACTAATATCGGCAAAATTACTACATTTTTTTGGAATTATCATAGAAAAAGTGTACTTTAGCTATAATTTTTCACGAAAACAAGAAAATATGTTACGAATTGCAGTACAATCAAAAGGTCGTTTGTTTGAAGACACGATGGGGTTGTTGACCGAAGCTGACATTAAAGTAAGTAGCAGTAAACGCACCCTCCTCGTGCAATCAACAAGTTTTCCGTTAGAGGTATTATATCTTCGCGACGACGATATTCCTCAGAGTGTTGCCGATGGCGTTGCCGACATTGGCATAGTTGGTGAAAACGAATACGTAGAAAAGCACGCACATGCCCATGTTATTTCACGTTTGGGTTTTAGTAAGTGTCGTCTATCATTGGCCATTCCAAAAGATATTGATTATCAAGGTGTTGAATGGTTCAATGGCAAGCGTATTGCTACTTCGTATCCTCATATTCTTGAAACCTACCTACAGCAGCATCATATTAATGCCGACATTCATGTTATCACTGGCAGTGTAGAAATAAGTCCTGGCATAGGCTTATCTGAAGCTATTTTCGATATTGTAAGTTCGGGTAGCACTTTGGTAAGCAATAATCTGCGCGAGGTTGAGGTTGTTATGCAGAGCGAAGCACTACTCATTGCCAATCAACACCTAAGCACAGAGAAACAGCAGGTGCTTGACGAGATGCTATTTCGCTTTAAAGCCGTACAATCGGCCTATGATAAAAAATATGTCATGATGAATGTTCCTAAGCAGCAACTCGACAAAATTATTGAGGTGTTGCCAGGAATAAAAAGCCCTACGGTTATTCCTTTAGCTGATGCCAATTGGTGTTCTATACATACCGTGCTTGACGAGAAACGGTTTTGGGAAATTATTGGCAAATTAAAAGAACTTGGAGCCCAAGGCATCTTGGTTACTCCTATAGAAAAGATGATATTATGAACATCATAAAATATCCTTCACAGGCTCAGTGGCAAGATATTGTCACCCGTCCGCATCTCGACACCACACAACTGAACGCCACCGTACAAAGTGTGCTCAACGATATTCGTACCCACGGCGATGCTGCGGTAAAACGCTATGAAGAGAAATTTGACCATGCTGTGCTAAGCACCTTACAAGTAACTGAGGCAGAAATAGAACAAGCTGGCAGCAAGTAGATGACGAGCTGAAACGCGCCTTACAATTGGCCCATGAAAACATTTACCGTTTTCATGCAGCCCAGCGTTTTGACGAGATACATGTTGAAACTGCACCTGGTGTAGAATGTTGGCAAAAAAGTGTAGCCATAGAAAAGGTTGGCCTCTACATTCCTGGTGGCTCAGCGCCCCTATTTTCTACGGTGCTAATGCTGGCCACTCCCGCAAAGATTGCAGGTTGCAAAGAAATTGGG
>ERZ859937.791-NODE-791-length-11695-cov-1.874828_pt1 | contig 11695 bp, 12 predicted proteins | sample MGYA00509985_ERZ859937 | MGnify/ENA primary metagenome ERZ859937 (study PRJEB30046, sample SAMN00715169) | human gut metagenome | study: EMG produced TPA metagenomics assembly of the A metagenome-wide association study of gut microbiota in type 2... | reverse complement strand
AGCTTGCTTTGCTCATGACTTATCGAAAAAGTTTCAAATCTTCACTACAGTACATAATTCAATGCTTTAAATATCAGCAGCGAAGATACCTCTTTCTAATTTAGGCCCTAATTTGAGTGCTTACAATTGTGTAGGATATAACCTCCTTATTCTTTGCAAAATACAGAGTTTACCTTGATTTTTAATCAAGTGTATAAAACGTTTTGTTTGAAAAAACTTCAACTGATTCTTTCTTCTCGTTATTTGAGATATAGTTTGATACTTTGTACTTGTATTTGTCTATGCTTTGGGCAATAATATCACCTGCCTTCGTTGAATAATACTTTATATTAAGATTAGTCAACATTGAACGAACTGATGGTGCTGGATGAGAATACATGTTATCCCAATCACACGCACAAATAGCAACTTTTGGATTAACTGTCTTCAAAAAATCAGTAGATGTAAATCCATTATCTGCACCATGATGTGCTAATATCAACACATCAACCTCATTTGCAATAATATCATTTTGCATCAACCTGCCTGCTATGGTCCCATCTTCGCAGTCACCTAAACTTAAAATTTGAAAAGAACCTACTCGGAACAATTTTATTGTTGATTTGTTATTAGAGCTTGTGCCATCAGCAATATTATCTGGTCCAAAGAATAAATCATGCCCCAAAAGTCGGGTGAATGTTTGATTTCTGACTAAAGTTGGGTTAACCCTTATAACTTGACAGCTAGAATTTGTTATTATAGACAATGATCTTAGCCCTGTAATAGTATGCGGACAATATCCAGGACATTCTATTACTAAAGGTTTCAAGTCATTAATAATATCTTCTAATTCCGTTGATTTACAATGATCTTCATCCCAACTGGTAATATGAAGTACATCAATATGATCCACTCCACTTAGACGCATTTCATACTTAATATGTTGCTTATTAACTTCATTATAACGCGCTTCTACTAAGATGAAATACTGATCAACACTCAATGAAAAAGATGCACCTTTTTCTCCAAGTTGATAAGCTCTAAATCTTGTATAATGTTTCATGTTCTTACTATATTTAATAGGAAATCAGGAGCTGATTGAAATTGCATCCAATCAGACCTAAGTTGTCGTTCACATTCCATAAGTTGCTTATGAGTATCTGTTGTATTAGAAAAATTAACCTTTAATTTTTCTATATACTCCAACAGATTCATACAAATAGTATATTGTCCACACGTGAAAAGAGCCTCAGGTATACCTTTCTCCCTCTCTGATTCTGTAAACCATAAAGTAGTTCCCATTTTTGAAGCCTTATCACTATTTATCCTCATCAATTCTGAAGGCTTAAGATAATCTGGCAAACTCTCCTTCCAGTTCCATGAGCCTTTAGTAGACAATTCACTTACATTATTTGAAATCAAACGGTTTTTCCAATTGGAACTTTCATATAATGCATTGTAACGCATCTGTCGAATAGGTTTCATGAAAACAGATTGTGCTAATGTCAACAAGGATGTCAATCTTGTCTGCACCATCATTGCTATTTTACCAAACTTTAGATAATATAGTTTCTTTACGTCGAATATGATTGGAAGATGCTTTATTCTCATATCGATAACCTTTTTCAAACAGGTTACACTAATTAACATCAACAATGTTAAAACCGAGAAAGCAAAGGCAAAGCCACTTAGGAAAGGTAAAGATAGTATTGCGGAAACAATAGTCGTCAATGAGGAAACTATCAAACCCCATATTGTTTTTGTATATATCTTATGAATTGTCATCTGTCCCAAAGTAGATAAAAACTTAAAGTTTCTATTTTGTTTTATATTAGGAGATGCAACATCTGATACAATTATTAAGTCATGACATGGGTAACTTGTATTTCCATTAGACTGGGGATTATCATATGTCATTTGTTGATTTGCTAACAGCAAAGATTCTATTCCTTGATTGTCAACAATACCACCATCCATCAAATCAAAAGATTCTTTATTACGAAATTTCTCTCGTATAGAGTCCTCTTTATAGAATTCGAAATCGTTGGGAAAAATAACAGGTTCAAAACCTCCAGGAAAGCAGCTAGATACAGCCAAAACTTCTGAAAGCTTTATTTTTGCAGCAATATCCCTTGGAATTTTATGTTTTGCATTCCCGATAAATCCATATCTGAATTCTGGTTTCGTGTTCTGAATTGCACGTGATGCTTGAAAACGGAAAGCTATACCATTGGAGAAATCCGTTCCATTAGCACTATAATGGTGGATGTGTTTTTTTTCCACACTATCCATAAGCAAGCCGAATGTTTGTCCTTGGAAAAACACTTCATCATAGAAATGAATTGTTTCTCTTATTAAAGAGTTATTGATATTGTTTTCTTCCAAAAAAGAATTCATCACAGATTGAGGCAAATCAACGTTACATAATATCTGAAATAAATTCTTGAAGCAAGTATCAATATCCTCACCTTTACAAACATGCATCATATACCATAACCCCGTGATAGTACCTCCTGATATCGATGAAATGGTATTGACGACATCCAGCAAGCTCTTACCATTAGGCAACAGGACACGGTTTAGGTAACTCAAAGTACCTAGATGGAACATAGCTGCTCTATATCGCCACCTGACAAACTAATTGCAATTTCTTCCATAACCATTTTGGTTAAACCTATCGTACCCCCCAACAGCGTACCTATTTTCATCAATGGGTTTACTGCACTAGTTATGTTAACCACCAATACAGCGTACACACTATTATTCAGTGGGGTAACTGCATTAGTGTTTTAAATAAAGTTTTGATTTCTTTTTATTTGGTAATTATACGACAGTTTGGGATGGCATTGTCCTTTCGGCATCCTTACCGTATTCACAACAAGAAAATTTTCTGAAGCACGAATTAGCATAAATTATCCGCAAATTTTGCCCTGAATAATTTATGATAATTCATGTTTATTTCAGAACTAGTCGCGACGGAAAATGTCTCTTGTATATACTTTGTCATTAACGTCATTCAGACAAGTATCGTATCTGTTAGCAATGATAGCATGACTTTGGGCTTTAAATTGCTGCAAGTCATTTACTACTTTGCTGCCGAAGAATGTAGTACCATCTTCAAGTGTTGGCTCGTAGATGATGACTTCTGCACCCTTTGCCTTGATGCGCTTCATGATGCCCTGAATGGCAGACTGACGGAAGTTGTCACTATTTGACTTCATAGTCAAGCGGTATACACCGATTACACAATTGTTTGGTTCTGCTCCGTATTGATTATTACTTGAATAGTCGTACCATCCAGCTTTGCGCAGCACTGCATCTGCTATATAATCCTTACGTGTGCGGTTTGACTCTACTATAGCAGACATCATATTCTGCGGCACATCTTGATAGTTGGCAAGAAGTTGCTTGGTGTCCTTTGGCAAGCAGTAACCACCGTAACCGAATGAAGGGTTATTATAATGTGTGCCGATACGGGGATCAAGACCTACGCCTTCGATGATTGCCTTTGAGTCAAGACCCTTTACCTCAGCGTAAGTGTCAAGCTCGTTAAAGTAGCTAACACGGAGAGCGAGGTAAGTATTAGCAAAGAGTTTTACAGCCTCGGCTTCCTTCATGCCCATAAAGAGGGTGTCGATGTTTTCTTTGATGGCACCTTCCTGCAAAAGTGCAGCAAAAGTCTTAGCTGCTTCAATCAACATATCAACATCTGTTACTGATTCGATAGCCTTGTTCTCAGCCTCAAACTCTGGCTTATTGATAATCTTGGGATAGCCTACAATAATACGGCTTGGATAGAGGTTGTCATAGAGGGCTTTGCTCTCACGAAGGAACTCTGGAGAGAAGAGAAGGTTGAACTTCTTAACTCCTTTTTGTGCATACTTCAAATAGAGGTTGCGAGTGTAGCCGACAGGAATGGTTGACTTGATGACCATAATGGCATTGGGATTTACTTCCAATACAAGGTCGATGACTTCTTCTACATGGGTGGTGTCGAAGTAGTTTTTTACAGGGTTGTAGTTGGTAGGAGCAGCAATCACCACAAAATCGGCATCAGCATAAGCAGATTTACCGTCAAGTGTGGCTACAAGGTTCAATGGCTTTTCAGCCAAATACTTTTCGATATAATCATCCTGGATGGGTGAAATCTTATTGTTTAGTTTCTCCACCTTTTCAGGGATTACATCTACTGCTGTTACTTGATGATGCTGCGACATGTTTAGGCCACCTTAGCCAGTACCAGCCACGGCGACCTTAATGTCTTTAAAATCACGCATATTTTGTTTGATTTAATAATTCAACTATTCACTGTTTTTTATTCTCAATCCGATGGTATACATCTAAGTTGTATCTTTCACAACTATTATCTATCGTGTTTAACAATTTACCTTGACACAACACAACTAAAGCTAATGTCACTCTGTTCATAACAAATAGTTTTCAAATTGTCTCTGCTATACATATTCGTTTATGTTAAGTAGCCAATTGAGTACTAAAATCGGAATAATTACTTTTTACATGAAAAAGCCACAACTTCTGTAATTAAAGAACTTTCCTCATTTATAAATTTATCAAACATTTTAAAATAATCATCGTCCAATTTGGCTTTAGTTGTTATTATTTCACAACCTTTTGAAATTATATTAATAACATCATCTGCTATTTCATTCATTTCAAACACCTTAACAATTCTTTCAAACGAAGTCTGAACATTATTGTAATGATCTTTTATATTCTTTAGAACGACATCAATAGGCTGATTCTTTTGTTTACCAGAAGTAAAATCTGATAGTTCAGAATCATCCTGTTGCTGCTTACGCATAGAAGCCAACTGCTGGCCTAACTTCCAATTGTTTACATCACCACTTTTAAAGAAAGCGGATAATGTATCAATAAAGCTAATGCTATCATTCGAATATTTAAAATTATTTTCAGCCAAACTAATTATATCATAATTAATACATGACGTATTTATTTTCAAATTCATCACAGATAAACGATTGGCAAATTTCATCGGTGTATAAATATAAAAATATGAACGCCCTTTCAACCTGTGCAAGAATTCTTTTCTAAAAGTATAAATTGTAGAATCCCAAGTAATAAAAAACGGCTCATCTAACAAGCCACTGTCTGGATTTATATGATAATTTTGATCACTCAAATACAACATACAAATTAGATCATTATTCTGAGCACGTCTTGGCTTGCTGTACTTCTTATCAATAAGATGCATGTCATATTCTTTCTGAGCTAATTTCAATTCATCATAAAATGGGGTAACTACTACATCAATATCACAAAATTTCATTATATTCTCAATATGTGTAGAGACTTGAGTGATAAATTCTTCTTGCCCTAATCCCTCAACATTTATTCCCTCCCCAAGTAAGTCATATAAAAAATCCGTAAAATTATTATAATACTCGTTTTGAGATAAAAATAAGTAAAAATTAAAAAAAACATTTTTTGAAGGACCAAGAACTTTTATTGCAGGAATATCTAATAATCGTTGCAACCGATAAGCTTCCCACAAATGATAAACAGCTTCCTCTACATATTCTTTAGTTGTCAACAAACATACTTTGTCTTTTTGGCTTTTAACTAGTTCATAAAGAAGTTTACAGCACCGTATTGTATATCATCATAATCAACATTTTTAAAAGACCAGCAAATAACTTGCAACAATACTTGTGTATCCAAATAAATATTCTTTTTAAACATTGAAAAATATACATTTAAAGAATTTGACTTGAATAAATTAGTAAACATTGTAGTAATTGCTATCTTATTAAGATAAACATTGTCACTTACCTTTAAAAGGATATCTTTAACTACAGTGTTTGCATCTACAGAGTTAGATAATGTCTTTAAGTAATTTTCGAGGTCTTCAAAAACCTTATGCTCTCTAATACTTTTATTATGTTTACTTTTATTAATCTCTTCAATTTCACTATTATAATGAGCATTATAAAGTTCAATCAATTTATCACACACATTATTGGTATAAAACTGCAAGTTATATTTTTCCAAACATTGCTGTAGAGTTAACATCAATGACTGCAAAAGTGTTTCTGAAGTTTCTCGCAATCTTTGAAACTCTTCTTTTTTAGCATTTGACAAAGAATATTTCTTATCATTAGAACAAACCAGTATGCCTTTTTTAACCTGATAATCAAGTTGACCTTGAATTGCTTTATGTGATAAGTTATCAGCAAGTTGTCTATTAACTTGAGCTAATATTTCTTCATTTGTTTTGTCTGTCTCTTCAAGTAAATAATACTGTATAAATGAATTTATAAAATCGTACTTAATATTAGCAATATTACTACCTGTAGTAAACATATCATAAATCACCTTATTTTTTATATCAAATGATGGTTTATGTAATAACTTAGGAGAAAATACAGATGTTAAATATGAGCATAACTTTGGAAAGCGTTCAATATCAGATGCTAATTTATTTGCATCAAAAATTTTGAGAGATATATCATAGTTTCGTTCTGCATCATCGATAAGTTCACTTTCTTTGAATGGGAAATTGATTTAGAAATAAAGAAATACAAAGATGATTGATAACCATAATTATCAACGTTTCTTTTAGACTTTTCGACATCTTTCATCAACTTTACTTCAAATTTATCTTGAACGGTGATTTGAATATTTTTCTTTTGAGCGATTTCATTTTTATAGTATACGATATCAACTCCACCATCCCAAGGACCATCTGTTATTTCTACCTCGTCTGTATCCCAATATGTCATAACATATTGTTTAACAAAATCTCGGAATAAACTCTCCGACAAAGTTGTTATTATATTTTTATATTCTTCCTTAAAATCCATAGTATTTGTTAGTGTTAATACTCAATTTAGGGCATAGCCTTTCGTATTGGAACTTTTGCAAGTGCGTATATATTATTGAATTTGACAACTTTCCTCGTCATAACACAGTTAAAGCAAGTGTTACTCTGTTCATAACGAATAGTTTTTATATCGTCTCCACTATACATTTTCTGCTGTATAATCTTCAGTTACCAAGAACGTTTTCTGTTTAAGCCTAGGTTTAAATAAATAGTAATTAGTGCGTTTTTAACAAGAACATTACGAATCACATTCATCAACTTCATGATTCTCCACATATTCCTCTTCTGCATCATAAGCATCATTTGAAGATTCTACAGATTGCATTTCCAAAGACCTCATACACGCTTCGAATATTTCTGCCTTTTGTCTACGTTCTTGTTGCGCATCCTTCCATGTATTGACACAGTCTACCAAAGTTCTAAAGGCTCCATTAGTTGTTACATTAAAATCATTATAGCTAATAGAGCCTCCACTTAACGCTGCAACAACTGCCATAATTATTACTGCTTTTTTTGCAGTTGTTACAAAGCTGAATTTTCCAGGACTATTGACATTGATTGTGAAGTTTATATCCTCCACATTTATTCCCAATTCGTTTTCTTCAGATATTGACTTTACACAGTTTAATATATCGTATACCATATTAGATAACTTCCATGCACTTATATTTTCTGCATTTACTGCCAATACATAGTGAAATTTGTCTTCAATGGTAAAGTAGCTATTATAATTTCTTTCTATATACTCTGAATATTTAGTTATGTTACATATAGCTTGATGGGCTCCTAATGCTTTATATAAGCATGGATCTAGTCGTCTTTTATATATTTCTTTCAACCATTCTACCCTCCTTGAGAAAGAAAAATTATGGTTGGCATCCAAACCCAAACCATCATCAATAATCTTACCAATTTTTATACGCTTAGCTTCATGATCAGGAATTAGGACAATGTCCCCCTCCTTCATTTTGTATGCTAAAGACAAGATTTGTTTTGCTAATCTTCCTATATTTGAATTAAAAGCAGTATCTCCCTCTATACAATTCAATCTTATTAAACCATTACGATAAGCCTCAATTAGCGCCTGTTTTATGTATGGAGTACGCTCGTTGATATTGGGATAATCTTGTTCTATCTGTGAAAGGAATTGTGTAGGGTAATTTCGAAGATTTAATGCTATGAAGCCACCTTCTGCAAATGTTTCATAATTACTACCATTATCTGTTCTAACCATCCAATATTGCTTAGTATTATTTATCTCTACACGTGTGGCTATTTCTTCCAAAGCTGTCGTAAAACTATTCTCTACCATATATATTATATTTAAAAATGTATTTATTTTTTTCAAACGTAACGTAACCAACTTTTACAATTTCTGCATTATCATGAACATGTGGTATTGTTATGCTATTAACTTTCTTATACTCGTATTGTCTACTAAAAACTACAGTGTCATTTACAGAAACCATTACCTGAGTAGCCAAAATACTATCCCTATTATTCGGGAAACTATATATAAGGTTTAATGTATTTAACTTAGTAATTATAGGTTCATGAAAATGAATTTTATCCAAAATTTCAATAGAGTCAATTGAATATGGAATGTCTAAATAATCATTTAATCTACCTATACGTGTTATTTGTGAATTCACAGCTTGTTTTGTTTGAATAATACGTTCAGTCATCTTATCAGAACTGCCACAAATAATAGTAATAAGGGTATCCTGAAAAGCAATTTCTGCTAATCTTTCTCTGCATTGCAAAAGTGCTTCTATACTTTGTCTCTTTTCTATATTTGATTCGAACACCTTATTATATAAGAGTGTTTTTGTTACAATATCAGTTATCTTATCAAGATTCTTTATCTCTACTCCCCTTCTAATGTTACACTCAACGAGCATTGCAACAAACATTAAGACTGTCAAGAAAGGAAGTATTATACATATTACTATATTCAGTTTTTTTGATAAAGACAATCTCAATAGTTTCATGAACAATCCACCTATCAAGAAAAAAGACAATAACAATAAAAAAATAAAGCTAATCATAGTTATCTGATTATATTTTTTTACCTAATGACTGTAGAGTTCCACACCAGGTTAAACCTGCAAACAGACTCGTTTTCGCAGTATCGGGTTCTAATATGATGTACGACAGTATCGTACCTAATAATACTATAAGTACACTATTTCTTCTTGCATACCAAGTATCAGATTTTTCTTTAAACCACGTCTGTAGAAATGGAGTAGCAGCAACAGTACCTGTATATAATGAAAATACCTGAGTTATAGTTGCACCTACAAACGTTAAAAAGAAGAACCAGCAATCTTGAAAGGAGCTAGCATGTTCTATAACGAAGCGCAATAATGTTGTTAACATCTTATATTATTATTATGCGGAAACATAAAAACAAAATCTCAACACTGTAGTGTTTGTACTCAATTTAAAGCATATCCCTTTATATATACGTTAGCACTCAATTTATGGCATAACCCTTTGTATAGGCACTTTTGCAAGTGCCGATTATTAAGTTTTATCACTTATTCAATCTGGCAAGCTTTAATTTCGCCTTTAAGTTTTTTGCAGTACGCTCGGCTACCTTACGTTTATTTCTTTCTTCCTTTATGGATGTTTTTAAAGATTCGACACGAGCAAGCATCTCATCAAGTTTTGATAAGCGTTCTTCATATTCCTTCTGCTTGTCAAGAAAATCTTGTAGGACTAGGTCCATCGCGTGATTCTCTAAGTCAGTGGCATTTATACGCTCTATCAAATTATTAATATAACATTTTTGTTCTTCTGCTTTCATCACTTCACTTATATTCAAATACCTTATTACGAGAACAAAACTGTTCTATAGAAATATTACAGAACATTGAGCTCCCTAAAATATCTTACCTCTTACGCACTCACATCATTTCTGCTACTTTTTTCTTTTTTTAATAGTCTTGAAGTTGCCCAGTCGTGAGAAATACCAATTGTACATATATTCCATTTCTTCTGCTGTGTAGCCTAGTTCTCGCTCTATACCATAGCATTGTTCAGCGATTGAAAGATGTTGGTGCTCTTTGGTCCATGACAGCATACGCGCTACGCTTCCGGGCATAATGGGGTATAAGAATTGGTCTTTGTCGTCACTTATATTATTGATTGTAAGTTGGGAAGCCTTGTGGAGAAGTAATCGTTTTATTTCAAGACCGGAGTCGGCCTGCATAATATCAACAATGCTTGTTTCATCTGAAGTAAGATTGCTAAACTCCAAATTTTCTACTGTGTCAAGGATATTGCGTTTTAGTTTCCAAAAATCAAGGAAGGGTATCTCCTGGCAAACTTCTGGCGTATGCCAATCGTTATATGTCTTTTTCTTGTCGCGTTTCGTCTTGGTTGAATAGAGTACTACTACATAATTGCCAAGTATTAGTTTATAAGGCGAATGACTGATATGATTACCCATAAGCCCAGAGAGTTCTCCTTTTATATTATCACAATGATACAAGCAATAGCGATAGGTGCCATAACTGTCATTGGCTATTAACGCATTAACTTCTTTGCGTGTCTCAGGCAAGTGGGCGTTCAGTATTTGGCGTATGTTTTCTTCGTCTTCAACGCTCAAACGTACACACATATTTGAAACCGACAAACGCCAAAAGACTGATAACCAAAAGAGATAGGATATGGCTGGATTTAGCTGCTTCTTTCGATTGGTAAAAAGTGCTGAATAGGCGTTCTCAATATAGCCAAATCGATCTTCACAACGCTTGCAAAAGAGATAGTCGCGTGTGAGAGCGTTCTGCTTGTGTTCTGTCTTTTCGTCTTCGGGTATATCTTCTCCAAAGATAGGGTCTATCGCATCTGGATCAACCCTACTACCCCATTTCTTTTCTTTCTTTAGTGAGGCTATCGTTTCTTCATTCACAATTTCTTTATCACGGTCTCGTGAACCATCAAAACTAAAGATGGAGCCTATGATAAAATGTGGTGCAAGGTGTGAACCTGTGCAAAGGTTCTGACTCTCTTGGCATAGAAGACACGTATCATTGGTTTGACGACTTCGAAATTGCTCATTGGGAGTGTATTGTTTTATATATGGTGATGGCTGCCCCGTAAGACTATTATCAATATGTTCAAGTTTCTCGCGGAAGCCGTTTAGCACTTGCTCTGTCTCGTCAATAAGTTGGCGAGTTTTCTCTTTATAATGTTCGTCTAATATGTCTGTTTTAAGTAACTTATTACTTTCTTCACACAACAGCGTAAGGAGTTTGTAGCGCTTAAAACGTCTTGAACAAAGACATGATAGTGTATGCTGGCAGCGGCTACTTGCAGTTGCAAAAATGCCACCTCTTGGTTTTGGGTGCGCTCAGGATATTCCTGCTCAAAAATTGTAATGAGATTTGTTATGGCATCCTTCACCTTATGAGAATATCCACTCTCTAATGCTTTCATCGCCTCTGTATAAGCATTTCTTATTTTATCTATATTATTCATCTTCGGTATCCTATTTAAGGTATCTTACTTCCCAAACGCGCTGATTGCAAGAGTGTTACATAGAACCTTCGTATTGGCACTTTTGCAAGTGCTAATACAAAGAGTTTATAGTTTAGAATTTAACCCAAGTTTTTTCTGTTCACGTCTAATCAATACTTGTGCAAGCTCAGCATTATGCTCGCTGCATCAGAACTTACGCCAAACCATCTTGTTGACTATGCCGACGTATGACTGCACAATCTTCACTACCTTGGTGCTGACATTTTCATCAACATAATCAGGCACTGGTATGCCGTGCTGACCGTCACGACAGAGTTCTACGGCGGTGTCTACTGCTTGGAGCAATGACTTTTCATCGATACCTGCACA
>ERZ859937.788-NODE-788-length-11721-cov-1.600463_pt1 | contig 11721 bp, 10 predicted proteins | sample MGYA00509985_ERZ859937 | MGnify/ENA primary metagenome ERZ859937 (study PRJEB30046, sample SAMN00715169) | human gut metagenome | study: EMG produced TPA metagenomics assembly of the A metagenome-wide association study of gut microbiota in type 2... | reverse complement strand
CCTATCTTACCCGGTGGAGCCAATCATGAGAAGTTTACCGGTTGGGTAAGTAAAGTATCAGCTTTTATCAATTCTCTACAAACAGAAGAGGGGGTAAAGGTTCCGGTACTATTCCGTCCGTGGCACGAACATACGGCAGTTGGTTCTGGTGGGGCGAAAAACTGTGTACCCCTGAAGAGTATAAGACATTGTGGCACATGACAGTGGACACTCTGCAGGCCAGGGGAGTGGATAATGCACTCTATGCTTACTCTCCGGGCACGGAACCCAAGGACACGACGGAATACTTGAAGAAGTATCCGGGCGACGAGTTGATAGACGTTATCGGCTTCGATACTTATCAGTTCGACCGGGATACCTATCTTGCCGGGATGGATAGGGCACTTTCCATTATCGACAGTATAGGGAAAGCACATAATAAGGTGATTGCTGTGACCGAAACCGGTTACGAAGGAATTCCCGATGCCAAATGGTGGACTGGTACTCTGCTGCCTGCGTTGGAGAAATATCCGCTTGCCTATGTGCTGGTGTGGCGCAATGCCCGTGAAAAGGTGACCCATTACTATGCCCCCTATCCGGGACAGACATCTGCGGAGGATTTTGTGGAGTTCTATAACAATCCCAAGACGCTGTTTGCAGCTGATGTAAATCTGTATCAATAAACAAACAATCAATATAACAGACATGGAAGCTTTTAAAGAAAAGGTAGAGAGGCTCTTTCAGAGACACGAAGAGTTGATTACGAGAAAGAATGTGGCCGTGGAAGACGGCAATGGCATATTCACCCGCTATAAATATCCGGTAGTGACGGCTGCTCATACACCTGTATTCTGGCGGTATGATTTGGATGAGAAGTCCAACCCGTACCTGATGGAACGTATCGGTATGAATGCGACCATGAATTCGGGGGCCATTAAGTGGAATGGCAAGTATCTGATGGTGGTACGTGTAGAGGGCGCTGACCGCAAGTCGTTCTTTGCCGTAGCCGAGAGTCCCAACGGCATTGATAATTTCCGGTTTTGGGATTACCCCATCACCATGCCCGAAGACGCGATTCCGGCAACGAATGTATACGACATGCGCCTCACGGCTCATGAGGACGGCTGGATTTACGGTATCTTCTGCGCCGAACGCCACGACGACAATGCGCCCGCCGGTGACTTGTCCTCGGCTACGGCTACAGCTGCCATTGCTCGCACCAAGGATTTGAAGAATTGGGAACGCCTGCCCGACCTGAAGACCAAGAGTCAGCAGCGCAACGTGGTGCTGCACCCGGAGTTTGTAGATGGCAAATATGCCCTCTATACCCGTCCGCAGGATGGCTTTATTGATGCCGGTAGCGGTGGTGGTATCGGCTGGGCGCTGGTGGACGACATAACCCATGCCGAGGTGAAGGAAGAGAAGATTATCGACCAGCGCTACTATCACACCATCAAGGAGGTGAAGAATGGTGAAGGTCCGCATCCCATCAAGACTCCGAAAGGATGGTTGCATCTGGTCATGGTGTCCGCGGTTGTGCCGCCGGATTGCGTTATGTGCTTTATATGTACATGACTTCTTTGGAAGATCCGACGAAACTGATTGCCACTCCCGGTGGGGCCTTTATGGTACCCGAGGGTGAGGAGCGTATAGGTGACGTAAGCAATGTGCTTTTCACCAACGGCTGGATTGCCGATGAAGACGGAGCTGTATTTATTTACTACGCTTCTTCCGACACGCGGATGCATGTAGCCACTTCTACCATTGACAAGCTGGTGGACTATTGCATGAATACGCCTGCTGACGGCTTGTCTTCATCAGCTTCGGTAGAAACGTTGAAGAAGCTGATAGACAAGAATTTGCAGATAATGAAATAATAAAAATACAACATACTATGGCAACACTAAAAGAGAAAATCGGTTATGGTTTCGGGGATATGTCTTCCTCTATGTTCTGGAAAATATTCTCCTATTACTTACCGTTCTTCTATTCGAATATTTTTGGCTTGAGCTTGGCTGATGCAGGATTGCTGATGCTGGTGACACGTATTTGGGATGCAGTGTCCGATCCGATGATGGGAGTCATTGCAGACCGTACTCATACGCGTTGGGGTAAATACCGTCCTTATTTGTTGTGGATTGCAGCTCCTTTTGCCATTGCCGGGATTTTACTTTTTACAACGCCCGACATGGGGACAACGGGTAAGCTGGTATGGGCTTATGTCACTTACATCTTGATGATGACGGTATATACGGCAATCAATGTACCATACGGGGCTATGTTGGGAGTAATGACTGATGATTCGAACACAAAAACGGTTTTCTCTTCTTACCGTATGTTTTTTGCATACGGAGGTAGTTTTATCGCTTTGGGAGCATGGGAGCCATTGTGCAATTGGTTTAAATCAATGGACTATAGCAATGCTTCCAGTTGGCAATATGCCATGGTATGCATTGCCACGCTCTGCTTTTTGGGTTTTCTGTTTTGCTTTAGCATGACGCGCGAGCATGTCAAGAGTGTGGCGTCCGAATCATCGGTAAGGATGTGAAGTCACTGGTGCGCAATTCGCCTTGGTGGATATTGAATGGTGCGGCGTTGCTGTCGAATTTCTTCAATACGGTGCGTGGAGCTACTGCCGCCTACTTCTTCAAGGACTATATCAGCGCCAATGCATTCCTCGATTTCGGGGTATTCAATCTGGTGTTGTATGCCGGTCTGTTCCTGATGGTGGGTGAAGTGTGTAATATGATTGGTGTGGCGCTGGCTGTGCCTCTGTCCATGAAGTTTGGAAAGAAGTCCACTATATCATTTCGCTCGTGTGCCTGGTAGTGCTCAGCGTGCTCTTCTTCTTTGTGCCGAATGACGGGCTGGGATGGTGGCTGATGATGATTTTCCAGGTGCTTATCTCCATCTGCACCGGTATCGTATCTCCGTTGATTTGGAGCATGTATGCGGATGTGGCGGACTATGCCGAGCAAAAGGATGGCACATCCTCTACAGGGCTGATATTCTCTTCCGGTTCTATGGCGCAGAAGTTTGGCGGTGCATTTGCAGGCTGGGCAGTAATGGCACTGTTGGCATTCTTCGGTTACAATACCGCAGAGAATGCCGTGCAGACTCCCGAGGCGCTGGATGGCTTGAAGTATCTGATGAGCTTTATTCCTGCTGCGATAGCCGCACTTTCCATCGTTGTCGTATTCATCTATCCATTGAATAAGACGCGTATGGCAGCCATCAATGCAGACCTGAAAGAGCGCCGTGAGAACCTTCAGCAGAATAACTCATAACTTATAACTCATAACTCAAAAACTTGTGGATATCAAGAAGATGAAACAGGAGATGGAGGAGGAGCTGGTTTCCAATATCCTCCCCTTCTGGATAAATAGAATGACGGATGAAGTGAACGGCGGTTTCTACGGCCGTATCACGGCGGGCCGGGAGGAGGTGAAGCCCGAAGCAGAAAAGGGGGCAATCCTGAACGCCCGCATCTTGTGGACCTTCTCGGCTGCATACCGCTTGCTGAAGAGGCCGGAGTATCTGGAAACGGCTACGCGTGCCAAACGTACTCTTATCGACCGTTTCTATGACAATGAATTTGGTGGAGTTTACTGGTCTCTCGACTATAAAGGCAATCCGCTCGATACCAAGAAGCAGATTTATGCTTTGGGGTTCGCCATCTACGGGCTGAGTGAATATGCCCGTGCCACGGGCGATGATGAAGCGCTGGCATATGCCATCCGTTTGTTCGAGACCATTGAAGAGCATAGCTTCGACCCCGTGAAAAACGGTTATTGCGAAGCCTTGACCCGCGAATGGGGAGAAATAGCCGACATGCGCCTCAGCGCCAAGGATGAGAACGAGCGCAAGACGATGAATACCCATCTGCATATTCTGGAACCTTATACCAATCTTTTCCGCGTGTGGAAGGATACCCGTCTGGAGAGGCAACTGCGCAATTTGATAGGCCTTTTCACGGAACGGATTCTGAATATCAAGACCGGTCATCTGGAATTGTTCTTCAATGATGATTGGGTTAGTAAATACCGCATTGTCTCCTATGGGCACGACATCGAAGCTTCCTGGTTGATACACGAGGCTGCCCTTGTTCTGGGCGATAAGGACCTCCTGGAGAAAGTGGAACCACTTGTAGAATACATCGCTGCCGCTGCCGATGAAGGATTGACGCCTGACGGCAGCATGATATACGAGACTTTTCTGGATAAAGGAAAGACCGATACCGACCGCCACTGGTGGGTGCAGGCCGAGAACGTAGTGGGACATGCCAACCTCTACCAGCACTTTGATGACGAAGTGGCCATGCAGAAGGCTCTCCGATGTTGGGACTTCATCAAGCAGCATCTGGTAGACTACAAGTACGGAGAATGGCATTGGAGCGTGCGTGCTGACGGCACGGTGAACACCGATGATGACAAGGGGGATTCTGGAAATGTCCGTATCACAACGGACGTATGTGCATGGAAATTATTGAACGTTTTTCATAGGTTTTCTATCATAAGAAGATGAATAGATTGATGGTTTTGGGGATTCTTGTCTGGATGGGGATTGCGCTGCACGCGCAATCTCTTTATCCGGACTTCAGCAAGCTGAACTTCGGGTGCGACGGAAACAGCATTACCGCAGGCGAACAATGGTCTAAGACTGTAGTGGATAAACCGGATTCGCTACACATCACAACGTGGCGGTCGGTTCTGCCACATGGGCATGCCATCCCGATACTCAGGATTATGACAGCGAAGCTTTTGCCGGCATCTCCGGCGGTTGGCAGGTTACGGAGGATAAGCATGAGTTACAGATGCGGCACAACAACGTGTCAAAGGTGCATATCCAGAAGTTCATAGCCGAAGTGGAAAGTGGCGCTTACCCTGCGCCCGATGTCTTTGTGTTCTCTATGGGAACGAATGACCGTAACTTGGGTAGTGCCGAAGAGGCCCTTAAAGGGAAGACGCTCGATGAAGTAGATGTCAACACCATGGCGGGCGGTGCCCGTTGGTCCATTCAGACCATTCTGGAGCATTATCCCCAATGCCGCGTATTCGTGTGCACGCCGATTCAGACCGGCAACCCCGAACACAATGCACTGAATCTGCAGAAGATTGCCATCTTGCGTGAGTTGTGCCGGGCGCTTTCCGTGCAGCTGATAGACTGTTACTCCAACTGTGGTATCACCGAAAAGTTTGAGCAGCCTTCCGGTAGCGGGCGCTATCTGCGCGACGGGTTGCATCCCGACAAACCGGGGCAGGAGCTGATGGGCCGTTACATCGCGAAGGAGATACGGAACCATTTCTTTTAGTTCCGTTCTGCATATTCCGGTTGGAATAACTTATCATTTAGGGCTTGTAAAGCCCTTTTTTTGTCTGTATTCTTAATGACGAATGCCACGTCATTATTGCTGCTGCCATATGAAATCATCCGTAGGGGGATGTCCTTTAGCGCCTCCATAATCTTTGCCTCAAACCCGGCATATTCCCATTGCATGTTGCCCACCACGGAGACGATGGTCATGCGGTCTTCTACCAATACATGGGCATATTGGCGTAGTTCGGAGATGATATTCGATAAACGAGTGCAGTCGTCTATAGCCACAGATACGTCCAGATTGGAGGATACCAGTAGGCAGAGGGGGGTACGGTACTTGGCAAAAATGTCGAAAATCTTGCTGATGAATAGATAGGGACACAGATTATGGTTCGATTCGAACTTTATGTATATGATGTGGTCCTTGGCGGCTATGGCCTTGATGATATTGTCGTCCTGCAGGTTGGAAATCAACGTGCCTTCTGCCGACGGTTCCATAGAGTTAAGCAGCCGGACGGGAATATTCCTTAGGCGTGCCGGGGCGATACAGAAGGGATGCAGTATCTTGGCACCATAGAAGGCCAGTTGTTCGGCTTCGTTGAAGCTGAGGCGTTTCACGGGGCGGGTACCTGACACCTCGCGCGGATCATTGTTGTGCATGCCATCTATGTCCGTCCATATTTGTATCTCGTCTGCTTGGAGGGCGGTGCCAATGAGGGAAGCGGTGTAATCACTGCCGCCGCGTTTCAGGTTGTCTGTTTCGTTATAGGCATTCTTGCAGATGAAACCCTGAGTGATGAAGAGATTGATGCCGGGATGGCAGGCAAGCTGCTCTCGGAGTTTCTGTTCTATATATTCCAAGTCGGGTTCGTTGTCGGGGCCGATACGCATGAAGTCGAATGTACAAAGCAGTACATTGGGAACTTTCAGCTCGCGCAGGTAGAAGTGCATTAGGGCGGTACTGATAAGTTCGCCTTGTGCCAGCACTTCCTTCTCTTCGACAGAGGTGAAGGAATCTTTGGTAAATTTCCATAGTTGCTGGAAGCGGTCGAGGATATAATCTATTGCTTCCCGTTTCAGTTTCTCGTCGGTCAGCAACCCATTGGCAAATTCGATGAATTGGAATTCCAGCCGGGTGATACGGTCGTGGGCTTGTTCTATTTCACGGTTGAACAAGTTGGCGGCAATCTCCTCCAGATGGTTGGTGGTGCCTGCGGTGGCAGACAGTACCACAATCTTGGGTGTTGCATCTTTAATGAGTGTTGCTACATGTTTCATTCTCTCTACGGTGCCGACGGAAGTTCCGCCGAATTTACAAACTTTCATTTCTTGTTTCTTTTTTAACAGTTTCATAATTGCATTCATCCGGATGTTCTTCCTTCCGGCTTTTCATTTCAGGTGGCCTCTTTCCAAAATGGAAGGGGGAGGCATGAGGGGCTGTCACTGGGACTAGGCCTGCATAATGCCGCTGTGGCATTGCTGTGGTGGGATATTCATATCCCGGTTGGTGGCAGGCTCTTGCCCCTTCACCTATAAAAGTTCAAAAGATATGCCGTTGGTATTTGGGAAAAGCTTATATTTGCACACCCTGTTTTTTACCGTTATCAGTTTAAAAACTTATCGAATAGATATGAGTAAGATTCTAATCATTGATGATGAGGTACAAATCCGTACCCTTCTGACACGGATGATGGAGTTGGAGGGATATGACGTCTGTCAGGCTGGTGATTGCAGGGCTGCCCTGAAGCAACTGGAACTCCAAAATCCCGATGTAGTTTTGTGTGATGTGTTTCTGCCCGATGGAAATGGGGTAGACCTGGTGTTGGCTATCAAGAAGGCGGCACCCAATGTGGAAGTTATTCTGCTGACAGCGCACGGCAATATTCCCGATGGGGTGCAGGCCATCAAGAACGGTGCTTTCGACTACATCACCAAGGGAGACGATAATAACAAGATTATTCCTCTGATAAGCCGTGCTGTAGAGAAAGCGCGTATGAATGTGCGGTTGGAAAAACTGGAGAAGAAGGTGGGACAGACGTACTCTTTTGATTCTATCCTGGGAGAATCCAAAGTCCTGAAGGATGCTGTTTCATTAGCTCAGAAGGTGTCAGGGACTGATGTTCCTGTACTGTTGACTGGAGAAACGGGCACGGGTAAGGAGGTATTTGCCCAGGCCATCCACTACAGTAGTAAGCGTGCACGGCAGAATTTTGTAGCGGTTAACTGTTCTTCGTTCAGCAAGGAGTTGCTGGAAAGTGAAATGTTCGGTCATAAAGCCGGTTCGTTTACCGGCGCATTGAAGGATAAGAAGGGACTGTTCGAGGAAGCGAATAATGGGACTATTTTTTTGGATGAAATCGGTGAGATGGCGTTTGAACTGCAAGCCAAGTTGCTGCGTATTCTTGAAACCGGTGAGTATATTAAGATAGGTGATACGAAACCTACCCGTGTCAATGTCCGCATCATTGCCGCTACGAACCGCAACTTGTCCCAGGAGATTGTTGCCGGACGTTTCCGCGAGGATTTGTTTTATAGATTAAGCGTATTTCAGATACATCTGCCGCCATTGCGCGAACGTGCAGGTGATATCCGGCTGTTGGCGAAGGCTTTTATAAAGAGTTTTGCGGAACAGCTGGCGCGTCCGGTGGTTGAAATAGCTCCCGCATTTCTTGAAGCATTGGACTCCCAACCGTGGAAGGGAAATATTCGTGAATTACGTAACGTGATAGAACGCAGTATGATTGTTTGCGAGAGCGGATATCTGGACATTGCTGATTTGCCGTTTGATATTCAGAATGCCCATTATGAACACTCCAATGATTCAAGTCCCGGCAGTTTTGAACTTTCAGCTATGGAACGCCGGCACATTGCCCGTGTACTGGAGTATACAAAGGGGAATAAGACAGAAGCAGCCCGGTTATTGAAAATAGGTTTGACGACGTTGTATCGGAAGATTGAGGAATACAAGATCTCAGATCTATAATAGGGGGCTCAGTATACGACTGAGGTACCTTCGATATAGGACCGTGGCAAGATTATTCTTGAAACAGGCTTAGAAGCAGAAAGTGCCTATGGGCTAAAACATATCAAAACAGGTTGCACCTTTTCATTTTGAAAGGGTGCAACCTGTTTCTTTTTATACTTGTTTAGTATGTATTCTGTTGATAATTAATGGTGTATGGTATATGCGCTCTTTTTGGCACATATTTGGCACATTCCTGGCAGACAAAAATATGTAGTAACATTTTAAAAGGTAAAAACATGGGAATAACAGTATCATTTATTTTTTGCCTATTGAGCGGTTTGTTCGCCTTTTGGCTTTTCTGGAAATGCGTAGATTGGTTTGAGAAGATTTAAAAGAGAGAATTATGTACACAGCTTTATTTGTATTAGGTATTGTAATGTTCGGGTATCTGACTTATGTGCTGATAAGACCCGAAAAGTTTTAATGAATGGAGAGTGGAGAAATGAACACTGAAATTTTAGGTGTAGCCTTGCAGATTGTTCTGCTGATTGTGATATCCTATCCTCTGGGAAAGTATATTGCCAAGGTTTACAAAGGCGAAAAGACATGGTCGGATTTCATGAAGCCGGTCGAGAGATTGATTTATAAAGTGGCCGGAGTCAATCCGGAGGAAGAGATGAACTGGAAACAGTTCTTGAAAGCCCTGCTGATTCTGAATGCCTTTTGGTTTGTATGGGGCATGGTGCTACTCTGTACACAGCAGTGGTTGCCGTTAAATCCGGATGGAAACGCTAACCAGACACCAGACCTGGCATTCAATACATGTATCAGTTTTATGGTGAACTGTAACTTGCAGCATTATTCCGGTGAAAGCGGACTGACATATTTTACACAGTTGTTCGTCATTATGTTGTTCCAATTCATTACCGCCGCTACCGGTATGGCAGCTATGGCAGGTATCATGAGGGTATGGCTGCTAAATCGACGAAGACTATCGGTAACTTCTGGAAGTTCTTGGTTTTGAGCTGTACACGTGTATTATTACCGCTTTCGTTGATTGTGGGCTTCATCCTCATTCTACAAGGTACTCCGATGGGATTTGATGGTAAGCTGGAAGTTCAGACGATGGAAGGACAAACCCAGTTGGTTTCACAAGGTCCTACGGCAGCGATTGTTCCTATCAAGCAATTGGGTACGAACGGTGGCGGTTACTTTGGATGTAACTCTTCACATCCGTTGGAAAATCCTACTTACTTGACAGATATTGCAGAATGTTGGTCTATCCTAATTATACCAATGTCTATGGTGATTGCACTCGGCTTTTACATCAAACGTAAGAAGATGGCTTACTCTATCTATAGCGTAATGCTTTTTGCTTTTCTTGTCGGTGTTTGCATCAATGTTTCGCAGGAGATGGGAGGTAATCCGCGCATTGATGAGATGGGAATTGCCCAAGACAATGGAGCAATGGAAGGTAAAGAAGTCCGTTTAGGGTCTGCTGCTACTGCTCTTTGGAGTATTGTGACTACAGTTACTTCCAATGGCTCTGTGAATGGTATGCATGATTCAACGATGCCTCTTTCCGGTATGATGGAAATGCTGAACATGCAGATTAATACGTGGTTTGGAGGTGTGGGTGTAGGTTTCATGAACTATTATACATTCATCATTATCGCCGTATTCATCAGTGGACTGATGGTGGGACGTACTCCGGAATTTCTCGGTAAGAAGGTAGAGGCGCGTGAAATGAAGATTGCTACCATTGTGGCACTGCTTCATCCGCTTATCATCTTGGGCGGTGTGGCACTTTCTTGCTTTTTGTTCGCTCATTATCCTGAATTTGTGGCAGGTGAAGGCGGCTGGTTGAATAATCCCAGTTTCCACGGACTGAGTGAGCAGCTTTATGAATATACTTCGGCTGCGGCCAATAATGGTTCCGGCTTCGAAGGATTGGGCGACAATACTTACTTCTGGAACTACACTACCGGCTGGACGTTGATTTTGGGACGTTTCCTGCCTATCGTAGGTCAGGTAGCCATTGCTGGTCTGTTGGCCGGAAAGAAATATGTTCCGGAGAGTGCCGGTACGCTGAAGACAGATACAGTAACTTTCGGTGTGATGACTTTTGCCGTTATTTTATTGTGGCTGCCTTGTCATTCTTCCCGGCACATGCATTGAGTACGATTGCTGAACATTTCAGTTTGTAATAGTAGTTTGTAAAAAGTAATTTCATAGGTATGGAAGATAATAAATCAGCTTCTTTGTTTCAGAAGGAGCAAGTAATGGAAAGTTTGAAGCAATCATTCGTGAAGTTGGATCCACGGGTGATGATTAAGAATCCGATTATGTTTACGGTGGAAGTCGTAACAGTCGTCATGCTGATTGTCTGTTTCCTTTCATTGGGTACTTCGGAATATGGAGCATTCGGATATAATTTCTTGGTATTCGTCATCTTGTTTGTGACGTTGCTGTTTGCTAATTTTGCTGAAGCCATCGCTGAAGCGCGTGGTAAGGCCCAAGCTGACAGCTTGCGTAAAACCCGTGAAGAGACTCCGGCTAAAGTGCTGGTTGACGGTAAAATCCATACCGTTAGCAGTTCACGTTTGAAGAAAGGCGACTATTTTATTTGTGAAGCAGGAGATACGATTCCTGCCGACGGTGAGATTGTGGAAGGTTTGGCCTCCATTGACGAAAGTGCCATTACCGGTGAATCTGCTCCGGTTATCCGTGAGGCCGGTGGTGACAAGAGTTCCGTAACTGGTGGTACAAAAGTTCTTTCTGATAAAATCAAGGTATTGGTGACGCAGCAACCGGGTGAGAGCTTTCTTGACAAGATGATTGCTTTGGTAGAAGGCGCTACTCGCCAGAAGACTCCGAACGAGATAGCATTGACTATTCTTCTGGCCGGTTTCACCTTGGTATTCGTCATTGTATGTGTGACGTTGATTCCTATGGCTGACTATACGAATATTGACCATCCGGGAACTTATATCTCCATTGCAGCCATCATTTCTTTGTTTGTCTGCTTGATACCGACTACTATCGGCGGACTGCTTTCTGCCATCGGCATTGCTGGGATGGACCGTGCTTTGCGCGCTAATGTAATCACCAAATCCGGTAAGGCGGTAGAAACAGCCGGTGACATTGATACCTTGTTGCTAGACAAGACTGGCACCATTACAATCGGTAACCGTAAAGCTACTAAGTTTCATTCGGCTTCGGGTGTTGACGAGAATTTGTTCGTAGAGGCTTGCTTGTTGTCCTCACTTTCTGACGAGACTCCGGAAGGTAAGTCTATCATTGAACTGGGACGTGAAAACGGTCATCGTATGCGTGATTTGAATACTACCGGTGCTCATATGATTAAGTTTACAGCCGAAACAAAATGTTCGGGTGTGGATTTGCAGGATGGTACTCAGATACGTAAAGGCGCATTCGACGCTATTCGCAAGATTGTGGAA
>ERZ859937.786-NODE-786-length-11726-cov-1.771485_pt1 | contig 11726 bp, 13 predicted proteins | sample MGYA00509985_ERZ859937 | MGnify/ENA primary metagenome ERZ859937 (study PRJEB30046, sample SAMN00715169) | human gut metagenome | study: EMG produced TPA metagenomics assembly of the A metagenome-wide association study of gut microbiota in type 2... | reverse complement strand
AATTTATCCGAAAAGTTAAACATATGGGCAGTTGCCAGAATAGGGGCACCATGTTCATCAAAACGCACATCCGTACCTAAGATATAACGGTATCCACCCAAAATTTCTTCTGCTTCCGGATTCCAGACAATCAACTGCTTGTACGGGTTGTCCATGATGTCATATTCATCAATATCATAGACTTGCCCGTTCCTCCTCCCGCAGCACGGAATGCAATCTCGCGCAAACGGCCGATCTCCTTCATGGTATTCGGAGAGTCTTGGGCAGTAATGATATATATCTGATTATGACTTCTATTGGTCATGCGCAGACGCTTTTCCTCAGTCAACTCCGCTTTCAACAGCTCCTTGCTTATCGGTGCAATAACATCTTCCATATTTTTCTGTTAGTAGTTCTTCTTTAATATAAATACGGTCTCTCTACAATTTATATACAATATCCTTCACATATTGCGCCCATCCGGCCGGGCTTTTCGATTTGTCGAAAGTTTGCCAGGGGATAGGCTTCCCTATGGTGATGGTAAATGTTTTATGGCGATTCTTCAGCATTTCATCTGCCAGGTAAAGCATGGCGATATTGAACTTGATGCCAACATCTTACAAAAATTGGCAAGATTATAAAAGAAGTTGGAGTTCCGCCCCTCGAAGTGGATGGGAACTACATCCCGGTGGGCTTCGACACTCTTCACGATAAAGGTCTTTTTCCAATCCAAGTCACGGATGACCCCATTCTGCCTACGCGAACAAAGCCCTGCGGGAAACATGATGAGCTGATTGTCCGAAGCAAATCCCGCCTCCACCATTCTGGGGAAGTCTTTGGCCTGCTTTCCCGTCTTGTTGATGGGGATGCAAAGCGGCGCCAGTCCGTGCAGGTTCATCAGCAGGTCGTTGACCATATATTTCACCTTGCCACCATAAAAGGAGCCCAGGACATAACCCAGTGCCACTCCATCCTGCCCACCCAGGGGATGGTTGGACACAAAAGTATAAAGCCCTTCTTTAGGCAGATTTTCCTCCCCCTTTACCACAATATTGGCATCAAGGAACTCCAGACAAGCTTTCAGGAAATCTACACCGACTTTATCTTTCGACTCCCGCAAAAAGACATTCAATTCCTCTTGATGAACGATGTGCTTCAAATAAGAAACCACGAACTTGGGGATATACTTAGACTGCTTCGGAGCCTTTTCCCGAAGTATCTTGTCTATTTCAATCAAAAATAAAGAGTCGTCAGCCATTCTTCTTTTGATGAAATGAATGCGCAAAATTAACTCATCTTTTTAATTAATCGCAAAAAAATGACAGAAAACTGCACCCGAAATCTATCAAATAGCACCTAAAAACTGTCAATTGATAGTTTTTCCCCTAAAGTATGTTTGAAATCCGTCTGCCTGAAAGAGAAAACTTCCGTAAACTTGCAATATCAAGATTAACGAAAAAAAACATAGCACATATGAACAATATAACATTTAAAAAAGACCTGCTCGGAGTTCAAGACGATTTATTGCGTTTTGCATACAAACTTACTTCCGACCGTGAAGAAGCCAACGACCTCTTGCAGGAAACATCCCTGAAAGCTCTGGATAACGAAGAGAAGTATACGCCCGATACTAATTTCAAAGGATGGATATACACCATCATGCGCAATATCTTCATCAACAATTACCGCAAAGTGGTGCGTGACCAGACTTTCGTGGATACCACGGACAATCTCTATCACCTGAACCTGCCGCGCGACGCCGCTTTTGAAAGCACAGAAAGCGCATATGACCTGAAAGAGATGCACCGCATTGTCAACGCCCTTCCACGGGAGTACAAGATTCCCTTCTCCATGCATGTCTCCGGCTTCAAATACCGCGAAATTGCAGAGAAGCTAGGGTTGCCCTTAGGCACGGTAAAGAGCCGCATTTACTTCACCCGCCAAAAACTACAACAAGACTTGAAGGATTTTGTTTAAGCACTCAGCATATAAAACCAGTGATTTCCATAAATTAAGAAGAGTACAGATTTTAGTTGTATCAAAAGAGAGAAAGGCAGGCCGGGACAATCCCGCGTCTGCCTTTCATGGTCTCGCCCCTTGTATTTCGTACACAAACTCATTCAAGCCGTTACGCTTTGCGACAATATTATTTACAAAAATCAGGATAGCAATCTCTGGCTACATCCCACTTTTCCACCTATCCGAGGCACTGAAAGCTAACCAAAGCCACCCGAAAACTGCCAATTGTTAGATTTTACCCCAAAGAGAGTTTGATTTCCGTCTATCAAAAAGAGAAATCATCCGTAGCTTTGTATCATCAATAAAACGAACAATAATTTAAAAAACATCCATTATGAATAATAGAACATTTACCCAAGACCTACTCGGAGTTCAAAACGACTTATTACGCTTTGCATATAAATTAACCTCCGACCGCGAAGAGGCCAACGACCTGCTTCAAGAGACATCCCTGAAAGCTCTGGACAATGAAGAGAAGTACACACCTGATACCAACTTTAAAGGATGGATATATACCATCATGCGTAATATTTTCATCAACAATTACCGTAAAGTGGTACGTGACCAGACATTTGTAGATACCACAGACAATCTCTATCATCTGAACACGCCGCACGACCTCACACTCGACAGCACAGAAGGCGCTACGACCTGAAGGAAATGCACCGCATTGTCAATTCATTGCCACGTGATTATAAAGTTCCTTTTTCCATGCACGTTTCCGGATTTAAATACCGTGAGATTGCCGAGCGCCTTGGATTACCCCTCGGAACGGTAAAGAGCCGCATCTTCTTCACCAGACAGAAGCTGCAGGAAGAATTGAAGGATTTTATTTAGTAAATTGAGAATTGAGAATTTAAAAATCCCAATTCTCAATTTACTAAATGATATAAAACATATCTTTTAAGTGAATTTTTATAGGATTATTTTGACTATATGTTAGAATAATCCTTTATATTTGTATATACCAAGTTAACCTGATGAACAAATAGTTAATAACCTATTGCAATGAAAAAAGAAATTAAATTCAGTCTTGTTTACCGCGATATGTGGCAGTCGTCCGGTAAATACCAGCCGCGAGTAGACCAGTTGGTGCGTATCGCACCGTTGATTATCGAAATGGGCTGTTTCGCACGTGTCGAGACTAATGGTGGCGCTTTCGAGCAAGTGAATCTTCTCTATGGTGAGAATCCGAACAAGGCCGTCCGTGCCTTTACCAAACCTTTCAATGATGCCGGCATACAGACCCATATGTTAGATAGAGGACTGAATGCATTGCGTATGTATCCCGTACCTGCCGATGTACGCCGGCTGATGTACAAAGTGAAACATGCGCAAGGTGTGGACATTACCCGCATTTTTTGCGGACTGAACGAAACACGCAACATCATCCCATCCATCCGCTATGCACTTGAAGCCGGCATGATACCGCAGGCAACACTCTGCATTACCCATTCGCCTGTACATACGGTGGAGTACTATACAGGTATTGCTGACCGGCTTATCGAAGCGGGGGCGCCCGAAATTTGCTTGAAGGACATGGCGGGCATCGGCCGTCCGGGTATGTTGGGAGAACTGACTAAGGCTATCAAAGAAAAACATCCTGACGTACTGATACAGTATCATGGGCATAGTGGTCCGGGGCTTTCAATGGCTTCTATTCTCGAAGTCTGTGAAAACGGAGCCGATATTATAGATGTAGCTATGGAACCTATGTCGTGGGGAAAGGTGCATCCGGATGTTATTTCAGTACAAGCCATGTTGCGTGATAAAGGCTTCCAAGTGCCCGACATCAATATGAAGGCTTACATGAAGGCACGTGCCATGACACAGGAATTTATCGACGATTTTCTCGGTTATTTTATGGACCCAACCAATAAGCATATGTCATCCCTGCTCTTGAAGTGCGGGCTGCCGGGTGGTATGATGGGGTCCATGATGGCTGATTTGAAAGGGGTGCATTCCGGCATCAACATGATATTGAAAGGAAAAAATCAACCGGAACTCAGTATAGATGACTTGTTGGTGATGCTCTTTGACGAAGTGGAATATGTATGGCCTAAATTGGGTTATCCGCCTTTGGTAACTCCCTTCAGCCAATACGTCAAGAATGTTGCATTGATGAACGTGATGCAGCTGGTGAAAGGTGAAGAACGCTGGACGATGATTGATAACCATACTTGGGATATGATTTTGGGCAAAAGCGGACGTTTGCCGGGTGAACTGGCCTCTGAAATCATAGAACTTGCCAGGTCCAAAGGGTACGAGTTTGTTGATACGGATCCTCAGTCCAACTATCCGGACGCTCTGGATGAGTATCGTAAAGAAATGGATGAAAATGGTTGGGAATATGGTGATGATGAGGAGGAACTCTTTGAATTGGCCATGCACGATCGTCAGTATCGCGACTATAAGTCGGGTGCTGCCAAGAAGCGTTTCCGGGATGAACTGGAACGTGTTAAAGATGCGGCTATGGCAAAGAGCGGATATTCGGAAGAGGAGATAAGGAAGCTGAAACGCGCTAAAGCCGATCCTATCATAGCTCCATCCAAAGGACAGGTGCTTTGGGAAGTTTCTGTAGAAGGTCCGTCTGCAGCACCGTTTATCGGACGCAAGTATCAGCATGACGAGATATTCTGCTATCTCTCTACGCCGTGGGGTGAGTATGAAAAAGTAATGACCGGATTTACAGGTCGTGTTGTTGAAGTATGTGCTCAGCAAGGCGCTAACGTCAACAAGGGAGATGTTATAGCATATATCCAGCGAAGCGATATCTTTGCATAAAACAGGAAAAGTAGTGGTTAGCGGTTAGTACCTTGCGACATAATAGCGCAGTCTGCTAATCACTAGCCACTACTCGTAAATCACTATTTCAAGTATTTTTCTATCAGCCCTTTAAGCTTTTCCTGTGTATAGGGTTTTGTGAGGAATTCATTGCAACCGACATCAAAGGCCGCTTGTTTGTCTTGTTCGTAAGCATAGGCGGTGAGGGCGATTATGGGTGTCTTGGGCGAAAGCTCACGAATGATTTTTGTGGCATCTAACCCTCCGAGATTAGGCATTTTCATATCCATTAGAATCAATTCCGGATGTAGTTCCTCAAACATGGCTATGGCTTCCATGCCGTCTTTGGCGCGCTCCAAGTGGTATGACTTTCCTAAAATGGCCTTGACGAGGATGTAATTACTGTCTGTATCTTCGGCCACCAATATGGTCGGGGATTTGAGTTCTTCGGAAGCTTTTAATGTTGCGGGCTCTTGTACTCCTATGCTCTCTGCGTCAGAACCGGAGGGATTACTTCTCTGTTCCGTAGCGTCAGATACACCGGAATTATTTTCAGGTAGCTCGGATGATGTTTGCATTACTTCTTCTTTCTTTGTGGGTGAGGGTAAAGTAAAAATGAAAGTCGTTCCTTCTCCCATTTCCGAACTGACGGATATAGTGCCGCCCAGCCGCTCGATGATGGTTTTGCAGATGGATAATCCTAAACCTGTGCCTTGTGCAAAACTGTTCACTTTGACAAAACGTTCAAAAACCTTACTCAGCTTGTCTGCTTCAATGCCTATACCGGTGTCGCTAACGTGAAATTCTATTTCGTCTCCTTTGCGGCATTATCCGTAGCTGACACTACCGCTTGTAGTGAACTTAAAGGCATTGCCAATGAGATTGGATACTACTTGGAAAATGCGGTTCTTGTCTCCTTCGATAACAATATCCTCCTCTGAGGGCTCGTAGATGAGCTCCACTCCCAACGGGCAGCGGAATTTCAGCGCATCGTGTATTTCCTTGCAGAGCGGATGCAGACGGACGGGGGTGATGGTGAATTCTACCATACCTGCTTCTATCTTGGAGAGGTCCAGAATTTCATTAATCAGTTGCAGAAGCCTTTCGTTATTGGCTTCCACAATGTCGTAGTAATTTTTTCGTTCTTCGGCATCGGTGCTTTCGGCGATGATTCTGGAAAATCCTACAATGGCGTTGAGCGGAGTACGTATCTCGTGGCTCATATTGGCGAGGAAGGCGACTTCAATTGGTCGGAGGTTTCCGCTTTTTCTTTGGCAACGAGGAGTTCGCGCTTCATTCGCTCCATTTCGGTGATGTCCCATTCAATACTCAATAGGATAGGGGGGAAGTCGTTGCTGTCAATGCGCATCTTCCGTTTATCCAAGAAGATGGACTTGCCGTTCTGGTCGTGTTCCTCGGCAATCCAGTGTTTTTCGATTCCGGTTCTGGCTATTTCGATGTCCTGTCTTCTCTTTTCTTGTGCAATGTCAAGGGGGTAGAAGTCAAAATCGTCCTTGCCCAATGCTTCTTTCATGGGGATATTGCGGTTGTATGATTCGCGGTTGCGGTACAGGTATCTGAAACCGTTTTCAATGTCCTTTACGACGATGCCGGCAGGTAGGTTTTCAATCGTCTTATCCAGGATTTGGCTGAATCGCTTGATTTGCTGTTCGTTTTTGATGCGTAGGGTAATGTCTCTGCCAAAGGCCCATAGAATGTCCTCTCCCTTGTCGCTGGTCACCCAGTAGGCATTCCCTTCCATAGCCAGGACTTCGGGGTGCAGAGGCAGGGGCTTTGGAAGAATAAATCCGTTATGTTCCTCTCCTTTATTTACGGAGGCTATGACTTTTTTCCACCCTTCTTCACCTTGAGGATATGCATCCAACTGACAGATATTTATCTGTGTGATGTCGTCTGTTATTCCGATATTATGATGCTGTCTGAAACGGCGATTGGCAAAAACGAGCATACCGTCCTCGTGAGCGGCAAATATGTCTTCCGCAGAGTTGTTGATGGCATGTGTCAGTAAATTGATGTCATTGCGTCGTTGCTGTATATCGGTAATGTTTTGTATATAGCCTTCCAATATAGTGCTTCCATTTTTGTGTATTTCACGTGAGAAAGTTTTCAGGCGGATATAGTATACTTGTTTTTGATAGTGAATACGATATTCCACGCTTTCTTCGAGGTTCCCTTGTAGGTTTCGTATCAGCCACTTGCCGAATACGTCACGGTCTTCGGGCAGGACGTATTCCATATATTCTCCAAGTTGTATCTCCTGCTTTTCTTCCGTACACATCACTCCGCTGTGTCCAGAGTAGCCAAAGCTGGTTTTGTTGGAGTCGTATCGCCACCTTCCGATAAGGGCGGCTTTCTGTATTTCGTTGAGTTCGTAGTTATTCTTCTCCAGTTTCAGTTTGCGCTGGCTTCGTTCTGTGATATCACGGTATTGGCAGAGCACCATATCTTCGTAGGGGCGCATGATACACTTGAAGAAGTAGGTTTTGTCGCCGATAGTCAGTTCATAATTCTGAATGGATATTTTTCTGTGTACAAGTACCTTCTCGAATTCAGGGCGGACCTGCCGATAGGTGGAAGGCGGCAATAATTGGAGGATATTCTTACCTTGTAACCGGTCTTCTTTCAGAAACCATAGATCGACGTTGTACACTGCGATGTCCACGCAGATGCCGTTTCTGTCCAATAAAATCATGGTGTCCGATGTCAGCTCCAGCAGCTTTTCGGCATTCTCCGCGTTTTTCAGGATGTTTTTCATAGTTCTCTTGTTTTATGCCCTTCGTGCTTTTTCCCAGGCACCGCCAGCTTGCCCCCGGCGTTTGCGCAGGTAGTTGAAGCCACGGATAACATTGACATTCATGAAAAGGAAATAATAAGGAACAAAGAGTATCTTATTTTTTATATGTTTTTTTGACAGGTAATAGCCCCAGCTTGCCATGAGGTAGAACAGCGTTTGCAGCAGCCAGATAGTGGCATAGAGTAGGGGGGAATCTGTCGTAAAAATAAGAATCGTATTGAGAGGGAGTAATAAAAACAATAAAATAGGAGCAAGAGACCAACGCAGTACGCGGTGGGAAATATATTGAAAACAAAATACACCGTAGCGTAGCGGATTAAGCAATGCGCGCAGACGCCATATGGATTGCAGTCCTCCGGCAGCGATACGTACTTTCCGTTTTTCTTCTTCGTGCATATCTGCCGAACCGTTTTCTGTGGCATAGGCATTGGCGCAATAGGCGATGGTATATCCACGCATCACGATGTGCAGGGAGAGGATGAAGTCATCCAGTAGCGTATCTGCAGGCATCTCCTCGAACAGTTCACGGCGAATGGCAAACAGTTCTCCGGCAGCTCCTACTGCCGAGTAAAGGCGGGAATCGAGTTTTTTGAGGGTGGATTCGTATTTCCAGTAAAGGCCTTCACCGCCGGATGCGGCATTGTCTTTGGTTTGTACGGCAATACGCTTTTCTCCGGCTACACAACCCACTTGGGGATTGGTGAATGCGTGTACAATCTCGCGTAACGCTTCGCGGTTGAGGTGCGTGTTGGCGTCGGTGAATACTACAAGCGGTGTGTTGACGAAGTGGATACCACGGTTCAGCGCAGCGGTTTTTCCTTGCCGTTGGGGTTGATGAAGCACGGTGGCTTGCGGCCAATGTGAGAGATGTTCGTTGGTGTGGTCGTCGCTTCCGTCCGTCACCCAAAGTATGTGCAGCTTGTTTGCCGGATAGTCCAAAGCAAGGCAGTTACGCATTTTCTCGTCTACGACATCTTCTTCGTTGTAGGCGGCAATGAACAGGGTCAGTTCGGGAAGCAAGTCATCTGCCGGCAGGGGCGGGATAATCGTTTTACGAAAACATTCCTTTAGCTTGACCAAGATATAAAGAATCATTCCATACCCTATATAGGTATAGAATACAATGAATAAACTTATCCAAAAGATAATAATGCAAGTCTTCATCCGTATTAGATTTCTAATATTTCTATGTCAGGGGTTCGGGATTAATGCCCAAAAATATAGATAATCTTTTGGAGGTGCAAGGAAAAAGAGGAATTTATTAACTACTCAAAACGCTTCTGTCATGTTGAAGTAGAACAGCGTTTGCTTATTTACTGTATTTTTGCCCAAGTCCAGACGCACATTCATACGTGGCTGCACTTCGATGCGCAGCCCTATGCCATAGTTGGGCAGCACACCTTCAATCTTGCCCATGGTGGGCCCCATGAATCCGCATCCTGTCCATGCTACGAATCCGATATGGTGCAACATACGCTTTATCCAGTTACTGCGGTCGGTGTTTATCATTTGGCGGTATTCAGCCATGACCACGTGTGAGGATTTGTCACGGTATTGTCCCATATAGTAGCCTCGCAGGTCGAAGGGCGTACCGGTCAGTGAATATTGGGTGAGGGGGACGTTGCCGAATACATTTTTGGTTTGCGCAGTCCATGCGAACACTTTGCGGTGGCCTACGGATTTGTATTGGCGGTAATCCAATTCCAAACGGTAGAAATTATTATCACTGCCGAAAGCTTTGCTGTACATTATACCTCGGAAATCCAAGTATATGCCTTTGTAGGCATTGGCGGGAATGTCTCGGCTGTCGTATGTCAAGAGGAAGCCCAGGCCGGAGTTGAAGTTTTTGTAGCCGTTGGCCGTACCACCGGCTGCTATGTAATCGGGTTCTTCGATGAGGTACTTGGCGGGTTCGGTTATTTTGTCGTAGTTGATGTCTACCTGCGGACCGGCAAAGACGTTGCTTTGGCCCAAGCGGAACAGAAACCAAGGATTGATTTGTATGCCACTGTAACGATATTTACTGGTACTGTCACTACGGACGTAATTCTTATTCGTATTGTAACCTACACCGTAGAAGTTGTCTTCCGTATTTTTATAAACGAATTTTCCGAAGATACGAAAGCGGTCGCCTTTGAAGAAAAGTTGCGGTTTTACCATTATATTAACGCCACCTTTGAACATATAGGCTATGGACATAGGCAGTACCGAGCGTAGCTGTGTAGTGTCACTGGGATTCATGCGGAAAGTCATTAACGCACTTCCGCCTATCAGTGCGCCGAAATCGGGTGTATAGCTTGGACCACCTAATATATTATAGTGGAAGTTTCTGCGAGCCACCCTTTGTTTGCGCAGTTCCTTTTTGGTCAATACGGGAGTAGTGTCGTTGGCCGTCGTAATGCTTGTTTCTTGTGCTGAAACAGTCGTAATTACCAGCAGCAGAGTAAATATACTCAGTATATATCTTTTCATATTGTACGAATGTGGTTGCAAAGAAAACTAATTTATTTGAATTGGTTTTGAGAAGAATAGATAATAAATCTAAAAGAGGACACTAAAATTATCAAAAAAGACACTACATTTGCTCTTTTATGATTCTATACGGAATGAAATTCCCGAAGCAAAACGTATATATTGATTAACATAACATATATTTTAAAATGAATAAACGTATTTTATCTGTAATTGTTTTCAGCACTGCACTGCTATCACTGCAGGCGCAGGATGGCAAAGGTGGGATAAGCCCCGCTATGCTCAACCAAATCCAGCAGAGTTATCGAGGAACGGCTTCCGACAAGGCACTACGCAATGCCATTGGCAATAACGACATCCGTAAATTGGCGCTCAACCAAGAGAATATGCAGGGCATGGACACTCATTTCTCTATTAAGGTAGACTCCAAAGGCATTACCGACCAAAAGTCCTCCGGTCGTTGTTGGCTCTTTACAGGGCTGAATGTAATGCGTGCCAAGACTCTTGCACAATATGGGTTCCAATCATTCGAGTTTTCGGAGATATATCCTTTCTTCTGGGACCAGTTGGAAAAATCCAATCTTTTTCTGCAAGGTATTATCGATACCGCCGAGAGCCCGCTGGAAGACCAAACCGTAGAATGGCTTCTGAAACACCCGCTAAGCGAGGAGGCACATTCACCGGAGTGGCGGATATTGTTTCTAAGTACGGTCTTGTACCCAAGTGTGCCATGCCGGAAACCAACAGTAGCGAGAATACAGCCCGTATGGCCAATCTTATCACTTTGAAACTGAAAGAGTATGCCCTCCAGCTCCGCGACCTTGCTGCCAAAGGTGTCAAGCCTGCTGCTTTGGAGAAAGAGAAAACAGCTATGCTTGGTACTATCTACCGTATGCTGGTGCTGAATTTAGGTGTTCCGCCTACGGAGTTCGACTACGTGCGTACCGATGCCAAAGGCAATCCGGTGGAAACGGAGCATCACACTCCGATGTCTTTCCTTGAGAAGTACGGCGACAAACAATTGCTCACTAATTATGTGATGCTGATGAATGACCCCAGTCGCGAGTATTATAAATGTTATGAAATAGACTACGACCGTCATCGCTATGACGGCAAGAACTGGACTTATGTCAATCTGCCCGTAGAGGATATCAAGCAAATGGCTATCGCTTCATTGAAAGACAGTACCATGATGTATTTCTCTTGCGATGTCGGTAAGTTTCTGAACTCTGAACGTGGTTTGCTTGATGTGAAAAACTATGACTACGAGTCGCTCATGGGCACAACTTTCGGAATGGACAAGAAGCAACGTATTCAAACCTTCTCCAGCGGCTCTTCCCACGCCATGACCCTAATGGCAGTAGACTTGGATAAAGGAGGGAAACCTGTCAAATGGATGGTTGAAAATAGCTGGGGTGCTGACAGCGGATAAAAGGTCACCTTATTATGACGGACGACTGGTTCAATGAATATATGTTCCGTTTGGTAGTGGAGACCAAATACGTACCAGCCAAAATAATGGAACTTTTCAAACAAAAGCCTGTCCGTTTGCCTGCATGGGACCCGATGTTTGGGAAGAGGAATAAAAGGTAGGAATTTCTCTTCGTGTTCGTTAACGAAAGGAATTACGGAAATTTCTCCGTAATTCCTTTCTTTT
>ERZ859937.784-NODE-784-length-11754-cov-1.327549_pt1 | contig 11754 bp, 12 predicted proteins | sample MGYA00509985_ERZ859937 | MGnify/ENA primary metagenome ERZ859937 (study PRJEB30046, sample SAMN00715169) | human gut metagenome | study: EMG produced TPA metagenomics assembly of the A metagenome-wide association study of gut microbiota in type 2... | reverse complement strand
AGGAGCAGTTACCCGTCGCCGGGTAACTGCTCCTTTTTCATTTAAACTTGTTTAGAGAGAAAATTAGTTTATTTAGTTGGAGTAACAGTGGCATTCTGGACAGCAGGGCTTTTCTCCGGTTCTTGCAGACGGAACATGATGGGGACTGTATATTTTACGTTTACAGCTTGTCCTCTTTGCATGCCGGGCTTCCACTTGGGCATGATAGTAGTCAGACGGATTGCTTCAGCGTCTAGCAGTGGGTCGGCACCACGGATTACTCTGGGGCAGATGATGTTCCCTTCTTTATCCACTATAAACTGTATGACCACTCTTCCCTGAATCTTAGCTTTTTGTGCGGCTACCGGATATTTGATATTTTTGCCGATGAATTCCATCATTGCGGACATGCCGCCGGGATATTCCGGCATTTTTTCTACGACTTCGAAAACGGTTACTTCCTCCGGGTAGGTTGCCTCTTCGGGAGCATAACCCACTACCACCATTTCATCTATTTTGCTTTCAATGGGAGCATACTTAACCTGTGTATTGTTTTCCGTCAGACGGAACATCACGGGAACTGTATATTTTACCCGCACGGCTTCTCCTTTTTGTGTGCCGGGTTTCCATTTGGGCATGGCACTGATTACGCGTACGGCTTCTTTATTCAATTCCGGGTCAATGCCGCGCAGTATTTTTACATTGGTAATACTGCCATCCTTCTCCACTACAAATTGCACGGTAGCCCGTCCTTGCGTACCTTTCTTCATGGCTGCTTCCGGATATTTGATGTTCTTGCTCAAGTATTCCATTAGTGCAGACATGCCTCCGTCGGGGAATTCGGGCATGTGTTCCACTACCTCAAAAATCGGATTGTCGAGAGTATCCTTATCCACTACCTTTCCTTTGTAAGTCACTGTTTTCGTATCTTGTTCCGGTAGGGGAGCTACTTGAGGGGCTTGAACTTCCGGTACCGCTTGTCCGGTTTTGGCGTCTACAGCCTCTATGACTTCCGCTGCAATCTTCTTTGTGGTACGTGCCACTGCTTCGATATTGCTGACAATCATAAGTAAGGCCGCTAAAGGAAGGAACATCAGATATTTGGTCCTTCCTATTTCTTTTGTTCTCTTTTTGTTCATCATCTTGATGCGTTTTTTTAGAGGTAAAACATTGAAACTGTTATAGATGGTTGCTGCAGCCTTTTGATGTGATAATCCTAACAAATGGTATTGATAGGTTTTGGAGTCATAGCCGTTCTCCAATACGCGGGCATCGGCCATATATTCCAGATTGGTGCGGATTTCCCGTTTCATGAGCCAGGCAAAGGGATTGCACCAGCAAAAAATGCACACCAGTTCACTGATGATGACATCAATGGAGTGCCATTGCCGGGCGTGTGTCTGCTCATGGGTCAATATTTCGTTGAACTCCTCTTCCGTATGCGAGGACGGATGGATAAAAATCCAGTGGAAAAAGGAGAAAGGCCCGTCTGCTTTGGGAAGCAGATGTATATTTGTGTTGCCTATTTGTACCTTGCGGCATCGGCATGCCAGGTGGATGATGCCCGCCAGTTGCATGATGAGGCGTATCATCAGCAATGCCGCTATTCCCCAATAGGCGATATTGGCATATTCTGAAAGGATGCTTTTCCAGTCGGTAGGAGCCGCTTCGGTGCCTATTGTGAGTTCCGGTAGCACAACGCTGGCATAGAGGTCTGCCATGGCCACCATCGGTTCCTGCTCCGTAATCCACGTTTGTATGTTCAGCAGAGGTACGGCGGCAGAAACGGCAAAGAAGCAGAGCAGTGCGGTTCTGCGCCAGCCGAAAAACGTGTCTTTGTAGAAGAACAGCCGATAGAATGCATAAAACAGTACTATCGCTACATTCACTTTCAGAAAATAGGCTAACATGTTTACTCCTTTCCTTTCTCTATCATGTCTATAATGTCTTTCAGGTCATTGGCCGAAATCTTTTGGTCTTTGGCGAAGAACGAAACCATTTCCTTATAAGAATTTTCAAAGTAGTTGCGCACAAAACCGCTCATAAAGGTACGTTTGTATTCGCTTTCGCGTATAAGCGGGGTATACTGGTAAGTGTTGCCTACACGTGCGGCACGGATATACTGCTTGCGCTCCAGGTTTTTCACAATAGATGCTACAGTTGTGTAGGGAGGCGCCGGTTTGGATATTTGGCAACAATGTCTTTTACGAAGCAACTGCCCAGTTCCCAAATGTACAACATTGCTTCTTCTTCTTGTATCGTTAACTTTTCCATGGATAAAGTATTTAAATGAATTCAATGCAAATCTACGAATATTTCGTAAATAAACATCAAACAGTGAGTTAATTAATCTAAATGCGTTTATGTATGTATATTCTTTTGTCTGATTGAAAAGAACATGGCTGTTGATAATCTTCTTTTGGTTAAGATTATCTATCTTTGTTGCAATTAATTCTTTTACCTCAAATAAAGTAGAAATATGGGAACAGTTAAATCGTTGTTGCTGGGAATGTGCTTCGTATTGGGTGCATGCACAAGCCAGACTTCTACTGTGCAAACCACAGAGAAGGGAACTCAATGGGAATGGCAGAATGGTACCATTGTTGTCAAAACTCCCGAGCGTCCGGCAGGACAGAAGAGTGTATTGGGACTGACTACTCCGAAGTTGGAGGCAGTCCGTGTGGGTTTTGTTGGTTTGGGGATGCGTGGCCCCGGAGCAGTGGAGCGTTTCACTTATATTCCGGGTACGCAGGTAGTGGCTCTTTGTGATTATGAAGAGGCCCGTGCAGATAAATGTCAGGAGCTCTTGAAGAAGGCATCCATGCCCAAAGCCGCCGTCTATTCCGGTGACAAAGGATACGAGGAACTCTGCAAACGTGATGATATAGATTTGGTTTATATTGCTGCAGACTGGCTGCATCACTTCCCCGTTGCCAAGTGTGCGTTGGAGAATGGAAAGAATGTAGCGATAGAAGTGCCTTCGGCTATGAATCTGCAGGAATGCTGGGATTTGATTAACTTGAGTGAATCTACCCGTAAGCATTGCTTCATTCTGGAGAACTGCTGCTATGACTGGTTCGAGATGAATACGCTGAACATGGCGCAGCATGGCGTGTTCGGTGAAGTTATCCGTGCGCAGGGTGCTTATATACATAATTTGAGCCCGTTTTGGGACCATTATTGGAAGAATGGAGAAAATGACAAGCTGGGCTGGCGTTTGGACTACAACATGAAGCATCGTGGTGACGTGTATGCCACCCATGGCCTTGGCCCGGTGGCGCAAGCACGGATATTCACCGTGGTGACCGTATGGAAACGTTGGTAGCCATGGATACCAAGTCTGTAGTGGCAAGGAGCTGGTAGAAAAAAGAACCGGCGAGGAGTGCAAGGAATTCCGTAACGGTGACCATACCACGACCATGATTCGTACAGCCAATGGAAAGGTGATTGAGATTCAGCACAATGTAATGACACCACAGCCTTATAACCGTTTGTATCAGCTTACGGGTACCAAGGGATTCGCCAACAAATATCCGGTAGAAGGGTATGCGCTTGACGCTGACCAGCTGAGTGCATCGGGCGTTCAGCCCAAAGTGGATGATTTGAATTCACACGGTTTCCTGCCGGAGACGGAGATGGAGGCACTCGTGGAGAAATACCAGCATCCCATTTTAAAGAAGTACGGTGAGATGGCGAAGGAAGTAGGAGGTCATGGTGGCATGGACTTCGTGATGGACAGCCGTCTGGTATATTGCCTGCAAAACGGTCTTCCTTTGGATATGGATGTATACGACCTTGCTGAGTGGTGCTGCCTTGCAGAATTGGGAGAACTTTCTATGGACAACGGTTGTGCGGCTGTGGCATTCCCCGATTTCACCCGTGGTGAATGGAATGTGGTGAAGGGCTACAAGCATGCATATGCAACTCCGGAAGAGGAAGCGGCTGCTATGGAGAAGGCAAAGGCATTTACTGCTAAACTGAAAGAGCAGGGAGCCAAGGAATGGGCTGAAAAGTAATAGCGGTATACTGATAAAACAAAAAAACAGCAGGTGATAAGCCTGCTGTTTTTTTGTTTTATCAGTTTGTCATTTAGTCACTTTCAGCAACTCTTCCTTCATCTTCTCTACTCCCGGAAAGCCGGTTTGTCTGAACGTGGTGTTTCCTTCGCGGTCTACAATCAGATAAGTCGGTACCCCTTCTATCTTGAATGCGTCCGATAGGTATTTCCATTGGGCATCCGTCAGGCGGAAGTGTTCGCCGTGGATGTCGGGAATCATATTCTCCCAGGTCTTCAAGGGGGAGGTTTCACCGGTGATGTACAGATATACGATATCCTTGTCTTTCAGTTCCTCCTTCATGGGGGCCATCATCTTGTTTGCCATACGGCATGGACCGCACCAGGTGGCCCAGAAATCTACTAACAATACTTTTCCTTTGAATTTGCTGATGATAGAAGTGAACAAATCTTCGTTGCTGACGTTGGCGTCCACTTGGTTGATGGTGTAACCCGTCTTTTTCTTGTTGGCTTCGAGCTGTGCAAGCAACTCGTCATTGGCGGCAGTCAGCATTTCGCGGTATGCGGCGGGCATGGCGGCAACGGTGGCCTTTGCTCGTCGGTGAGCGGGGTGAAGTTCTTGATACCCCGGTAGAGGGTGACATTGCGGGCTATGTCGAAGAAGATACCTTTGTCGGTTCCCCAGGCTTTGGCCAATTCTCCACTCCGTTCTACATTCCTTGAAGCCATTTGTACATACTGGTTGGACAAGACTGCCTGCGGCACATTCAATATACTCATATCTTCGTCGGACACGTAGTTGGCGGGTACTTTCCGGGCAAGTTCCTGATAGTAGTTGTTTGCTTCCTCCCGTTTGATGAGATTGGCGTGTAGGGCAGCCGATGTCAAGATGCTGGCAACGGAAGACAGCATGGCATTTGTAATCAGTTTGTTATTGATAGTCAAAAGTTGTCGGGTAGAAGCACTATAAGGCAACTTGTCTATTGCTTCTTGTGTTTCGTCGGATATTTGAAGTACGTATGCTTTGGCTGCATCAATATCCTTGCCAGCCAGTGCAGCTATGTTTTGATAGAGCTTGTCTTGCATGTCGATGCTGAGGTGGTTTCCGTTCAACTCTTGTGCCACGGTTTCCAGCGGTCCGTTGATATATACCATTTCTCCATAGGGTTTCCCTTCGCTGTGGAATTTAGACTTGCGCCGGGAAGCTTCGCGTAGATTGACGTATATTTCTGTTGTCTTGCCGGGTTCCATGAAGAACTGGAGCATATGCTCTCTACCCAAATATATGGTACATGGGGTAGTGCCGGGCAATGTTACTTCTTTGGTGAAACTGCCGTCAGGCTGGATGTCGAGTGGTATGTCCGTGATGTCTCCTTTGATATTCTCCCACACGGCAATACTGATTGGCATTCCCATATTGGGGCGTGAATCCAGGAGTTTTCCTTTCAGCATGGCTTTTCCGTATTGGATGACCGGTTCGGGAAGTTCGGCATTAGGGTCGGCTTTGTGTACTACGGCGTTCTGGGGAAGTGCCAGTTCCGGCAGTTTCTTGCTTTTCAGTTGTATTCCCCAGATGCTGAATCCGTTTTCCACCTTTTCGCCTTCGGTGAAGTCGAAGGAGGTAGCATTGTCGGATAGGGGAGGAAAGACCAACTGGAATTCCGCTTCGCCCGATTCGGGCATCCAAAATTCTTTACCTGGTATGATGCCTATACCGGAACGCAGTTGGTAGGTTTCTCCGTTATTGTCTGTCAGGTAGCTGTCGGGTGCAATCTGTATCCAGTACTTGGGACGATACTTGGCATAGATATGGAGCACGGTTGCCGTGTCACTGATGACTACTTTACTCACTTCGATGGAAGTCGTGTTTCTTACGATAAACGGTGGTTGGTCAATCACACGGTTTTTGGCTTGCAGGGTACAGCAGATGCACAGTAGGAAGCCTGCTAAGAGGAAATGGATGTGTCTCATATGAATTGTTTTCTGCGAAAATACGAATGTTTCGTAAAGAAACAAGCATGTGGGAGTTAATTGATGTAAAATACTTCCATTTCTTCGTTTTTCAAAGAAACCTTGTATCTTTGCCGGTAATACTTAACACTTAATATCTTGTCATATGAGAACCAGAATTCTTTTGATGGGCTTGTTGTTGGCCGCTGTTGCCAATGCCCAGACTATCTATCATGATGCTTCCGCCTTCCCCCTTCTGGGCAAAGCAACAGAATCTACCCTTACCCGCTATGAGCGTCTGCCGGACTCTCTGCAGAACATCTCCCGCAAGCCGTTGTGGACTTAGGCCGCAACAGTGCCGGACTCGCCGTGCGCTTCCGTTCCAACTCTACAAGCATTTCCGCCAAATGGGAAGTAAGGAACAATATGAGTATGAACCACATGACACCGACCGGCATTAAAGGCCTCGACCTCTACTGCTTGCAAGACGGCAAGTGGATATTTGCCGGTAGCGGACGTCCGCAGGGCAAAATCAATAAGGCGACTATCGTAAGCAATTGTTGCCCGAGGAGCGCGAATACCTTTTGTACCTTTCTTTATATGATGGGGTTACCTCGCTTTCCATCGGCGTGGATTCTTTATCCGCCATTACCCCGCCGGCAGTAGACTTGCCGAAACGTGAGAAGCCGGTGGTATTCTATGGTACCAGCATCTTGCAGGGAGGCTGCGCTTCCCGTCCCGGCATGGCGCATACCAATATTCTGGAACGTTGGCTCAATCGTGAGTGCATCAATCTGGGATTTAGCGGCAATGCCTTGCTCGACCTGGAGATTGCCGATGTCATAGCCGGTGTGGACGCTTCTATGTTTGTCCTCGACTTTGTGCCCAATGCTACCGTGGAGCAAATGAGAGAGCGTGCCGATAAATTCTATACCACTATCCGCAGCAAGCATCCCGATACGCCTGTCCTTTTCGTGGAAGACCCTCTCTTTACTCACTCTCCTTTTGACACCAGGATTGCCAAGGAGGTAAAGGACAAGAATGAGACATTGAATGCCTTTTTCCGTTCTTTGAAGCAACGTGGAGAGAAAAACATCTATTTCCTTGCTTCCCGTGACATCATCGGCCACGACGGGGAGGCTACAGTAGACGGCATTCATTTTACCGATTTGGGCTTTATGAGGTATGCTGAGATACTTTACCCGATATTGGAGAAACACATGCGACCGTAATTAGGTATTACAGCCCCGTTTGTCTGTTTGCTGCCTTGCCGATGCTGTAGGGCAACTATTTGTTTCCTTTAACAAAACAGTCTGTTTCCTATAAGGGAACAGACTGTTTCAATATGGCGAACAAACTGTTTTTATATATTGGAACAAATTGTTCTGATACGCTGAAACAAAGTGTTCAAACGCATGTGAACACTTTGTTTCGTAGGCTTGGAACAATGTGTTACGCTTCTATACTCTTGTGCTTCTTATACTCTTCAATCACATGTTTCCTGCTCTGCAATATCTGCCAGCGATATACCAGGCACGTGGTGATGAAGTAGAAGCCCGTTTGTATCCATAGTGCCTGGTACTCGAAAGAGACTTCATTGAGTGTGGCTCCCATGCTGTTGATGCGTACGTAGCCGTTGATGCCGAAGGTAGAAGGGAAGATGTACGAGAAGTACTTCCAGAAAGCGGGCATAGCAGCTCCCGGCCATGAAATGCCGGAGAGGAACAGCAGCGGCACGGAGGTGAACACGAACAGCAGCATGCACGTTTCGCGGTTGCGGATGGCAATGGATGCTGTCATGGCAAAGAAAATACAAGCGGCCAGGTAGGGCAGGGTGAACAGAGTCAGGACACCGGGTATCGCTATTTGGTTGAGGCTGAAAAGCCATGGAACCACACACAGTATATATACCGATACCAGTGAATATACCATGAAGTAGCTCAGCCCTTTTCCCATCACAATGCGTAGTGTGCCGTTGTAGTGGCGGTTGATAGGCACCAGGTCGCGGAAGCGGTTCTGTTCGCGTGCCGTCCCGGCAGACAAGCCGATGCCGAGTAGCAGCGTTTGCTGGATAATCAATACCAATACTGCCGGAATCAGGAAAGCGGCAAATCCGTTGGTTGGATTATAGAGGGCGACATCCTCATACTCTATCGGGTAGGCGGTAATCTCGTCCTGGCGGTCGGTGGTATTGGCGCTTCGCTCCACTTTGATGTCTGCGTTCATGGCAAGCGACACGTTGGTGTTGGCAGTCAGCAAGGCTTTGTAATACAGCAGTCCGCTCATGTCGCAGAAGATGCTGACCTGCGTTTGCTTACCGCGTACAATGTCGTCGCTGAAGGTGGAGGGGATGTAGATAATACCGTATGCCCTGCGGTCCTTCAACATCAGTTTGGCTTCTTCCATATCAGCGCAGTAGCTCACGAGGCTCACTTCGGGACTGGAGTCCACTTTCCGCAGGTATTCGCGGCTCAACGAGGAGCGTGAGTCATCCACCACGACAGTGGGCACTTCGTGGATAGTTTCGTTGGTATAGATGAAAGCGTATATCAACGGATAGACCAACGGAACGAGCACGAAGAAGATGAGCACGCCCTGGTCGCGGAAGGTGGTGCCGAATTCCCGTTTCCATATATAGAACAAGTCATGAATGCCTTGTATCACTTTCTGTCTGAACGTCAGGTCTTTCATTAGGGCATGTATTTATAGTAAACCAACGCTCCTTTCAGCCTATGGGCTATAAGGAACGGGAGCATCATGAAAATAAGCAGCGCTACGTAGTTGACCCACGAGTAAATCATGGGGTATCCATTCAGTGCCTGGTCCACATAAATCAGGAAATAGTGGCGCAGGGGGAACAGATTTGCCAATGCCTGCAATACGGGGTGCATGCCCATGGCAGGGAATGACAATCCGCACATGGAGAAAGAGAGTACGCCCCATAGGGAAGCGAAACTGAGTCCCAGACGCAGGGTAGGCAGGGTTCCTATCATCAATATTCCATGCCTTGCGATGCCAGCACCAGGCAAAGGGTGCAAGCAGCATCGGCAGGATGCCGCTGTTGCAGGGAAAATGGAGGAAACCGTAGAGGTATACATTATATAATATTCCCATCAGGAAGAAGATGGCGGTATGCGGCAGCAGTTTGCCGGCAAGGGAAATCCAATGGAGTTGTTGCCCATGCGCAGCCATTCGCGGGCGTGCGGTCTTTTATCTCGACTCCGATGGAATAGACGGTTACCATGAAGATAAGCAGCATCAATACACCCGGTGCAAAGGTGTTGCACAGATATACGGAGTAGTTCAGCCACGGGTTATTGAGTGGATGTGTATCTATGACGATGGGTTGGAGGAAGGCCATCGCTTGTTCCTCGGTAGCTCCTTTGGCATATAGGGTGCTACGTGCTGCGGCACCGGATGCCAATTCGCTCATCATCTTCATGTCCTTGAAGAGGAGTGAACCTGCGATGAGCAGGGTATTGTTTGTATAGAAAGAGAGTTTGGGCTGCCGTCCGGCCTGCGCTTTGGCAGAGGTACCTTCGGGAATGTAGAAGAAACCGTAAATCTCTCCGCGCTGCATGGCGGTACGGGCTTCGTTGATGGTAGGGTAGCGGGCGACGACGGCTGTCTGCTCAAAAGCGTCCAAGTTACGTATCAGCTGGCGTGAAGTGGCACTCATGTCTTGGTCCACCACACCTACGGGCATGTCCGTAGGAAGCCCGGAGTCCATCAGCGTGGTGAAGAATATGTAGCAGAACAACGGTGCTATCACCATACAGAACAGATAGAGCGGGCGGGAAACAAGACGGCGGCATTCGCGTCTTGCTACATTCCACAAAGCCGTATGTTTCTTATTTCTTTCCATCATCCTCTCCAATAACTCATAACTCCTTTACTTCTTCAATACAACACTCATTCCCGGACGCAGTCCTTCCACCTTCTCTTGCGGAGCGGCTTTTACTTCGAATGTTTTCAGGTCGAACTGGCCGGTAGTCTTGGTCGCTTTCCAGGCGGCATATGTGCCGAGGTCTTTCATATAGTACACTTTCAGGCGGATATTCTTATCGAGTGCAGGGATGAACGCCTCGAATTCGGTATTCATACCCAACCCTTGCAGCAAGTCCTCGCGTACATTGAAGGTTATCCACATATCGTCCAGAATGGCGATGTTCATAATGGGAGCACCCGGCCCACGAGCTCGCCTACTTTGGGGAATATCTCGGATACCTCACCGGCAGTCTGTGCAATCAGGTAAGTTTCCTTGATGTACGATTCAACTTCGGCCACAGCTCCTTTGGCACGTTCCACCAAGGCAGCGGCAGCGGCTGTGTCCTCGCGTTCCGCACCGTTCTTGGCCATATCATACTGGGCTTTGGCGGCTTTCTCCGTAGCCCGGGCTGCATTGCGTTGGGCGGTAACTTGTCAAGCTTTTGTGTAGACATCACGCCTTGGTCGTGCAGGTTCTTCACACGCGTGTAGGATTTTTCGGCAATCTCCAGTCCGGCCAGTGCCTTTTGCCACATTTCATAGGCAGCTTGTATCTGTTCCCGACGGGCGCCTTTTAGAGCTTTTTCGTTCTGGGCTTGGGCTGCCGATTCGGCGGCGCGTGCTTGTTCCAGTTTGGCCTGCACGTCCGGAGCCTCCAAAATGGCAAGGGTGTCTCCGGCTTGTACGCTTTGTCCCTCTTTTACACGAAATTCCAGAATACGTCCCGGCACTTTGCTCGATACTCGATACTCCGTTACTTCTGCTTGTCCTTGCACAATTTCCGGCCCTTTACGCAACATGAAGAAACCTACAAGGGCAACGATGGCAATCACTCCCGTCAGCGTGAGGAATGCCAACAACATGTTACTGTTTTGTGATTTTGTATCCAACATATTATTTACTATTTGACTGTTTACTATTTACGATTGAAGAAACTATCAATTATCAATTGTCAATTCCCCCGTTGCCTTTCTCAGATAGATTTCCGTCAGTTTTACGTCAATCTGTGCGTCTATCTTTTCCGATTGGGCAGAAAGCCATGCGGTGTGCGCTTCGAGCACATTGCTGGCAGGTATAACGCCTTCCTCAAAGCCAAGTGTGGCGTATCTCAGGTTCTCGTTGGCTTTTTCCAGGTTCTTTTCGGCCATGGTCAGTTTCTTGGCAGCTTCGTTCACTTGGAAAGCCGACTGGTTGACCTGCAGCTCTATCTTTTCTTTGGCGTCATCCAACTGGTATTGGGCGATGCGTGCTTCCGATTTGGCTGCTTTTACTTTATAGATGCCTTGCCCCAGTGCCAGATGGGTACCGACACCATGACACCCACATTCCACATCCCCTTGAACTTTTTCTCGAAACTGTTGAAGACGGAAGGGTTGGTTGCCATATAGCTGCCCATTAGTGCTATGGAAGGAAGATATTCCGAACGGGTGACATTTACTTTCTGCTTATAAATCTGCGTGGCAAGTTCCAGGCTACGCACTTCGGGACGGGTAGCATAAACATTGTTGATGTCGATGGCACCGTTTTCCGGAGTAGTGGGAGCCAGGTCTTCCTTCTGTTCGTCTGTGAGCATGACGGGAGTGGAAAGGTCGAGACCACACAATTGGCACAGCAGCATCCGGGCAAGGCTCAGGCCATCGGTTACTTTGGTCAGGGTCATTTCGGCCTCATTCACTTTTACTTTGATGGAGAGTCCGTCTGCTTTGGTGGCAACGCCTTCGGCAATCATTTTGTCAACGTCGCTGTCGAGCTTCTGCAGTAGTTTCAGATAACCTTCTGCCAGCTTCTTTTTATGGGCAAGGGACACTACCTGCCAATATGCA
>ERZ859937.782-NODE-782-length-11774-cov-1.662087_pt1 | contig 11774 bp, 6 predicted proteins | sample MGYA00509985_ERZ859937 | MGnify/ENA primary metagenome ERZ859937 (study PRJEB30046, sample SAMN00715169) | human gut metagenome | study: EMG produced TPA metagenomics assembly of the A metagenome-wide association study of gut microbiota in type 2... | reverse complement strand
GTGCGGTTTCTCCCCCGCCTATACCACCGGCGCACTCGCTACGGTGGGCGATTATGTGGCTATGACCAGCGGAACGGAATTTGTTCCTTCGCTCGAAGCCCGCCGCCTTTTGGCAAGTGCATTCACTGCCATGCGCAATTACTCCAACCTCATAGAGTGGAGCACCGGACTTGGCGGACGTCATCCCTTTGGTGGCAAAATGGGTGGGGCGGACATTAAAGCATTCGCACAACTGGCGCTCTCCGGCGACTTGTCCGGACAGGGCGGTGACTTCGACCGCTTGCTGGCTGCCGACTATCTTCGCCTGATGAACGGCAAGAACAGTCCCGAAGCCCGTCTCTTTAAGGAGAAAGGTGTTCAGCCTGCCGAGGCTCCGCAAGGTTTCTTCGTCTACAATTATGGCGCTGCCGGCATTCACCGCCGTGACAACTGGATGGTGACGCTCAAAACATTCAACACCAATGTATGGGGTTCGGAGATTTATGTCAAGGACAACCGCTACGGACGTTACCAAAGCTACGGCTCTGTCCAGATAATGGGCTATCCCTCACGCAAGGCGAGCGGATATGTGGAAGAGGGCTGGGACTGGAACCGCCTGCCGGGCACGACCACCATCCATCTGCCTTTGGAACTGCTGGACAACCCGCGTGCCGGTACTTTAATGGCGCGTTCCACCGAGAATTTTGCCGGAACTTCCTCACTGGAAGGCCGCAACGGTATGCTTGCCATGAAGCTGAAAGAGGCCGATTACAAGAATTTCACTCCCGACTTTGTAGCGCGCAAGTCCGCTTTCTGTTTCGACAACCGTATAGTCTGTCTGGGAACGGGTATCAGTAACAGCAATGCGCAGTACCCCACGGAGACTACTATTTTCCAAAGCGAGTATCGTCCGGGCAAGGCTGCCATCTCCATGATGGGCAAGGAGATAGACAAACCTGCATTCGGCGCAAAGCTGGCGGGTAATCCCAACTGCTGGTTGCGCGACGGATACGGCAATCATTATCTGGTTTTGGAAGGCCTTGTACGTGTGCAGATAGCCGAGCAGCAGAGTGCCAAAGATACGGATAAATCTCCTACGAAGGGTACATTTGCCAGTGCGTACATTGTGCATGGTCTGGCTCCCAAAGACGCTACTTATGCTTACAGCGTTCTTATCCGGCCCACTGCCGAAGAACTTGCCGCAGCGCAGAAAGATCCGGGTTATTCCATTCTTCGCCGCGACCGGCAGGCACACATTGTTTTCGACCGCGCTTCGGGTGTGACGGGCTATGCGGCTTTCGAGGCGGTCAGCTTGCCGGAGGATGAAGTGGTGGCGGATATCGCTCCCGAAACGATGGTGATGCGCCGTACGGCAGAGGACGGGATGCTGATAGTCAGCGTCTGCGACCCCGACCTGCATATCAAGGAAAAGACCTACACTACGCCCGAACCCAGCGCCCCGTCTCTCAAGACTTTGCACTTGAAAGGCAATTGGAGTTTGGCAGCGCCCAACGAAAAAGTAAAAGTCCGCTCTACGGGAGATGTTACGGAAGTTACCGTCACCTGCCAACACGGACAGCCGGTAGAGTTCCGGTTGAAGAAATAACTGGTTTTCTTTAGGTATTCCTTGCCCCTTTCGCGGTTCTTGTTTCTTCGCTCACGAGGAACGGGATGCGGAAGGGGCTCTTTTTTGCACTATACTTTCCAAACTGACGCATCTTAGCGTCCGAAACCACGCACGTTTGCTCCCCAAACCTCAGGGCTTTATAGATCTAAGCTGTGGCATTTGGGGTGTAAACGTGCGTGGTTTGGGGAGCAAAGGTGCGTGGTTTCGGATACAGTGTCCCTTCCACCCGCTATCCTGCATGAATAGGCGGGTGTGGAGGGTGGAAGGGGTATGAGTGAAAACAGATAATGTCTCTTTCTTAGTAGCGTAAAAGACCTTTTTGACTATGGCGATAATTCTGTTTGATGTACATCAGAACAGAATAGGAAGTATATCAAAATCCCCCGCTCCAAAGAAGGAGACGGGGGATTCAAACCCATTAATTCACGTTTTTTAGAGATAGATTTAGGTTAGGTTATTGTTACTGCGTTTTTATTATAAGGTTGTAGGATTATGAGCTTTTAATGCTTTTGTCTGTCGAAGCATAAACTTACTATATGTTTTTTAGTTGATTTCTGCTGTTTTATACTTCTCAATTTTTATAGAATTAATCTTAACATCAAGATTACTGTTGTCTGTAGCACGATTATAATTGTATAAATATAGATTAATATGTTTTATCTGTTCGCTATTTACGGTTTCTATCATTTCTGCAGATAGCCCACTGCTGTTGGCGGTAGTTGTACATTCGGAGAAATTTATATATATGGTTAAGTTTTTACTTACAGTCGCAGTTCTCGCACTCATCTTTTTATCAAATGTATCCATATTTGAAATAATAAATATCTTGTTATCTTCATTGTTTGTTACTACTATTCCCATGCTTCCTTCAGTAGGGAGACTTTCTGATGAGATAGTTATTTTGTAAATACATTTTTCAAAAGTTTCTATACAATGATATCCTATAGCTGATCCCATCCACGCAGTGGGCTTATCAGTTCTTGATAATACTAATTGATTGTTTTCGATTTTTGCAGTAGTGAGGAATGGGGTTTCTCCTGCTGCGTTTTCTCTTCTGAACCAAAAATCAGTATTTCCATCAGGACAATATGTACCATTAGCATTTTTCCATTGTCCATAGTTATTCATATTGTTTATATTGATATCGGGTGATGAAAAATCAATTGTAAATAGCTCTGTTGGTACTACCGGTGTTTCAATTTCTTCTCCCTGTCCGGGTATTTCTGTTGATTCTCCCCATGGATTAATAGTCATACTCGTAGCCGGAATAGTAAGACTTGCTTGTGGTGTACCGATGTTTACAACCAGCTGGCGATATTTACCTGCTTCATAAGTTACATTTGCACTGTATTTCATATTGTATGTTTTGCCATCAGCATCGGGGGCAAAAATTGAAACCAATGGTTCAGATGCAGTAATGGTTTGTGTGGGTATTACGGCGCGGTAGCTATGTATGTTATTAGTAGCACCTAAATAGAACATATTAATAGCACCCGTAGTTGTACCACTAACAGCAGCAGCTGGAGTTGCTGCTGTCAGATCTAAAGTGGCAGCGACGTTAATGCCTTGCAATTCAACTTTAGTAGGTTGTTTAGTTACTTTGTCTCCTTTTACTTGTACTTCTACCATAGCGAATACGTGATTGAAAGTAAGGGCAACTGTACTTGCATCGGTTACTGCTTTGTTCTGTGCAGCCAATACATCACTATTGGCGTAGTCATCACCAGATGTCGCACTTTGGTCTTTTTGGGCAGAAATATTAATGGCTTTGGGATCTGTCGCACCCGCTTGATAGGGGTAGTATGCAAAATAATCGTACACATCGGCAGATGTAATTTCATCGGCTGTAGTTGCTGCTTTCCATATTTCACCGGTAAGTACATACTTGGCGTTTGCTTTAATAAGTTCATTTGTGCCTTTTTTATATGCAAATATACCTATTTCATCATTTTCTTTCCAAGTGGTTTCACGAGTTGCCGGATCTGTTGTAGTGCGAGTGCTGGCATTAGTACCATTTACTGTCATAATAAAATGCACGGGTTGGTAATCTTTGTTTAGAACTTGCTCGTCCAGATCGTTGTTACAAGCACTCATAGACATTAAAGCTACAACTGCCATTGCAAGATACTTAAATGTTGTTTTCATAATCATTTAATTTTAGGGTTTTGTTATCTATTAGTTTCTTCTCCTTTACCATCTATGCTGTCATCTTCTCCCCAATTATTAATGTCAGTAGGGAGTGAAGTTGTTATTGATACATCCATATTATCTTCATTTATAGTACAGCTAAATGTATATGTTGTTGAGTTCTTTAAGTTTTCCGTAGTTCCGCTGTTGGGTATTTCATATGGAAACTCTTGTTTACGGCAGGCAATTCCACTAAGACGTGATAGCCGGTGGTAGTACTGCTGGGTAATACCAAACCTGTAGCAGAAACAAGAACGGCATCTTCATTTTCTTTCTCATCCGTGGCACGGGGCAGAGAACGGGTTTTTGTTTCATTGGTTTGCAATACTATATCTTGGTTTGCAGATATTTCTCGATAATGCACCCTGCCGGTGGTGGCATTGAAGAAGCCTGATACGGGCATACCTTTTAAGTTGACTTTCAAACCTTTCAGGTCGGCTTCACTCATGCCATTGCCTAATTTGAAAAGGAATTTGAATTGTGTCAGTACTGGGCGCAGGCGGAGTTCCGCCTTGCGGCTGTCCTTGTTTAAATCCGCTACACGGGCAAAGAGCAGTTCGACGCGTACTCGTAGTTATTAATCAAGTGGATGGCAACGAGACTGTCTGCCAGTACGGTAGTTTGCGGGTAGTAGGCGGCAATGTCCATTTTATCGCCCGTAGCGGGGAAGTAGGGGATAGAGTCGTTGTTGCCCGGCAGGAAGTAGTCCTGATTGTCGAAGCTGTTGGCATAGTAGCGCAGGTTGCTGTAAGGAGCAACAATGTCGTCCGTACCGCCTTTCAGCATATATACGCCAATGGTTTCTCCTTTAAACCAAGTAGTCCCGGTTTCGCTGCCGTAGTCGAATGCTTCTGCCATGATAACGGCAGGGTAGGATTTGCTTTCGTCAACGGGAGTGTCGTTGTCGTCGCACGCAGCAAACAGGGCGCAGGCAAGGAGTAGATGGATAAATTTATTATTAGCCATAAACTTAAGGTTTTAATTTTATATCTTTATTATTCAGCGGTTGTCTCGTTCACGGTGATAGTCACTTCGCGCACAGCTTGCTTTGAGTTCCACATATTGGCGTTGGTAGCAATGAATGTGGCTTTGTAAGTGCCGGGGCGGTCGTACCTGAACTCGTAGTAGGGCAGGCGGGCATTGGTGCTCTTGATGGGTGTGCCGCGGTCCGGTTCGATAGTTGCGGCATTGAGCTTCTTGCTTATCATCCAAACCTCTACATCCTTGTCCTTCTCCGTGTCCTTGTCGGGGAAGAAGGAGAGCATACTCTCTGTGATGTCGTACTTCTCACCTTTAGGCTGGGTCTGTACAAGTACGGTTTGGAATCCCCAACCGTAGGCTACATCCTCGTCTTTGTAGACGTATTTGTCCGGGTCGCGCTTAGCCAATGTCAGAAGCTTGATTTGGATACGGGGTTTGCCGTAGTTACTCTCCTTGATGGTGTTGGGACCTGCCTTATATTGGAACGCTACGTAGAAATCTTTATCCAGATACTCTCTGAGGTCGGCCTCGGTATATTCTATGGTTACATTGGCGGTGGCAGAAACGGGCATCTTCAGCCCCTCTACCGCTTTCCATGTAGCTGCCGCTATGTTTTCCGGAGTATATACTCCTGTGAAGTCCGTAGAGACACAGGCAGTGAGCAACTGTTGGTCTTTATAGGCTTTGAGTTCGGTATATACCTGCTCTATCTTGCAGGACATGCCTACGCTGTCCACTCCCTCAATGCGGGTACGTTCGCGGTTGGCGTAGTTGCAGGTCTTGGTTCCGGGGTAGAATGAGATGTAGTCCGGATTGCCGTCGAACCGGAAACGTACAGCTTCACCGACGGTAACAGTGGCTTTGTCAGCGCTTACACCAAACTCAATGTCATCTACGTTGTCAGTCTGGCAAGATGCAAACGTACCTGCTATCAGGGGCATCCAGACATATTTCAGTATAAGGTTATTTATTTTCATATTCTTTAAGTCTTATGGTATTCTTACTGTTCATATTTCTTGGTTTCTCGGCACTTACCAGCCTTCGTTTTGTCCGCAGATGGTGTTGGTGTTCAGCTCGCATTGCGGAATGGGCAGGTAGATATGCTTGTTTGTATCAATGTTGCGGGCGGGTACGGAAGCCACATCGTCCAAAGGATAGCCGATGATGTGCTTGTCGCCATTGGCGTAGACGTCTGTACTGACCAGCAGCTTGATGCGGTTGTAGAAGAAATTCTTACCCATACGGCGCAACTCCATGTGGCGCGGTGTCTCGAAACAGAGTTCGCGGGTGCGTTCTTCGAAGATGAATTGGCGCATACCTTCCGGTGTATTGATGTCTACTGTTTCTTCGCTGTTCTTCGGCGGAACTTCACCCGATGCAATGGCGCTTGCTCCGGCACGTGTACGCACTTCGTTGATAGCGGCGATGGCATCCGGGGTAGGGCCGTTTATTTCATTGTCCGCTTCGGCAAACATCAGCAGGATGTCACTGTAACGCAGAATGGGGAAGTTGATAGATGAGTTGTTGCGTGCCCACGGACGTATGGGGTCGTATTCGGCACGCCACTTGCCGGGACAGGCTTTGCGGTTGTCGGTATTCATTTGGGCTTCGGTCAGCATTTCTTTGTAGACTTTCTTGTTAGCCTCATCTTTCTTCCAAGTGAAGTCGGCAAGGTTCCACCATTTGCGCTGGTCGCCTGTTTCCTTATCTTTCTTGCTTACAACGCCGTACTTCTTGTCGTAGAGGCGGAGCAGGATATCGGTGGCATTGTACCAGCCGGAAGCGAAAGGTACGTCGGGGTCGTAAGTGGCGCTTTGCGTTACGCCGTTGTACAGGCCTACTTTTCCGGCTTCGTTGGAAGCGTCCAGACCATTGCCGTAGAACTCCACTTCAAACATACTTTCGCGTGCGGTGAGGTCGTACTGGTTGGAGCACATCTTGATAAAGAGTCCTGGGTAACCGTTGGCATACTTGGAGTCGGAACTTGTTCTGTTGAGACGTGAAGTCCGCTGTTAATGACCGCTTTGGAATAGCCGCGGGCTTCTTTCCACGTGTTGCCCTCTACGGGGTAACCGGAATACCACAGGTAGGCCGTGCCAGCAAGCCTTGGGCGGTGGTGCGTGAGATACGTCCCGGAGCGTTCAGTTCATTGGCGGGCAGGCAGTGGCCTTCTTCAATGACTTTACCGTTTTCGTCTACTATACCCGCACCGTATTGGAGGTCTTCAAATATTTGTGCGTAGATGTCCGCTTGCGGCGACTTCTTCAGCAGTTGGGTGGTGAGGTCTTTGATAGGAGTGGTGCGCAAGGGTACTTCACCCCAGTATGCCACAAGATTCATGTAGAGAAGTGCGCGCAGTGCACGTGCTTCGGCTTCGTACATGGTTTTCTTGGCGGCTCCGCCGCATTGGCTGTCGGTGAGGTTTGCCAGTTGTGCGAGGAAGTCGTTGGCACGGTCGATACCGGTATAAAGGGCCTTCCATGTTTCGTTGAGGCGTTCTTCGGTATTGTTGTAATTGTACATACATACGTAGAGGTAATCCTTGCCGTAGTCGCGGTTGTAGTACATGATGTCAGTACCTGCATCAAGGTCAGCCCAGAGGTTTTGTCCGTAAAGGGCGCTGTTGCCCAGTATGTCGTAGATACCTGTCAGTCCTGCCATGCAGCCGTTTTCATCGTCTATTACTTGGTCTCCTTCCGGATTGTTGTATATCGTGGTGTCGAGGAAGTTGCAAGAAGTGAAACTTACCGCGAGCAGGAGTATGTATATCAGTTTTTTCATATTACTGTATCTTTAAAGTTCAATAGTCAATGATTATAATCCCAGTTTTACGCCGAAAGTGAAAGACATGGTCTTGGGATAAGACGAGTAGTCGAATCCGCGCGTCATGGCAGAGTTGCGGGTGGAGACTTCGGGGTCGTATCCGGTATATCCGGTCCAAGTCCAGAGATTCTGTCCGTTACGTAGAGGCGCAGCGAGCTGAGGCGTGCTTTCTTCAAGAGTTTGGCGGGGAAGTTGTAACCCAGCTGTACGGTTTTCAGTCGCAGGAAAGAAGCGTTTCCACTTCGCGGCTGGTGTTGATGTTGGTAAGGCTGCGGTTGGGTGCGCAGAGGTAGTTGGTATAGTTACCGTCTGTGTACGTACCGTCTCCGTTGTCCGTGCGGGGTGTCCAGTGGTTGGCTGCCGAAGCCAGCTGGTTGATGTGCTTGCCGCGCAGAGATTCCAGCTTCACACGGTTGTAGTTGATAACATCGTTGCCGTAGGACCACTGGAAGAATACGCTCAAGTCGAAGTTCTTCCATTCGAAGTTGTTGGTGAAACCGCCGGTGTGGATGGGCAGACCGTGACCGATGATGGTCTGGTCTTCGCTGGTCACTTGGCCGTCACCGTTGATGTCTTTCAGCTTGACGTCTCCCGGCCGTATGGTGGAACGTTTTTGTGTATTGTTAGGGACGTTGTCTTTCAGTACGAATACGTTGGGGGAGATTTCGTTGAAGTCTTCGTACTGGTACACGCCGTCGTAAACGTAGCCGTACATTTCGGAAAGCGGATGTCCCACTTTACAAATATAGGCATTAGTCACGTTGGGACTGCTGAAACCTACCAAACGGCTTTCCTGCCCGTCGGAAAGGGCGGTAATCTCATTCTTGTTGAATGCGATGTTGAAGTTGGTGGTCCACTTGAACTTGCCGCGTCCGCCGGGGAAGTTTACGGTATTGATGGAGATTTCAAGACCGCGGTTGCGTACGCTGCCGATGTTCTGCTGTACGGAGGAGAAACCCAGTGAGGCGGGCACTTCGGCATAGAGCAGCAAGTCTTTTGTCTCTTTGTTGTAGACATCGATTTCACCGTTGATACGGTTCTTGAAGAGTCCGAAGTCAAGACCAATGTTGGTCTGGTAAGTCGTTTCCCACTTCAAGTCCTTATTGGCTATTTGCGTGATGTACAGGGCGGGGTTCAGTGCGTTGTTGAAGGCGTACTTGTCGCTGGTGGCGTACAGGCGTGACGACGGATAGTTGCTGTTGGTGTTGTTGTTACCGGTTGCACCCCAGCCCACACGCAGTTTCAGGTTGGAAATCGGCGTGTTCTCCAAGTGCATGAACGGTTCGTCGGACAGACGCCATGCGAAAGATGCTGACGGGAAGTATCCCCATTTGTTGTAGGGGAAGCGTGATGAACCGTCGGCACGGATAGTGGCGGTGAGCAGATAGCGTGACTGCCAGTCGTAGTTGGCACGCGCAAAGTAGGACATCAGCCTGTTCTCCACGCAAGTGGTGGTAATGGTACGGGGAGTACCGCTCTGGATGCCCCAGAAACCGTTTTCTTCCCAAGGCACTTGCACGGCTTGCGCACCCAGTACGCTGATGCTTTGGCTGGAAAGTGACGCACCCACCATTCCGGTGAGGTTGTGTTTGCCCATACGTTTCTTATAGGTCAGCGTGTACTCGTTAGACCAGCTGTCCCACTCCTTGACGGAGAATTGCCCGTTCACACCGTTGGCGGAATATTGGGGGTCGCCAAGGTATGTATCGGAGTTGTTGAATTGTTGGCGTTTGTCTGTACGCCAGCTATATGAAAAGGTCGCTCTGAATGTCAGGTTTTTGATGATTTCCCAGTTCAGGTAGGTGTTTAGGTTGAGCTGACGGCTCTTGGTGCGGTCTACCTGATTTTCGATGGTCTTTAGCGGGTTGTAGGGATATGTACCGTCATCGTTCACAGTGTCACTGTTCATGAGGTCGTCCGTTTCGCTATATCCGATAGGGCGGTAGGCAAGTACCTGATACAGGAAGTATTGTGCTGTTCCGCCGCCGCTCTGTGAGGGTGCCGAACCTACGGAAACGTTGTTGGCGAAGTTCATTGTAGCACCGAATTTCAAGCTTTTGGTGATATTTTGGTCTAACGTCAGACGGGCTTTCAGGCTCTCGTAGGAAGAGTTGATGATGACACCCTGTTGATTGTAGTAGGATATGCTGGAACTGTAACGTGTGTTCTTGCTGCCACCGGACAAAGATACGTGGTGGCTTGTCATGGGGGCTACACGGAACACTTCCTTCTGCCAGTTGTAGTAGGGCAGTGTTTTGTAGTCCTCCAACGTACGGTTGCGTCCCAGGTTCTCGCTATATCCGAAGTAAGTTTTTTCCATATCCGAAGCCGAGAGTATGTCCTGTTGCAGTGCCACGAACTGGCTGCCGTCCATAATGTCGAGGTACTGCGGGCGCATCTGCATACTGACGTAGCCGTCGTACGTGACGCGAGGAGCGCTTTCCTTACCGCGTTTGGTGGTAATGATGATGACACCGTTGGCTCCGCGGGCACCGTAAATGGCGGTGGCGGAAGCATCTTTCAGCACGTCGATGGATTCGATGTCATTAGGATTGTAGGCTGCGGCGTTGGGATCATCGGTGGCAAAACCATCAATGACGTAGAGTGGTGCACCGTCGGCATTGTTTGAAATGGTGTTACTGCCGCGGATAACGATGTTGGCTTCCGAACCGGGCTGTCCCGAACCGCTCACTACTTGTACACCCGCCACGCGTCCGCCCAGCGCTTGGTCGAACGAATTGACAGGGGCTTTGGTAAGGTCGTCCATATCCACTTTGCTGACCGAACCTGTCAAGTCGCCTTTCTTTACGGTGGCATACCCCACGGCTACAACTTCGTTCAGCATTACGCCGTCTTCTTTCATTATGACGTCAATCACCTTATTCTTTCCTACCGGAATTTCACGGGTGGTATATCCGATGAAAGAGAATACAAGAATGGATTTTTGGTCGGGAACTTCGATTGAATACTTACCGTTTACATCTGTAATAGTACCGATCGTTGTTCCTTTTACAGTAACGTTGGCTCCGATAACCGTTTCTTTGGTTTCGTCGGTAACCGTACCTGTAATTTTGATTTGTGCTTGCAGCGTAGTCAGCGAAAGCAGCAAAAAGAGTAAAAGAGAACTTGCTCTTCTAAGGCTCACGAAATGGATTCTTTTCATATTATCAAAAGTAAGATTATCTTAGCTGTTTTTAATTTCTTCGGGGCAAAGTTATGAATATATGTAAAATGCTTCTTCTATAATAGTACAGACGGAGTACATTTTCGTACAAAAATGATTTTGTACAGAAAAGAAGAGGTTGTCCGAAAAGAAATTTTAGTTCTCATTCAGTCAACCTCTGTATAAAGGTAATAAAAAGATGATAGGATGATAAAGTGATAATATTCTATCACTTTATCATCCTATCATCTTGTCGTTTTATTTTACTTGTCTTTTCTCAGTTCGGCAAAGATAAGTCCTTCCAGTTCTTCTGCCAGTTCCGGATTGTCCAAGATAACTTGTTTGGCAGCGTCACGTCCTTGTGCGATTTTGGTGTCGTTATAGCTGAACCAAGAGCCGCTTTTCTTAACGATACCCAGTTCTGCACCCAAATCTATGATTTCTCCCGCACGTGAGATGCCTTCACCGAACATGATATCGAATTCGGCACGGCGGAAAGGAGGAGCTACCTTGTTCTTTACAACTTTCACTTTGGTCTGCTTGCCGATTACTTCATCGCCGTTCTTGATGGCTTGGCTTCCACGGATGTCAAGACGTACGGAAGCATAGAACTTCAATGCGTTACCGCCGGTGGTTGTTTCGGGATTGCCGAACATTACACCGATTTTTTCGCGGAGCTGGTTGATGAAGATGCAAGTTGTACGGGTCTTGCTTACGGCAGATGTCAGCTTGCGCAGGGCTTGCGACATGAGACGTGCCTGCAAGCCTACCTTGTTGTCGCCCATATCGCCTTCGATTTCGGCTTTCGGTGTCAGAGCGGCTACGGAGTCTACTACGATGATGTCAATAGCGGAAGAACGAATCAGTTGCTCTGCAATTTCCAATGCCTGCTCGCCGTTGTCCGGTTGTGAAATCAAGAGGTTATCCACATCTACACCCAATTTGGCTGCATAGAAGCGGTCGAAAGCGTGTTCCGCATCGATGAATGCTGCGATGCCGCCTGCCTTTTGTGCT
>ERZ859937.781-NODE-781-length-11786-cov-1.592618_pt1 | contig 11786 bp, 12 predicted proteins | sample MGYA00509985_ERZ859937 | MGnify/ENA primary metagenome ERZ859937 (study PRJEB30046, sample SAMN00715169) | human gut metagenome | study: EMG produced TPA metagenomics assembly of the A metagenome-wide association study of gut microbiota in type 2... | reverse complement strand
CATCTGGCGAGTAAGTTTACTGAAGAAGCCCTCAACAAGATTCAACCATGAACCGTGCTTTGGAGTAAATACAAATTCAAATCTTCCTGGTACGGTTGCGAGGTATTTTCTGGTTTCCTCAGAAGAATGAACTTTAAGGTTATCCAACACCAGACGAATCTTATCTGATTTTGGATACTTGTTATCAAGTTTTTTAAGAAATTCGATATAGTCCTTACTGTTATGGGACTCTTTAACGAGTGGAATCGCCTCACCTGTTTGCAAATCTATTCCGGCAAGCAGTGAAATGGTTCCAAGACGCCTGTACTCATAATCTCGGCTTATGGTCTTATGATTATTATCCGGCTGGATATCTTCTGATGTGGTGGCAATTGCCTGGATTCCAGGTTTCTCATCATAAGAGAGTACATGCACCACCTGATCATCTTCACAAAATGGAAGAAGTTGTCCTTTTTTATCGAACTGTAATGATAGCTGTTTATATACCAGAAGGACATTGTGCATCTTTTGGTCAAAATCCGGATCACGATTTTCACAGTAATAAGTTATTTTGTTAGGCTTAATATCTGCCTCTTCAAGTATTGTGCGAACCTTTGACTGACTTATAGTTGATAACCTTGTATAACCTGCATTTTCTGCAAACTTATTGATATGTTTTGTGAGAAGGGCACGTGTCCATACTTCTGCTGAATAGCCAAGATTAACCGGCTTCTGACATGCGATATTTATAATCCACGTCTTTTCGTCATCGGTTATTTCAGCATTACGACCACGACCGGGAGCATCAAACAAGGCGTTTTCGACACCGCCCTCTTTGAATTTATTCAAGCACAACATTACACTGCATCTATTGATGCCTACTTTATCAGCAATATCATTAATAGAAACACCATCAGCACGTAACAACAGTATTCTTGCTCTACACACGGTTTGTGCCTGTATTGTTCTAGCACGAGTTTGTAATTCAAGATACGAACGCTGCTCCTCTGTTAGTGTTATTGTGTTTACTTTTCTGCCCATGAATATGACCTCCCTATACAATTATATGAAGATTATATCATGGAATACTTATTGAGTCGAGTTAATTAAAAACATTTATACTAGTTTACAAATTTTAATGTGAAATCATCATATAATCATGTTAGAATCTATTGCACACACTCTTTATTACAAATTTTCAAGTATAATTTGTATGTAACAAAATAATACAAAAAAAGAAAAATCACAAAAATAATAATGGTAATTCCTAATTGTTTCATTCCTTGCCATACTCCAACAATATGTAGCATTCCATTTGCCTTTCTTACAGTTCCACTCACTGATATCGGAAAAATAATCACATTAATCAACATTGCAGGTACAGCCGGTAAAAAGTACAGTATCGCTAACTGTTTTTTCAAAATTTTTTTATATTCTTTCTCCTCCATTCCCAAGTATGTTAAAATCTTACAACTTCTTATGTCTTTCTTTGCCTCACTCAAAATTTGAATTGAAAGCACCGTACATATCATTGCAATAATTACTATCGCTAAATAAAATAGTGGCACAACAGCATAAATAGCCATTAAGCTGATTGACTTCGTACTCCTGCTTTGGAAACTATATATGCTTATCATCAATGTTTTTCATATTATTAATTTCCACTAAAGATAAATTGGATTTCGTTTTTACAGCTAACACATTCATATAAAAGCTCAAGTCATTAATCACATTATCTGGAACAACAATTAATACCCCCTCTCCATTTCCTTTTACTTCTTGTTGCATAAAATTTTCACTATAAATATTTCTTATTCTATAATATGAATTTCCAATTTTTAAATTTGGCTTTTTTTGCACATATAATTCAAGTGCCTCAACATTTGAACTTGTACACTGTAAAATATACTCATCATCTGCAAGCATAATCGGTTTTAGGTCTAAAATACTGCGAAGATTCACATAATCAGTTTCGCTCATGAAAACATCATTTTCAGTACTTGATATTGTAAATTCAAATTTCCCACGTATTTTTTTCTGTGTTTCCAAGTAAAAACTATTTTCATAATTTGTATACAGATTATATTCATAGCTATTTACCAACTCGTTTTTTTTATTCAAAAAAGATAGGAACGAAGAAAAATCCGTATTTTCCTCTTCATTAAAAAAGGCAACATCAAACGCAACAGCATTTACACGTTCATCGACTTTATTTGAAAAATATATTCCCCAGTTAATTGCAAATAGAGCCAATGTCATAGCCATTGTTACTCCTGTAAAAAGAGATATATTAGGAACCATTTTTGATGTGATCTGTCTGGAAATAAAAAAACGTTTTTTATGATATTTCCACTTTCCATTTTTTAGATGTAGAAAAATAATCTTAAGAAAGTTATAAAAAAATGAGTATGAAAAAAACATAAGTAATATTATTGCAAAAAAATTCCAAGAATCAGAAATCTGTTTTATAGTAGACAATACTATAATACCGCAGCCTAACAAACCAAATATTATTGATATAAGAGCTGTAATTGCATTTTTTTTACTACCTATATCTTCATCGCCCTTTTCACATTTTTCTATGTATAAAAGTTCATGCACGCTCATTTTTTCTATACATGGCTTACCTTTAATGATGCCAATCCAAAAATCATGCTCATGTAAAATATCGTAAGTAGAATTGCTTTCCAAGAAATTTCAATCATAAACTTATATGGAATAGAATACATATTGATTACTAGTAACTTAACTATTTGAAAAAAAAGAGTTCCCACAATTAATCCTACCAATAAAACAACTTTATAAATTAATAAATTTTCATTTACAACATTTTTGCTACACATTTATTGTCTATTCCAAGTAACATGTATAATCCAAACTCTTTGCCTCTTCTTTTCAACATAAATATTGTAATATAATTTACAAGAGTTGACATAATTACAACTACTACCATACTTACTCCTATAATCATCAGCGGAAGAATAGATTTTTCTTTTATTACGGCATCAATTTCCTTTGAAAAAATAATCATATTAAATGAAAGTAATAATGCCACTGTTATTACTAGTGTCATAATGTAAATTACATAATCCGTCACTTGTCTTTTGGCATTTCTTCTAGATAATGTTCTTAGCATAGTTGCTCTCCTTCACCCAAAGAAATTTCAGCTAAAATAGCATGGTAAAAACTCTTTCTATTCATGTTATCTTTACATAACTCTTTTCTTAAATATCCATCTTTAAGAAACAAAACTCTATTTCCATAGCTGGCAGAAACCGGATCATGTGTTACCATTAGAATCGTAGTATGTTCTTCTATATTCAATTCATTCAAAAGTTCTAGAATTTGTTTTGCTGACACCGAATCCAATGCTCCTGTTGGCTCATCGGCTAGTATCAGGTTAGGGCTACCTATAAATGCTCTTGCACAGGCACATCGTTGCTTTTGTCCCCCTGATACCTGCATTGGAAATTTACTTGCTATATCTTCAATCGAAAGCCTTTGCATTATTTTTTTCACTTCATTCTGTATTTTTTTTGTTGATATGTTACTAATTGAAAGAGGTAATGCAATATTCTCTTCTATACTTAGTGTATCTAGCAAATTAAAGTCCTGAAAAATAAAACCTAAATTTTCCTTACGAAACTGCGCCGCCTTTTGAGTTGTTAAATTGGTCATATCTTGATTATTCAAATAAATATGTCCTGAGTCTATCGCATCTATTGTTGAAATGCAATTAAGCAATGTTGTTTTTCCAGAACCTGATGGTCCCATGATACTTACAAATTCCCCTTCCATTAAGCTAAATTGAATGTGATTAAGAGCTCTTTTTATATTTATTTTTTTCCCATACGTTTTAACAATGTTTTCTACGTTTAAAATTGTATTCATACCTACGGCTCCTTATCTAAATAAAAGATTGCATATGAGCATGCTTATTGGTTGATGGAGTAAATATATCCAAATAGTTTTTTTCCCTACCAGCGATAATATTGGAATTTTATGAGTCGCTATTTTTTTCCATTTATTATGGCTTTCAAAAATTTTATTAAAAAAATACCCGCACAAATACAAAAACATCCATGGTAGTATCGGGAAAAAATCGCTTGAATAAAAACCTGAAAAAGGAAATCCAATTGGTGTCAATATTTTTATGGAATATAATACTTTTGGAACTGCTAATACCAAATGTCCAAAGCCTATATACCCATTTTGTATATTTTTGAATATAATGAACAAAATAAAACTCATCACAACCCCAAAAGTAGGTGGTATCTTATCAGTAGTTCTTTTGATTGGATACATTAAAAGTACCGCACACCCCATAAAATTAAGTATTCCAAACCAAATTTCTTCAGACGGGATTAATACGACTGTAATAATTGAAATAACCAAACCACATATGTTAAAAAATATACCTCTCTGTAAATTACTTTTAATTCCCCATGTCCAAACAAATCCAGATATAAAAATAAACGTCCAACAAATTATTTGTTGCCAAATGTGTATTGGCATACAATCGTACCATAACGGATTTCTTTCATAAACAATGAATATATCATATAAAAAATGAAACAATACCATATTAATTATCGCAGCGCCTCTAATCCCATCAATTAAAAAATAACGTTTTTCCTTATTTTGCATATAATTACCACTCCCTTTATTTATTGTTATGCTAACAATTGTAATCCATAAAGTTCTGTTTAATTGTATCTTGGAAAAATCGCTTACTTTTATGGAAAAAATAAAAGAGACCAGCTAATGTATGGATAGATGTAGTATAATCACCTCAACATTTTTGCTAGTCTCTTATTGTTTTGACTAATCTTCTATATATAAAATAATGCGTGTTGTAAAAAAACCATCCAAACAGCTAATTGCCAAATTACCATGATATTTCTTTACAACTCTACGAACATTGTTTAACCCATATCCATGTTTCCCAAATGGGTCAATTTTGTTTTTTGTATTTTCTGAATAGTTACTATTAATGCAATTATTTTTAATATCAATACATAGTATTCCTCGATCATATTTAATATAAATGTATAACACTGGTTGCGTTACTTTATTTAATGCATTCAACGCATTATCAAGTATATTACTTAAAATGACATTAATATCAAAAGTAGATACATTTAGATGCTCTGGAATACTGATTTGCCATTTAACATCAACTTTTGCAGTTCTGGCTTTTTCAAGCATATAATTTAAGACACTATCAATTCTATCATTGCCTGACGTGACATATTTTTTCTCACTTTCCATAAAGCTTCCCATTGAATGAAGATAATCAATTACATGTTCTTTATCCTCATACCTAACCATGTCAGTAAGCATTTTTAGATGATGTTTTAAATCATGTCTTAGAGATTGAACATTTAATTGCGAGCTGTAAATAATATCAAATTGGTTTTCATACATATGTATTTCTTGCATTAGTAGCTCTCGTTCTTGCTCTTGCTTTGTTTTATGGAATTTATCTAGTGAAAATACAAGTATTGCAAATAGTAAATCAGCACAAATTGTTCCCAAAATATATTGAATATCATTAGCCATGAACGTCTGAAAAAGAATACATATAATTATCCATTCTCCTCCCCAATAAAAAACTGGAATGAGGAATGTAACTACCATACGTCGATATACTCTCCCAATATAAAAGAATGTTACTATAAATAGGAACAAAATTTCTTCAAAAAAAGAATTGCATCTTGAGACGAAATTAGCCCTTGAACAGTTCCTCTCATAAAGCTATTGAATAACCAAAGTGCTACAAAAAAAATGCTAACACTTTTTTTATTTATTTTATATTCCCCTATATAAATTCGACAAAAACGCATCAACAAACTAATATGAATTGCATCTATAATTAAAATACATAACTTAATAACAATCAAAAATTTCCTCCTGAACTATAACAATTCTAGCAAATAGCTTTTCATCTTTTTTCGATATTTCTGACTAACAGGTAATACCGTCCCATCTGTTATTTCCACTGATTCATAATGATAAGCTGAAATAAACATAGTATTTACAATATAGGATTTATGGATAGCCAAAAATCCTTTTCCAATAACTTGCTTTTCAACTTCTTTCATTCCGCTATAATACTCTATTACATCATTTTGAGAATGTATCTCTATCTTTTTTCCTTTACATTCAAAATATTTTATTTCATCAAAATATAATTTATGAATAGTTTTCGCAATGTTAAAATAGAAAATCCCTTTATTGATTTCAGTTATTTTTATACACTTTTCTAATGTTTCCAATATTCTTTCCCTAGTAAGCGGCTTTACAAGAAAATCAAATGGTCTGACCTGAAACAAACTCATTGCATAAGTTTCCTTTGAAGAAATATATATTATACTAATTTTCTCATTTCCCAGCTGCTCTCTAATCTTTTTTCCCACCTCAACACCATTCATTTCAAAAAGTTGAATATCTAAAAACAAAAGATCTGTCCTATAACCTTTTTCCATGGATTCATATAGTGTCTCACCAGAATAAAATATCTCAATTACGGTTTCAATTGCATGGCTATGTGTATAATTCAAAATTATATTTTCTATATCACTACACGTACCTGGTTCATCATCACATATTGTAATGCTTATCATATTATTTTCACCTCACTCTGCCTTATTTTGCATATCCTTATATATATTTGTAATTCTAACTTAGTTTTCATAAAATAACAAACATGTATTTTTATGAATTATGTTTTCCGGCTGTGCATTATTTCAGAATATAAATGATCAAACAAATTTCTAACTAGTGTCTGCTGATCAAACCGTTTCCAGTTCAAAATCAGCAGGTTGATACCTTAATAGTTGCCTCAGCCAAAGAAGATCAAAAAGTATCTGTGACTGTATCTTGAAAAGATTTGTCACAAACACAGATAACGCGATAGATGTAAGTGTTGTGTCGTAGAGCCTAGTATGACACACGTTAATTAACAACCTGTTTCGCTTGTCTAAATTCCCATCTGCAGCATTGTCGTCAATCGACGTAACCACCGATACGCCTCATTTCTCCGCCTTGCAGAATGGAAACTTATCCTGCGTGAAACATATCGCCAATTGACGTGGATTATACTAGTTCTTATCAAGTCCATTCCATAACAGCGTTTGCTTAAGCTGAAGGAGCGCTCTACCTCAATTCGATCGGTGTTATCCTGGTATTCCTGTTTTTTCTCTTTCGCTGATTGCATTGCAAGACTTGGTCTCCCAAGCTTTGGACCGGATAATCGTATTCCATGAGTTTTACAGAAATTTCTGTTATCTCTGGTTCGATATATCTGATCTGCCAGTAAACGTTCCGGGTAATGACCGGTTCGCTCCCTGAAGCGTTCTACTACTTCAATAAGTACTGTGCTTTCATTATAGGCATCGTAGGATATTTCTCTATTCTGCCAAGACCATTATCATCAACACTAAGGTCAAACTTTGCACCAAATTCTACCGGGGCTTTTGTTTTTCCTCTGACGATTGGTCTAATCCATGGCTGTGTGATACTGACAATACGGTTTTCTACGCTATGGACTTTGTTCTCGTACATGTACTGCTGCTGTTCATATAGCTTATATATTGTCATCAGAAGTGATATCTCTTTTGAAGTCGGTGCATAGCCGTCCTCCATATAGTTCTCAAGATACTTGATATCACGTTTGATGTATGCTAACTATTTACGGATGGTTGCCCTGATTTTCTTAGTGCTGCGTTTCTTTGCTTTTGCAAGTGCAAGGTAATTCTTTCTGGCTTGCTTGCGATACATACGTGGTCTGGAAAATCCATAGATTTTACAAAAACGGATGATGATTGTTTCGAGCTTTTCTCTGGCTTCATTAAGCAATAAAAAGTCCTGTGGATATCTGATTTTTGATGGTGCACAGGTTGCGTCTAGAATAAGAGTTCCTTTGTTTTCAGGTTCTTGCTGCTCTGGTTTGGCTTTCTGCGCATCAGCTCCACCTCCGGATGAAGGATTTGTATGGTCATCATCTTTTTTATCGCTGACCTCCTTCTCTTTGAGGGCATCCAGCATATATTCATTGGCTTCCATGATGACATGCATTTTCAGACGTTTGCGGAATAAGACCAACGTACTTGAATCAATCGGAGTTTCTTCCTGATAACCTAGAAGCTCGATGAAATACTGATAATACGGATTTTCAGTCAACTGTTCAACCAGTTCTCTATCAGAATACTGCTATTTGGTATGAATGATCAAAGAACCCTGGGCAAGGCGTAATGGTTTTGCCACACGCCCATTCTTTCCTTTGAACAGACGGGAGTATTTCTTTTCAAATATTTCCCATGGAATTGCATCTTTCATTTTTATCCATCTGTTTTCTGGGTTCATGTGAAGTCCTATTGGCTGGTTAAATTTTAGAAAGTTGCTCTGTGTATTGTCAGTACATTTATACATTGATTTTCACTCCTTTAATAATACTTTTCTAAAGAAAACTGCACGAAAAAAGATTTGGAATCTTATAAAACCATGCACTTTATTATAGCATTTTCAAGTGAGAAACGCAGTAAAGTCAATGCTTTCAAGCTGATTTTCTTTTAATCAGCAGACACTAACTAATATTATTGATATTATTGATATTATTGATATTGTCATATTACTTCTCATCTGGCTAATGATGAAACTCTCGCTCATACGAATCTAATGCCATTTAATAATTTTTTTATATAATTATTTATTTCAAGTCCAGATAAATTTAACAATTTATTTATAAGTTTTCTCTCGTCATCAATAAGTATTATTTTCTCACTTCCTATTACTTCATCAATACATTCTTTAAGAAAATCCTCCTTATTCAGGAATATATGCTCGTTGCATTTATATTTTTCATATTGGTCTTTTATTTTATTCATTTGTTTCTCAGTAACATCAATGTCTAAAAGTCCTAATTTTATTTGTGAGATTTTGCATGTAGCATCTCTTAAAACAATCCTAATCTTTAAGATTCTATTCTGCTGATAAAATTTTTTCAATGAACATGTTATACCACTTATATTATACTTTCTTGAATAACATTCATATAGATTAATTCTTAATATATCAAGGAAAAAATCATAGCCTAACTTAATTTCACTTGGTAACCATAAATCAAGATTAACATTTTTATATAATACTACTGCATTTCCATCTTTTCTTGGTTCCATTTGAATAATACATTTATCAGATCTCAATAAATTTAAGTATAGCATATCATTGTTTTGGAATGCTATACTCCTCACTCTTTTCTTTACTAATTCTATATATTCAACAGGTTCTAATGATGACACTATACAGATTGACATATTGCTCTTTAGATATCTTTTCAAATAGAAATTATTTATTTTTTCTAAATTCAACATTCTTACATCAGACATTTTTCCAACTGGTAATTTTTCAAGGAATAAATCATTACTATACAATTCTCTACATATTTCTGCACTTTTTTGTTCTGCATGTTCGATTTCAATACTTACATCTGAAATTGCTTCATCAACATAGTCCTGAGTTATGTATACCCCTGACATTATATTTCCAATAACTTGTATCGCCTTTTTATAATTTTTCAATTTACAATGTATAATATATACTGTTTCAAAATAATTGGTATAACCGTGACCATAGAATGTAGTATCTGGATTGTGCTTATCCCATAATAAATTAATATGTTCCATGCAATGTGCTATTCCAGATTGTCCCCTTACTTCCTTTATTGATCCCGTTTGAACAACTAAAGCAATTTGAAAATCAGAACTATTTGTCTGACGACAACAACAGTTCACATTATCATTTAATTTTTCCCTGTAGATTATGTCTTTCATAGATTATCCTCATATGCTTCTGCCTGCATATTATACAATGATGCATACACCTTATTTTTTTTCATAAGTTCCTCATGGGTTCCCTTCTCTACAAGACAGTGATTCTCTAGTACAAATATGGTATTGACTAATTTTACTGTAGATAGCCTATGCGATATAAGTATGCATGTTCGATCATTAATAAGCATTTTTATCTTATTATACAATTCATATTCGGTTCTTGCATCCACTGAAGCTGTTGGCTCATCTAATACCAATATTGGAAAGTCTTCCATAAATACTCGGCTAATTGCTATTTTTTGCCATTGCCCAAGCGAAAGCTGTGTCGATTCTTCCCAACCTTTTTTTAGATTTGTTTCAAAGCCGTTTTTCAATTTAGACACAAATTCATAAGCACCACTTTTCTTTGCTGCATCTTTTATGCATTCAGAATCGAATCCTTTTTCAACACAGCCAAATCCAATGTTATGATTAACATCAAATGGATACTGAATAAATTCCTGAAACACCGCACCAATATTTTTCCATATTCTTCAACAGCAAATTTATTAATATCAACTCCATCAATTGTTATCCTCCCGCTCGACGGTCTATATAAATTCAGAAGCAATTTTACAATTGTTGTTTTTCCAGCCCCATTAATTCCCACAAATGCATAAGATTACCTCTTTCAATAGTCAGATTAATATCTTCCAAAATATATGGTTCATTTGGACCATATTTAAAATAAACATGACTAAATTCTATTATTTTAAATTTATTATTGAATTTTAAACCAGTCTTAGATTTTTGAACCGGTAATCTCAAAAAATCATTTAGATCTTTTATATATAAGCCATTTTCATATAATTTTATGATAGACTTAAACATTGATGATATACAATTATGGAAATTATCTATTGCATTAATAAAAAGAGATAAATCTCCAATCGACATTTTCTTGTAAACTACCTGTATAACAACATAAAATTTTAATAAATACAAAACTGCTATTTGTAAAGTTTCCGACAAATTTACATCCATAACATATTTCTTTTTTACTATTTTATTTTGACAAATAAATTTATCACATAACTTAGTTGCATATTCTTCAAAGAATTTACCAAGTCTATATATCTTCAATTCCTTTACATTTTCATAATTAACAAGAATATTTTTTATTTCTGTAATCTTTCTTAAATCCTCAATTCTAGAATTAAAAATTTTATATTGCTTTTTTGACATTTTATAGCTTATTAAGGCAGATGGCACACTTATCATCAAACAAAAAATTATTATCCACCCATTCAGTAATAAAAGTACGCTTACAATTCCTACTAATGTCACAAAATTACGCACAAAATTCATTGTCATGCTTAAAATATTTATTAATCGTTGTGTGGACTCAGTATTAACTTTTTGAATTATATCATAATTCTTTTTTTCATCAAAATATGACATTTCCAGCTTTGATGTTTTATTGATAGTTAAACCTGTCAAAAATTTATTTATGTAATCAACTTCCATTTCCTCAAAATACGATTCCATATGTATAATTAAATTGTCAACAATCCCTACACAAAAATGTATAATCAGAATCAAAACTGGCATAAAAATTTTCTTTGAACTTATTGATACCACAACACTATCAATAAAATATTTCCAAATCAAAATTTCAACCGGTATCATTAAGCCGCTAATAATATTTGTAAAAATCAAAAAAAACGTATTCTTCTTAGAACTTTTTAATAAGAGTTCTATAATGCTTTTTACTTCTATTCCAAAGTTCTTTAATTTTTTTTTCATCACACTTTTTCCTTTCCAGTATATAGCATTCCTATATTTTCTAAATTAACGGCTTATTCTAACAAAATATCTCTGGGTATGCCCCAGAGATATCTCATTCTTGTTTTGCGTTGTTTGTCTGCAATTAATTCTTTGCATTATTGGAAAATCTGATCAACTGATCATCATCTCCTGTGCAAAAGCAGCCGA
>ERZ859937.780-NODE-780-length-11815-cov-1.279167_pt1 | contig 11815 bp, 11 predicted proteins | sample MGYA00509985_ERZ859937 | MGnify/ENA primary metagenome ERZ859937 (study PRJEB30046, sample SAMN00715169) | human gut metagenome | study: EMG produced TPA metagenomics assembly of the A metagenome-wide association study of gut microbiota in type 2... | reverse complement strand
ATACAATTTTATCATTGTTTTGCCTTCAATCGCTGCATATTATTTTTTATTAACTCAGACTGCCAGCCGGAATGCTTTTCCGGACTTTGTGTCCGGCTTTCGATATAATGTGCCGCTAAGATGTAGCTTCAATTATTCCAATATTTTTTCCTTCGGTGGACATTCTTGTCCTGTTGACTTATATATTCTGTACATTATTTTTGAATTGTTCTCCTTATATTGGGTAGGAGAGCATCCCATGTTTTTCTTGAATACTGCACTGAAGTAGCGGGGGGTAGAGAACCCGACCCGGTCTGCTATTTCGTTTACTGTTAATGAACTGTTTAGTAGTAGGTTGATAGCATTGTCAATGCGCAATTTATTTATATAATCGTTTGCTCCCATACCTGTTAATGCCTTTAACTTATTATAAAGTGAGGCACGGCTCATACCGAGTTTGTCACATAGGAAAGGAACTCCCATATTAGGCTCGTCGATATTTTCAGTAATAATCTGATTCATTGTATTCAAGAACTTCTCGTCAGCGGCGCTAAATGTACTTTCTTCTGGTGTTGGTGCTGTTTTGCTGCTAATATACTTTTTCTTTATACGCTCACGATTTTTCAATTGGTTATATATGGCTGTGTAGAGCATACTTATCTCAAACGGCTTTGTAAGATAAGTATCGGCTCCATTTTTATAACCGAATATACGGCTTGCTTCATCATTTCGAGCAGTAAGCAGATGACTGGGGTGTGGCTGATGTCTAATTCTTCCTTAACTCGCTTGCACAACTCGTACCCGTTCATTTTAGGCATCTGTATATCGCTGATTATAACATCCGGATGCCACTGCCTGCACATCTCTAACGCCTCTTCACCGTTATAAGCTGTGCGCACGTCTTTAAAATAGGGCCTCATCGCATCAGTCAGATAATCTACTAATTCCATATTGTCATCACCACCAGAATGGTATAATCTTTAGTTTCGGATCTGAAAGTAGGCTCGTCTGGTACACTCTCAATGTTTTCAGCAGAGGCAAGCAATTCGTTAAGATAAGGTTGTGGCTGTAAAATAAGCTTGCCAGGCTTAATGTTTAGTGGCAGTTCAAACCAAAAAGTAGAACCTGCAGATTCAACATTATTGAGTGCGCCGACACTGCCGCCTTGCTGTTCTGCCAAAATTTTTGAGTACGAAAGTCCTATGCCTGATCCGGGACGACTATTCTCACCCTGGTAGAAACGTGTAAACAGTTTCGAGACATCAATATCTTTTAGCCCCGGACCTTGATCTGAAACAGAAATACGCACTCTGTCTTTCTTTTCGGATAATGAAGTAATAATATTGATTTCTCCTCCCTCATTACTGTATTTTATTGCATTAATTAATAAATTGGTTATTATAGTAGTACACTTTTCCTTATCACAATAGAATGATTCTATTCCGGCTGACAGCTGACGGGTGAGTGTTATATGTTTTTGGGTAGCCTCGGGTATAAAGTCTTCAACTACTTCTTCCAGCCATTTTTCCAGATTGATGCTTTCTATATGCAAGGTACTTTGGCTGACTTCCATTTTGCGTACATCAAGTACATGTTTAATAAATTCTTCATGCGCTCAGACTGTCGGGCAATATTCTGTAGAACCCTATAGCGGGCATCTTTGGCAGGAAACTGTTCTATCAGTTGTTTTAAAGGAGCATGGATTAGCGTAAGAGGTGTACGCAGCTCATGATTGATATTTATCAGGAAGCGTATCTTTTCTTCATACGCCTGTTGCTCGTGCTCTTTCATTGCTAATTTCATTCGATTCTCTTTGCGGCGTAAAAAGCTGTAAACGGATAAGCCCACTGCTGACAAGGCAGTCAGTATGCATGTTAATATGAACCACCATGTACGGTACCAAGGTGGGAGTATGATAAGTTCAATAATGGGGTAATTATCTGTCCATTCGCCGGAACGGGTAGTGCATGAAGCAGTTATCTGATAGGTGCCTGCCGACAGCGTATTCAGTGTCAGTTCCGGCAAATAAGAATAGATAGGCTCTTTTTCATATCCTTGCAGATTGTAACAATAGGCAGGCTTACGGAATATATCTTTATTGTGTGCCTTTACTTTAATCGTTATCGTTCTGCTTTGCTCCGGAATTTTTAAAACAGGCTTCCTGCCTGAAATATATTCCATGCGATCACCGCCAACAAATACATCAGATAGTTCAAGCACCGGAGATTCCGGGTGCTCTTTGGGAAGTGTGGAAGCAATGCGTAATAATCCATTTACACTACCCAAATATACATCTCCTTCTGATGAAAGTAAACGGGGTTTCGGCAGATACTCGTTAGGAGCGACTCCGTCTGGAACACCGTAAAGGATAAAGCGCTTTTGGGTGGTCATCCAGGAAAGCAAACGTTCATTATTACCAATCCATAATCGTCCATGCTGGTCACTGGCAACAGACATTGCTTCGTTAATCAACGAGTTTGAAATATGAGTATATGAACCGTCATTGGGCGAGAAACTGCCCAACCCGTAGTTTCCTCCTATCCAGATAATGCCTTTCTCGTCAGCTGAAGCCGAATGGATCATGGTATCTTGTTTACAGTGATAGAGGACGTGCAGGGTATTGTCATTATGGTCTATACGATAAATACATTTGGAATCATGCAGGTAAGAAAATGTTTCCTTTACACATATCGGGAGCAACTGACCTACTATGGCATCTTTAAGGTGGTTTATATGAATGGGGGTGAATGTTTTCCGTTTCCAGTTGTAACTGTATGGACTCTCGGAAAGCAGTAAGATAGTTTCCGGTGTATTTTGCATAAGATTGACTGTCTTGCCTTGTTGGCACAATCGGTTGTTAATGTCATCATTTACAATAACCAAAGGAGTACAATGTTCAGTCTGCTTATTATAGAAAAATATCCCCTTGCCAAAGAGTGATATCAAAAGGTGGTTTTTATCAACACCCGTGATGGAGGCTACCTTTTCTCCATATGTAGATGGAATATGGCGAAATTTATTGGTATCGGCATTAAACACATTCAGTCCCCCACCATCCGTTCCTATCCATATATCCTTTTCGTTTTGTTCTTGATAAAGGCTTAATACAGATTTCTCGCTGAGTCCATAATCGGCATTAAGGAGTGCATCTGCATATAGTTTGATGCCTACTTCCTTAATATTGAACATTCCACTGCGTACGCTGCCAGCCCAAATCCCATTTTCCGGATCTGCATAAAAAGACAAAATAGAATTGCTGGGGAGAGAATAGGCATCTCCCGGAATATGTGTTAATACATCCATTTGATTGTTTTCAGGATTTAGAACGGCAATTCCTTTGCCATCGGTACCTATCCAGATGTGGCCATCATATTCAGCCAATGCAAGCACAATGTTACTCTGCATTGATGAATTGCCTGTGTGGTAGGTGTGAAGAAGTTACCATTCTTATTGTAACATTGCACTCCTTTACAATACGGAGTCACCCAAAAATTACCTTTAGAATCAGGCAGCATCGTAACTACGTCGCGACAATCAAATGGGACATCACGTGTGTGTCCGGTACGAATATCTATCAGCAAAGCTCCCACCCAACGGTTGGCAGCCAACAGGGTATGACTGTCAAAACGGTAAAGATCGGTGATTTGGAATTTTATATTGGAAGTAATCGAACGGAAAAGAGCGATTTTCCCAGTCTTATAATCATATTTGTATAATTTGTCAAATCCTCCGAAAAAAACACCGTCATCCCAAAGGCAGATGGAGGAGGCTGATATAAGGTTTCCATTTAGGTCACATGCCCGGTAAAAGGTATCATTGACCGCATCATACAGAAAAATTCCTTCGCTGCCAAGTGCCCAAATATTATTATTGCGGTCTTCTACCAATTGGTCTATATTGCAATTCAAATATTTCTTTTGTTCATATCCGTCGAAGCGTCCGATACCGTTTTTGGTCCCCATCCAGGCATGACCTGTACGGTGGCTGACTGTCATGCAGTTGACTTGATAAGAGAGTCCTTCACGTACGTCAATCCGTTGAAATATATATTGTTTGTCACTTAGTTGCTTTCCCCATAAGACGGTTGGCAATATCCAAACAAGTACAGTTAATAAAATTTTCTTCATAGTATAAAAAAGTAAAACAAAAATATTGTTTTTGCTTCAATAATGCAAATAATCTTATAAATTTATTCCGCTATTTTAACAAGTATAATCGCCGTCAAGTTTGGTATCAGTAATTTATTGTATATCAAGATTTGTACCAATAAATTAACGCTGTTTATAGAGCATAGGAGGATTATACGATAATGAGTGAAATAGTCATTTTTGGAGCAAAAAAAGATATTTCTATACCTTCCATTCATTGTGGAACGGATACTTTTGCAAAAAACTATTTATCATAACTAATACCTTTGTTATACGATGAATTACATCTATAAAATTTTTCTACACTCCCTCATTGTGGGAATATTCTTTGGAGTCGGTAGACTTTCTGCTCAGGCTACTGTTCCCGAATGGCAAAGTCAATATGCTATTGGAAAAAATAAATTACGGCCTCATACTTATGTATGGCCATACGACAAAGCTACAAATATCCGTCAAGGAGATTATGAAAATTCTCGCTATTATATGAGTCTGAACGGGAGATGGAAATTTTCTTGGGTAAAGAATCCTGATAATCGGCCCAAAGACTTTTATAAGCCTGGATATTATACGGGTGGATGGGCTGACATCAAAGTGCCTGGAAACTGGGAACGTCAAGGTTATGGAACTGCTATTTATGTGAATGAATCCTACGAATTCGATGACCCGCTATTTAACTTTAAGAAAAATCCACCACTAGTACCATATGATGAAAATGAGGTAGGTTCTTATCGGCGTAGCTTTACTTTACCATTGGATTGGAAAGATCGCCGGACCGTCATCTGTTGTGAGGGCGTTACCTCATTCTATTATATTTGGGTAAATGAGCATCTATTGGGCTATAATCAAGGTTCGAAGACTCCTGCTGAATGGGATATTACTCCATATGTAAAAGAGGGAGAGAACACAGTTGCCCTGGAAGTATATCGTTGGAGTGCGGGATAATACCTGGAATGTCAGGATATGTGGCGATTGAGCGGTATAGAACGTGATATCTATCTGTATAGTACTCCCAAGCAATATATTGCAGACTATCAAGTGACTTCCACTTTAGATAAAGAAACGTATACGGATGGGCTTTTTGCTCTTGAAACAACCATAGGAGGGGAGGCTGAAGGTGCTGCCACATTATCGTATCGGTTAGAAGATGCTTGCGGAAAAACTATTCTGGAAAAGGATTGTCCGGTTCAAAGCAAGGAAAGCGGCAATTTCATTTTTTTTGAGAAAGAGACTTTACCGAAAGTGAAACGTTGGAGTGCGGAACATCCTTATCTTTATACATTGATTATTTCTCTAAAAGATACTTCAGGAGAAATCATACATCTGACAGGGTGCAACGTAGGGTTTCGTACCTCGGAAATCAAAGATGGACGATTTTGCATAAACGGTGTGCCCATATTGGTAAAAGGGGCAAATCGTCATGAACATTCTCAATTGGGACGTACAGTCAGCAAGGAACTGATGGAGCAGGATATTCGTCTGATGAAGCAGAATAATCTGAATACAGTGCGAAATTCGCATTACCCCACTCATCCGTATTGGTATCATCTCTGTGATCTTTACGGTCTGTATATAATAGATGAAGCAAACATTGAGTCGCATGGCATGGGGTATGGAGCAGCTTCGCTTGCTAAGGATAGCACATGGCTTCCAGCCCATATGGATCGGGTACAACGGATGTACGAGAGGTCAAAAAATCATCCCGCCATCATAATCTGGTCATTAGGAAATGAGGCAGGTAATGGTATTAATTTTGAACGCACTTACGATTGGATGAAATCAGTAGAGCAAAGTCGTCCAGTTCAGTATGAACGTGCTGAACAACAATATAATACTGATATTTACTGTCGCATGTATCGTAGTGTGGATGAGTTGTTGGCTTATGCCCATCAGACAAGTCCGAAAGTATACCGCCCTTTCATTATGACGGAATATTTGCATACAATGGGTAACAGTGGAGGCGGTTTGAAGGAATATATGGAAGTGTTCGAGAGCGAACCTGTCGTACAAGGCGGTTGTATCTGGGACTGGGTCGACCAGTCATTCAGAGAGGTGGATGCTCATGGTAAATGGTATTGGGCGTATGGCGGTGATTACGGACCGGAAAATATACCAAGTTTTGGTAACTTTTGCTGTAATGGGCTGGTGAATGCTGTACGGGAACCGCATCCTCATTTAAAAGAGGTAAAAAAAGCTTATCAATATATTAAATGCACGCTCAAAGATCCTAAAAATTTAACCATCGCTATCAAAAACTGGTATGACTTTACCAATCTGAATGCTTATGTGTTGAAGTGGAGCATAGTGGGAGATAATGGTAAAATGTTAGCGAAAGGGGAACAGTCTATAGAAGTTGCTCCACATGCCACTACTGAAGTTTCATTGGGAGGCGTACGCTTACCCTGGAATATCCGTGAGGCTTATCTGAATTTAAGCTGGACGCCTAAGAAGAAAAGTGCTTTCATCGGAACTGATGATGAGGTTGCTTATGATCAGTTTGTCTTGCCTGCCAATAGTCAGTATCGTCCGACATTGGCTAAACTGTCTGAAAAACCGGAAATTCAGATTGATCCGAAAACCGGAGCATTAACATCATACATCTATGAAGGACAGGAATATCTTGCCTCGCCTGTGCGGCTGAGTTTATATCGCCCTGCAACGGACAATGACAACCGTGAAAAGAAGGGAGGCGCAAAGGTTTGGCGCAAATTAGGGCTAAATCATTTGGTCCAACGTGTATTATCTGTAAAAACATCAGGACACACTACTTACAGTGAAGTGAAATTATTGAATGATAAAAATGATACAATAGGGTCTGCTACATTTGAATACACCATTCGCAAGGATGGAATATTGTCTGTACAAACCCGTTTTGTTCCGGATACAACGTTTGTCAGTTCATTGGCTCGTGTCGGGCTGTTTTTGAAATGCCCCACAGTTTTAATCGTGTCACTTATTTGGGCCGAGGAGAGCATGAGACTTATGCTGACCGAAAACTTTCGGGGCGTATCGGTATTTATCATACTGATGCAGAACGAATGTTTCATTATTATGTGCGTCCTCAGGCTACCGGTAATCGAACAGACGTGCGTTGGATGCAAGTTAGCGATGAATTAGAAAAAGGATTGTCTGTGTGGGGGGAGAAGCCATTTGAATTTAGTGTATCTCCTTTCACTGATGAGAATATAGATGCTGCCGGGCACATTAACGAGTTGAAAAGAAATGGCACGGTGACCGTTCATCTTGACGCTTTGCAAAGCGGTGTGGGAACGGCTACTTGCGGACCGGGGGTACTGGCGCCTTATTTGGTGCCTGTAAAAGAGTATCTGTTTAGTTTTGAAATACGTCCTTTAAAATGATGAGGCACTTTTGACATATCGGAATTTTAAATAGTATCAATTGTTTATGAAGAGAATTTTATTTTTTATCATATTGTTTTGTATAAGCCTTTCTGTTATTGCCCAAGAATCTTGTCCGCAAGTTATTCCGGCTTTGCAACAATGGCGTGGAACAGGTGGAACTCTTTCCTTGCCTGTACGAGGCAGCATTGTAATTCGCACAACCGATAAGGCTGCGTTAGAGTCCACAGCTCGTATTCTTATATCAGACTTGAAGGAATTGATGGGGTGGGATTATACTTTGCGTACCGGCAAACCTCGTAAGAACGATATTTGCTTGTCCCTCACTCCACCTGATGAGGAGTTGGGAGAAGAGGGATATGTGCTTGACTTTTCCGGTTATGCTTGTATAAAAGCTCCTGCCGTAAAAGGTGTATTTTGGGGTACGCGCAGTTTGCTGCAGATCCTTTTTAATCATCAAGGTACTCTTCCTAAAGGTACTGCACGCGATTATCCTCAATTCCCTAATCGAGGATTTATGCTGGATGTTGCCAGAAAGTTCTTCACGATGGATTATCTGAAGCAATATGTAAAGATATTGTCTTTTTACAAGATGAATGAGTTTCAAATACATTTGAATGATAATGGGTTTCCGCAATTTTTTGAGAATGATTGGAATAAAACCTATGCTGCTTTTCGGTTAGAGAGTGAACGTTTCCCAGGATTGACATCCAAGGACGGGTCATATACCAAAAAAGAATTTATAGAGTTACAGAAGATGGGGAAAGCTTATGGAGTAAACATTATTCCAGAAATAGACATCCCCGCCCACTCTCTGGCTTTTGCCATTATAAGCCGGAAATAGCCAGTCAAGAATATGGTATGGATCATCTTGATCTTTATAAAGAGGAGACTTATCGTTTTGTGGATACATTGTTGGACGAATATCTTTGTGGAGACTCACCGGTATTTATCGGTCCGGACGTACATATAGGAACAGACGAGTATAATAAAAAGGAGGCTGAACAGTATCGTTATTTCACGGACCGGTATTTGAAATACATTGCGAAATACGGTAAAAATCCCCGTATGTGGGGTGGCTTGAAATGGCTCCCGGGAAAGACACCTGTGCAGGCAGAAGGAGTAACTGTCAATGCATGGTCGTATGACTGGATAGACCCGGAAGCATCTTTAAAAGACGGATATAAGTTGATTAACTCTTGTGACACTTATCTTTATATTGTACCCTCAGCAGGTTATTACCGTGATTTTCTGGATCATCAATGGTTGTATGAAACTTGGTCACCATGGTTGATTAATAAAAAGTTGACATTGCCCGAAGGTACCGTTGGAGTACTGGGAGGCATGTTTGCCGTGTGGAATGATAAGTGCGGCAACGGTATATCAGAACAAGACGTGCATGTGCGTTCTTTCCCAGCCCTACAGGTATTGGCTGAAAAGATGTGGAAAGGCAGCAATTGTCAGGTTTCTTTTGAACAGTTTGAGGATTTATGTCGTCAGATGCCCGAAGCTCCCGGCGTGAATCTGTTAGGCCGGATACCGTCAGGTGTATGTCAGACTGCTTCTGGTGAAGTGCAACTTACCCCTGCCGGGGAAGTCTGTGTGCTAAGCGGAACCGATTCTATTTCTACTGTGTTACAAGAAGTGGGGTATCCGTATGCTGTATCTTTCAAAATTTGTCCCGATGAGAATGCTCCCAATAGTTCCATACTATTCAAGGGACCTCATTCTGTGGTGTATGCCAATTGGGAAAACAAAGGCTGCCTGGCTTTCAGTCGTGACGGCTATACATTTGTGTTTCATTCCTATCATTTGCCCGAAGGTGTGTGGAGTGATATTCGTATAGAAGGTGATTACAAGGGGACTTCCCTTTATGTGAACGGTAAGTTGAGGAACGTCTGGAAGGCCGCACCAAGAAAGTCTATTGTCAGCAGTATAAGCGTATGGAGTATATGGAGTATCAGGAGACACTGATATTTCCCTTACAACAAATAGGGGATGGCTTGAACGGTTTTAAAGGAAAGATTAAAAATGTAGTGTGCAAGCAGTTCTGAGGGAACGTTTCTAATGTTTTTTCCTGTCTCTTTGATTCGGAAATTTAAATTATTCATTTATGAATGCCTATTTTAATATGTATTTGGGTACTGAATTGAAAGATAAGTTGGACGAAACTTTCTTCAGTATGTTGCCGATTCATAGTTGGGTAACCGCTCGGCCAGCACATGCGTGGTGTGATGTCATGGGATTTGGCCACCGACTGTGATTATGAAAATTCACTTTCTTTACAGCGTGCAGTAGTAGAGGAAATCAGGAAATAACAGAGATGGAAGAAGTGGATGCGGAAATGCTATCGCAGGAATCAACTCATTGCTATGATTCTCTTTTGTGTGAGCTGCTTGGTATGTACTTTATGGATAATATGAAAAGAAACAGGATTATATTTATAGGATTGTTAATGAGCCTTGGCGTTTATGGTCAGGGCATACAACCACCCTTGTCTTACTGGTTTGATACTCCCACGACGTTAAACGGTCATGCTGTATGGTATGGTGGAAATCCGGAATTATGGAAGGATAAGAAACCTATTTCAGCTGGAGACCATGCTAAGAATCCGGATGCAGAATGGGAATCAGCTTCCTTGCCTTTGGGCAATGGCAGTATAGGTGCTAATATTTTAGGATCAGTAGAAGCCGAACGTATTACCTTTAACGAGAAAACCTTATGGAGAGGAGGACCGAATACCGCTAAGGGAGCGGCGTATTATTGGAATGTAAATAAGCAGTCTGCTTATCTTCTTGACGAGATTCGTAAAGCCTTTACTGAAGGTAATCAAGAAAAGGTCGAACGTCTGACCTGCCAGAACTTCAACAGTACAGTTCCATATGAATCTTATAAAGAAGACCCATTCCGGTTCGGTAACTTTACGACGATGGGAGAATTCTACATAGAAACAGGACTAAGTACTATTGGGATAAGCGGATATCGCCGTAACTGTCGCTCGATTCAGCCCGTGCAATAGTACAATTTTGCAAAGATGGAGTAAAATATAAGCGTACTTCATTTATATCTTATCCTGCAAACGTTTTGGTGATGCGTTATAGTGCTGACCGCCCTGCTAAACAGAATCTTAGATTCAGTTATGCTCCTAATCCGGTTTCGGCAGGCTCTTTACAACCTGAAGGGAAAAATGGATTGGTTTTTCGAGCCAGATTAGATAATAATAGTATGGAGTATGTAGTGCGTATGCGGGTTTTAACGCAAGGTGGAACTGTAACGAATACTCATGACCAACTCCTTATCGAAGGAGCGGATGAGGTGGTATTTCTGATTACAGCTGATACTGACTATCTGATTAATTTCAACCCTGACTTCACTAATCCGAAAACGTATGTGGGAGTAAATCCGGAAGAAACGACAGCTTATTGGATAAATGAGCAGAAAAACAAGGCTATGAAGCGTTATATCAAGCTCACTATGCAGATTATACAGCATTGTTCAACCGTGTGAAACTGAACTTGACAAATTCATCTGATTTTCGTGATATGCCGATTACTCAACGTTTGAGTCGTTATCGCGAAGGTCAAAAAGATTTCTATTTAGAACAATTGTACTATCAGTTTGGTCGTTACTTGTTGATAGCTAGTTCTCGTCCCGGCAATCTTCCTGCCAATTTGCAAGGTATATGGCATAATATGTAGATGGTCCGTGGCGTGTGGACTATCACAACAATCCAATCTGCAGATGAACTATTGGCCGGCATGTTCTACCAATCTGAGCGAATGCATGAAACCGCTCATAGATTTCATCCGTACTTTGGTAAACCTGGTGAGAAGACTGCTCAGGCATATTTTGGGGCTCGTGGCTGGACGGCTTCCATTTCTGGAAATATCTTTGGTTTTACTACACCGTTGGAGAGTGAGAATATGTCGTGGAATTTCAACCCTATGGCAGGACCATGGCTGGCAACACACATTTGGGAGTATTATGATTACACCAGAGATGTGAAGTTTCTCAAAGAAATCGGTTATGAACTGATTAAAAGTAGTGCAAACTTTGCCGTAGATTACTTATGGCATAAACCCGACGGTACCTATACTTGGGCTCCTTCCACTTCTCCTGAACATGGTCCGGTAGACCAGGGAGCAACCTTCGTACATGCAGTAGTCCGTGAAATTCTACTTGATGCTATCGATGCCAGCAAAGTGCTGCGGGTGGATGCTAAAGAACGCAAATACTGGGAGCAGGTATTGGAGAAGTTGGTTCCTTATAAAATTGGGCGCTATGGCCAGCTGATGGAATGGTCTGGTGATATGGATGATCCGAAAGACCAGC
>ERZ859937.779-NODE-779-length-11820-cov-1.789630_pt1 | contig 11820 bp, 17 predicted proteins | sample MGYA00509985_ERZ859937 | MGnify/ENA primary metagenome ERZ859937 (study PRJEB30046, sample SAMN00715169) | human gut metagenome | study: EMG produced TPA metagenomics assembly of the A metagenome-wide association study of gut microbiota in type 2... | reverse complement strand
CGGAAACACTTAGAAAACGACCGACGATTATTGTATCCATAAGGCTGTAAACCTGCTGGAAAAGCATTCCGAGAAGCAACGGAAGGGAAAAGCCCAAAATGAGCCCGGTAGGAGAACCTACAGTGAGATCCTTTGAATTATTTTTAGTCATTATTTATAATCCCCCTTGATTAAAAATAGATAAAAATATATATAAAAAATAGTGATTAAGTGTAATATACAACCTTTACAAACATAAGTAAATGAGGTAAAGTAAAATTGTTAGCATTTTTTTGGGTGCATATTTTAAAGTGAATAAAAACGCTGATTTTATGTTTGATATCATTTTTTTTTGAGAAGAAAATTGAATGATCAGTAAATATGTATGGGCTGACATATAATTAAATTTGGAGGAAAAGAATGAGAGACTGGGAAAATAACATCCGAAGGGTTGTACCTTATACACCGGGAGAACAGCCAAAGAATACCTGTGTTATTAAGTTAAATACAAATGAGAATCCATATCCGCAGCGCCGGGAGTGAAGGAGGTTTTAAGTAATTTCAATACAGATGATTTAAGACTGTATCCTGACCCAAGGGTTGATAAGCTGGTAAATGCAATTGCGGATTTCTATAAGATAGACAGCTCGAAGGTGTTTGTCGGAGTTGGCTCTGATGATGTACTTGCCATGATTTTCATGACATTTTTCAATTCGAAAAAACCTATACTGTTTCCTGATATCACATATTCATTTTATGATGTGTGGGCAGATATGCTTCGAATCCCTTATGAGCAGCTTCCACTGTCAGATGATTTTTCAATAGTACCGTCAGATTACTATAAGGCAAACGGCGGAGTAGTTTTTCCAAACCCTAATGCTCCGACAGGAAAGCTCATGCCTCTTGATGAGATAGAGGATATAATAGAGCACAATCAGGATGTAATTGTCGTAGTAGATGAGGCATATGTAGATTTTGGTGGGGAAAGTGCGCTTCCGCTCATTGACAAATATGATAATGTCATCGTGGTACAGACATTCTCAAAATCACGCGCGCTGGCAGGCTCAAGAGTTGGTTTTGCCATGGCAAGTCCTGTGCTTATCAAGTATCTGAATGATGTGAAATATTCGTTCAATTCATATACCATGGACAGAATCACAATCGAAGCAGCTACAGCAGCGGTAAAAGACAGAGCATACTTTGAAGAGACCACAGCAAAGGTCATAAAGACACGTGAGTGGACAAAGAAAGAGCTTAAGAGACTTGGCTTTACATTCTGTGACTCAAAGAGCAACTTTATATTTGCAAAGCCTGCAAATGTTTCTGCAACAAAGCTTTTTGAGGACCTTAAGGCAGACAATATATTTGTCAGACATTTCAGCTCACCTGAGCGAATCAACGACTATCTGCGCATATCCATAGGAACTGATGAGCAGATGCATACACTAATTAAATTTTTGGAGAATTATTCATGTTAAAAAAATATATTTACATCTTTTTAATTTCAATGGTACCACTTATTGAACTCAGAGGAGCGGTTCCGGTTTCACAGGTGATGGGGCTGCCGATAGTGCCATCATTTATCGTTTGTATCATTGCAAATATGCTTCCGGTACCAATTATTTATCTTTTTGCAAGAAAGGTGCTCATATGGGGAGCAGACAAACCAATCATTGGAAAGTTCTTCAGCTTCTGCCTTGAAAAAGGAGAGAAGGGCGGCAAGAAGCTTCAGGCAAAGGCCGGAAGAGGTCTGTTTGTTGCACTTTTACTTTTCGTAGGTATCCCACTTCCGGGAACAGGTGCATGGACAGGAACACTTGCGGCAAGTATCCTTGATATGGATTTCAAGTCAACAGTTGCCGCTGTCATGCTTGGAGTACTGCTCGCCGGCATGATTATGATGATAGTAAGTCTGGCGGGCGTGTCTATATTCCTGTAGAATTTATGGGGAGCTTTCTTCGTCCTTTGTTAAACAGTACAAATCCGACCACCAGTGAAACAATTGTAACCACAATCACAACCACAAAGACCACTACACTATTACCGGGATCAGGGAAAAATCCTGAAAGTGTGCCCCAAAGGTTGAAAAGCAGATGAAGCCCCATAGAGTAGTAAATAGAGCCACCGCGTTCGCACACATATCCGAGCACTATGCCAAGTGCAAAGGCATATATGCCCTGAATCCAGTTGAGATGGAACAGTCCGAAAAGTGCAGCCTGCATCAGATTGGCAAGAGCAAATGGCAAAGTCTTTCTGGCACAGCGCATGGTTACACCGCGGAATATAAGCTCCTCACAGATTGGCGCCAGTATTACAGAATAAAGTACTGTCACAAAGGTGGTATCTGTGATGCCTGATGTCTCAAAAAGCTTGTTGTACTGTTGCAGCCAGTCGGGACGGATGTAGCCGGTTAAGTTAGCGATGAAATTGGCAGCAAACTGTGTACCCGGCACGAGTATGACGATTGCCACTAGCATCATGGGATTGAAGGTTTTCTTAGGGGATGGAAGAAAATTACCTTCGTATCTGGCATAGTACCACATGCCAAAAATCGCAATGGTAATGAGTGCATAGATGACCATAATCATCATGTTAAAATTTACAGAGGTAAATGTCTTTTCAAGGCGGTCCGATACGTTTGCAGACGGAAAAGCAAGCTTTCCGACAAAACCCTGTCCAAACACTCCCATGCCCATCATAAAGAATAAGGCGATAGTCTGAATTGCCTCAACTGCAAGCAGTGGGACAAATGTGTAAAAGAAATATCCTACTTTTTTCATTTTCAATATACTCCATTCTGATTTATTAGGCGATAGTAACATTAGTATAACATATCATAATTTAATTGCAAGAAAGCTGTTTACTTTAAAACTTTAATATGTTAAAATTAAATGTAAATAAATCGCATGAAAAAGGAGAACACGATGAGCAAGAATCTTAAAACAGAAGCAGTAGACCATTTGTTTGATGCTATTTTGTGTCTCAAGGATAGAGCAGAGTGTTATACATTTTTTGAGGATGTTTGTACAGTAAATGAGCTTTTTTCTCTATCACAGAGATTTGAAGTGGCAAAGATGCTTAGAGAGCAGAAGACATATCTTGATATAGCAGAAAAGACCGGGGCTTCCACAGCCACAATCAGCCGTGTGAACAGATCATTAAACTACGGCAATGATGGATATGATATGGTTTTTTCACGCATGGAGGATGGCTCTGACAAAGAGGATTAGTTTATCATAGGGGGAAAGAAAAACAGGCTCATCAATTTGAGCCTGTTTTTTTACTTTCCTTTCCTGAATGTGTATTTTCATGGGAAGAAGCCTCTTTTTCTTCATTTAGATTGTCAATCATGCGCTCAATCAGCATTTTCTTGATGTAGACATCAAAGCTCAGCATGCAGATAAAGCTGAATGTGTGAAGAAATTTCTGATCCTCATCAGGAAAATCCTCAAATGTCTCACCGGCAATCTTGTATTTCTTGCCGAGATCCTTTAGGAGCTTCTGCGATTCCTCCGCCTCTAAGCTGAAAACCTCAGTATAGACATCCTGCATCGTAAATCCGTCATCATTGCCGAAATACTTCTCGGTAAGCGGATTAAGAATTGAGCGGATATCGTTGATGCTCAATATATTTTTGAAATAATATATAAAAAGCAGTGTGAGCACATGCTCCTTAGAATACTTTTTCTTGTCCGGAGAAGGGAGCAGATTGTTTTTGGCATAGTTGTTTATCATTGTCTTGGTAAGGATTTTGTCGCTTTCATAGCGCTTTGATGCAGCGAGCTGCTCGTCCATGAAGGTTGTGACCTGATCCATGTACAAATCAATATTTGGTATATCCTCCGGCTTTATGTAATCTATTGATTTAAGCTGCTTTAATAATTCTGATAAAAATTCTTTAACGTCATTCTCCATATCATCACCTCAGGCTTTTATTATATAGTATTGAAAACTATATGACAAGTTTTTTTTGAATTTTCTCATATTGGGTTGTGCAAAACATATGTTTGTGGTATGCTGTAAATAAATTATTTTTGTATTTATGGTTTGTGAGCCTGTAATAAGACTGGAGAATTGAGAGGAAAACAGATGAACTTAGATATGTTGAATGAACAGCAAAGGGAGGCCGTTTGACCACAGAGGGACCGCTTCTTATTTTAGCGGGGGCAGGCAGTGGCAAGACCAGGGTTCTTACATACAGGACTGCCTACCTGATAGATGAGTGTGGCGTCAATCCTTACAATATCATGGCAATCACCTTTACAAACAAGGCTGCGGGAGAGATGCGTGAGCGAATTGATGATATGGTGGGCTATGGTTCGGAAAGCATATGGGTTTCTACATTCCATTCGACATGTGTGCGTATACTGCGCAGGTATATTGACAGGCTGGGATATGACACGAATTTTACCATATATGATGCTGACGACCAGAAGGCTCTGATGAAGGACATCTGCAAGCGTCTTGAGATAGATACCAAGATGTATAAGGAAAAGATGTTTTTAAATGTCATTTCATCTGCAAAGGATGAGATGATTGATCCGATAGAGTTTGAAAACCGCTTCACAGGTGACTTCGTGAAGCGCAAGCAGGCACTTGTATACAAGGAGTATCAGAATGCCCTAAAGCAGAATAACGCACTCGATTTTGATGATTTGCTTGTGAAGACAGTAGAGCTTTTTAAGCTGGATAAAGAGGTGCTGGATTACTATCAGGAGCGCTTCAGATATATCATGGTGGATGAGTATCAGGACACAAACACCGTGCAGTTTGAGCTTATCAGGCTTCTTGCCATGAAGTATAAGAATCTGTGTGTGGTGGGTGATGATGATCAGTCCATTTACAAGTTCAGAGGTGCCAATATCTACAATATCTTAAACTTTGAGAAGCATTTTGAAGATGCAAAGGTCATAAAGCTTGAGCAGAATTACAGGTCTACCCAGAATATCCTAGATGCCGCCAACAGCGTCATTTCCAACAACGTGGGTAGAAAGGACAAGCGCCTTTGGACTGACAACGGAGCCGGAGACAGGATTACCTTTGAACAGCTTGAGAGTGGTTTTGAGGAAGCGGATTATGTGGCACGTTCGATAGCGAGACTCGTGAGAAAGGGTGAGGCGCGCTATAAGGACTGTGCTGTGCTTTACCGAACCAACGCACAGTCGCGTCTCTTCGAGGAGAAATTTATTGCTGCAAACATACCATACAAGATTGTCGGCGGCGTGAATTTCTATGCCAGAAAAGAGATAAAGGATATCCTTGCATATTTAAAGACTATTGACAATGGCCATGATGACCTGCGGTAAAGCGAATAATAAATGTGCCAAAGCGCGGCATCGGAGCTACAAGCATCAATAAGGTGACAGACTATGCTCTTGAGAAGGGGATAGATTTCTATACGGCACTGCGATATGTCGATGAGGTGCCGGGCATGGCGAGGTCAGCAGGCAAGATAAAGCCGTTTGTGATGTTTATACAGTCACTTCGTGCGAGAGCTGAGATGGATTCGGTTTCGCAGCTCATACAGGCAATAATCGATGAGACCGGCTATGTCGATGAGCTGAAGGCAGAGGGCACGGATGAGGCAGAGCAGCGTATTGAGAATATTGATGAGCTTATAAACAAGGCTGTTGATTACGAGCAGGGGGAGGAGAATCCTACTCTCAGTGGCTTTTTGGAGGAAGTGGCGCTTGTAGCAGATATAGACGGTCTTGACGAAAACAGCGACTATGTGGTTCTTATGACTCTGCACAGTGCTAAGGGATTGAGTTTCCGAATGTGTATCTGGCGGGTATGGAGGATGGTCTTTTCCCAAGCTATATGTCAATCACGAGTGATGATGCGACAAGCGAGATAGAGGAGGAAAGGCGTCTTGCTTATGTTGGCATCACGAGAGCCAAGGAGCATCTGACCATTACATCGGCGCGTATGCGCATGGTGCGTGGAGAGACACAGTTCAACAAGGTATCGCGATTTGTGAAAGAGATTCCGCGTGAGCTTATGTCAGGTGAGGTCTATGAGCCAAAGCGCCGTGATGATGACATTGAAAGAAATTCGCAGAGCACCTACAGAAAAGCTAAGGAGGCCTTCAAAAAGACACCTACATACGGCACAGAGTATGCGACCACCTTTAATACACAGCGTACAAGGACACCTGTCTACACGCCTGTGAGCAATCAGAAGTCATTTGCCAGTGCCAATACCACCGGAGGCCTTTCATATAAGGTAGGGGACAGGGTATCTCACATTAAGTTTGGCGCGGGAGAGGTCATGGCAATTGTAGAAGGCGGCAGGGATTATGAGGTCACTGTGGACTTTGACAAGGCCGGTACCAAAAAGATGTTTGCTTCATTTGCCAAATTGAAAAAAATTGACTAAAATTATTGTAATTTTTATAGGAAAATTGGATATAATATGCTATAATGGATTTAACAAATAGCATTTGACAATTACTTTTGGAAAAGGAGCGGATTGAATTATGAGTAAAGTTGAAGAATTATTAAAGGACAACAAGCTTCAGAGAAGCTCAGCATGGCAAAGCTTAATGACCTTCTCAAAAAAGAAGAGGAAGACAAGAAGCCTTCCAAGGCTGTTATCATATTTGCCATCATTGGTGTATTAGTTGCAGTTGCAGCAGCGGCATATGGTATCTACAGATTTTTCACACCGGATTATTTAGATGATTTCGATGATGAGTATGATGATGAATTCGATGATGATTTCTTCGAGGATGAAGACGATGATGATGCTGAAGAGGAAAAAGAGGCACCAAAGACTAAAGAAGAGAAATAATCGTTTTTAGATAATGGGGGCTACATATGTAGTCCTCATTTTTCTTTATGTGTGAAGCAAGGTATTTGCAGTCAGGCATACAAAGGAATAATAAAGTATAAAGAGAGATAAGAATTACATGAAAAAAGGATTTAGAGGAACAGGAACCGTAGAAAGAGTAGACTTCCCAAACAAGGGAATAGCCGTTACAGATGACGGCGACAGAGTAATTGTGAAAAATACCATTCCGGGACAGAAGGTGGAATTTGTTGTAAATAAAGTAAAGCATCAAAGGGCAGAGGGCAGACTCATGGAGGTAATTGAGAAATCGCCTCTGGAGACAGAAGAACCATGTCCTCACTTTGGAATGTGCGGGGGCTGTACATACCAGACAGTGCCTTACGAAAAGCAGCTTGATATGAAGCTTACACAGGTGAAAAAGCTCATTTCGGATGCCATCGGCACTGAAAAAGAGGCAGGATATGAGTTTATAGGGATACATGGAAGTCCGAAAAAGAGTGAATACAGAAACAAGATGGAATTTTCCTTCGGTGATGAGTACAAGGATGGTCCTCTTGCGCTTGGCATGCACAAAAGAGGAAGCTTTTATGACCTTGTGACAGTATCAGACTGTCAGATAGTGGATGAGGATTTCAGGACAATATTAAAGGCAACACTTGATTATTTTTCAAAAAACAATATCCCATATTTCCACAGAGCAACTCATAAGGGCTATCTGCGGCATCTGCTTGTCAGAAAGGCAACAAAAACCGGTGAAATCATAGTCGACCTTGTTACTAGCACACAGACAGAGGGCTTCAACGAGGAGGAGCTGCTCGCAGGCTTTAGATATGAACTTTTGACCAGGCACTATGACGGCAGATTCAAGGGTGTTTTACACACAAAAAATGACAGTGTGGCAGATGTGGTCAAAAACGAGGGCACAGAGGTGCTCTACGGAGATTCATATTTCTACGAGGAGCTCTTAGGTCTGAAATTCAAAATCACACCATTCTCATTTTTCCAGACCAACTCACTCGGAGCGGAGGTACTCTATGAGACAGCGAGAGAGTTTATCCTGGGAGATGACAAGGATTCGCTAAACGGTAAAACAGTCTACGACCTCTACAGCGGAACCGGCACCATCGCGCAGCTTATGGCACCGGTGTGTAAGGAAGTAGTAGGTGTCGAAATAGTTGAGGAGGCAGTTTGCGCAGCAAAGGAAAACGCTGCCCTTAATGGTCTTGATAACTGTAAATTTATCGCAGGTGATGTCCTAAAGGTGCTTGATGAGATAGAGGAAAAACCGGATTATATAATTCTTGATCCACCACGAGACGGTATCCATCCGAAGGCTATTGGTAAAATCATAGAGTATGGTGTTGAGAATATGGTTTATATTTCATGTAAACCGACAAGCCTGGCAAGGGATTTGCAGATATTTATGGCTAGAGGGTATAGGGTGGAGAAGATATGCTGCGTGGATATGTTTCCGAATACTTATCACGTCGAGACAGTGACAATGCTCCAAAGGAAAAATACCTGAAACTCCTTGAATTTAGGCACTTTGAGCGACATATCCTGTTTTCTCAAAGTGAACGAAAAGACAAGAAAAAGGCAATTTCCAGTGGTGTAAACGTACAAGTGGTTGTGAGGGTGTAGTTCGGAAACACAAAAATCTGTCGTTCATATTTCATCAAAAATAACTAACAATTCAATAAAGTAACAAAGTGGTCTGAGCCGCTTATTTTCAAGTGATTTTGGAAATAAGCGGCTCTTTTTCGTTCTCGGATAAATGTGCGAGAATAATTGATTTAATCGGAGGTAATTGATTTTATGAAGAAACAAGAAGAATTGTATTCTTTTCCACAACAAAACGATGGTGCTATGGTGGAAACCGATATCAGAAAGATTCCATTATCGGAATTGCATGATTTTAATGGGCATCCATTTAAGGTAGAAAATGATATGGCGCTTTTTGAATTAATGCAGAGTATTGAGAAAGAAGGTGTGGTTGTCCCGGCACTTGCAAGACCGAGAGAGGATGGTGGCTATGAACTGATTGCAGGGCATAGAAGAAAAGCTGCATGTAAATGGGCGGGACTTAATTGTATGCCTGTGGTAGTTCGAGATTTGGATGATAATCAAGCGGTGATTGCCATGGTTGATAGCAATTTACAGCGTGAGCATCTGAAACCCAGCGAGACTGCGTTTGCTTATAAGATGAAGCTGGAGGCAATTAAGAGGCAGGGGGCAAGAACAGATTTAACTTTTTGCCAAGTTGGCGAAAGGATAACTTCTTCCCAAGTTGGGAAAAAGTTATCTTCGTCACAAATTGTGACGGGAACCTCGGACCAAGATGGAATGGAGTTGGAGAATCCCACCTTGCAAACGCATTCATTGACCAGTGGACATGATGCTGATGGAAAATGGGTGTTGTTACAAGATAAAAGTGTTGGGGATGCAATTATTAGAAGCAATCAGGCACTGGCAATGCAGACGGGGGAAGTCAAAGGCAGATATCGCGTTATATCCGACTTACCAATCTGATACCCAAAGTGCTTGATATGGTAGATGATGGAAAGATTGCTTTTACCATAGCTGTAGAGCTTTCCTATCTGACGGAGGAACAGCAGTATGAGCTTTATGAGGTAATGGAGGTGGAGCAATGCACACCTTCCCTGTCACAGGCGAACCGTATGAAGCGTATGAGCCAGTCGGGTAACCTTGATATGGATGCGATGTTTTCCATACTTGAGCAGGAAAAACCAAACCAGAGAGAGCAGATTAAGCTTCGGGCAGATTCTGTAGCAAAGTATTTTCCGGAAGATTATACACCAAAGCAAAAGACGGATTTAATCGAGCAGCTTTTGAAGGAATGGTATGAGAAGCACGAGCATGAGAAAAAGCATAGTTCTGACGGTAGCCGGGGCAGAACAAGATAACAGAATGGAGGTAGGACAATGAGCAGAGAATTATCTTTATATGAAGCAATGGGTGGTACTTATACCGAGATTGATGGTGTTTTTTATCCTGATATTAGTATTGAAGAGAGTAAGCCGGATGGAGATTTTGGCATAACAAATGCAGATATCGGAAAGTATGGGCTGTTATGGATTTCCTATATGAAAGAAAACCACCCTGATAGGTATCGCCATCATATAAGAATGGGACAACTTTATGTCAAAGCACAGGAAGTGAATGAGGAGGCGTATGAGATGCTTGATAGGATTATGAATCAGTATATTGCAAAGCATAAGCCGAAAGACAAGCATTCCACTATGGAAATGTGGAGAATACAGGAGCAGGCAAAGAGACTTGCGGAGGAGGTTATCTATGGAGAGATTGTTTACCAATATCACTAATGCAGGAGCGACTGCAGCACAGAACGAAAATATTATGCACACCGGTTGTTATGCCGGAGAAAGAGAGAATTTTATGAGAGAGAATTTATTTATGACTGAAACAACTATGGCACCTGTTAAGATTGCACTGGATCACGGCTGGAGTTCCATTAAGGGAGAGCATATCTTTATGGAAACTTCAGTTGTTCCGGTGGATTATACACCACTTACCAATCATGGATTGCTGGAGTATAAGGGACAGAAGTATATCGTAGGTCAGGGAAGACTTGGAAAACAGGCAACCAAGACAGAGAATGAGAATTATTTTCTGCTAACTCTTGCGGGAATTGCAAAGGAGCTTCAGTATCAGGGAAAAACACAAACAGAGCATGTGGAATTATATGCAGGAGTGCCACTTACACTGTTTGGTGCCGAGAGAAAGGAATTTCGTGATTATTTGTGGCATAAGGAAAGAATTTCTTTTACCTTTGAAGGAGTTCATTATTCAATCTTTATTGATAAGGTAAAGATTTATGCCCAGTGTTATGCAGCGATTGCAAATCGTATGGGAGACTTGGACAGATTAAGATGTATTGACTTAGGTTCATGGACATTGGATGTGTTAAGTGTCCGTGACAGGATTCCAATGGATAAGGATGCTTACACTTATGAGCTGGGACTGATTACAGCCATTGAGAGAATTAAGAAGGATGCGTTACCAAAGCTCAAATGCGAAATTCCGGAGGATGATATTATTGATGTTATCCGTGGGAAGCAGTCTAATGTAAATGCTGAATTTGACCCTTTTGTTGAAAAGGGATTACAGCAGTATGCAGATGAAGTAGAAGCAAAGCTTCGTGAGATTAAGGTGGATTTATTGCATGAGAATATTGTATATGTGGGCGGCGGAGCATGTGTGATGAAGCGTTTTGGCAGAACACAGGGCAGGAACATACAGTATGTAACGGATGTGAAAGCAAATGCCATCGGATACCGCTATCTAGCAGAGAATCTCGGATAGGAGGTACTTATGGGAAATGCAATATCATTCCGGTTAAATCCGAAGAATGAAAGTGATAAGAGAATCCTTGACTGGCTGGAAGAAAAGTCCAGCCAGCCGGGATTTTTTAATCTGACTGAAGTAATCAAGAAAGCAATACTCACTGCAATTGAAGACGAGCAAAAAGAGAACCAAGAAAAGTCTATAGAGGACTGGATTAGTGAGGCAATATTACTTTCGAGGGAAGAGTTTACAAAGATTGTAAAGGAATCATCGCAGACTGTGGCTAACAATGTGTTTGCCGGGGTTCTCGGTGCAATGGCACAGCAGGTGAATATGGGAGCTGTTCCGATGTCTCAGATGACAGGAATGGTACCGAATAGTGTGCCTGTTAATGGGAGTATTCATGTAACAGATGTTGAGGCTTTGGATAATGAACTTGCAGCTGATACATCTGCGAAGATGGATAATTCTACAAAAAGCATGCTTGGAAGTCTGTTTGATATGGATGATGATTGAGCTGCAAATTCATATAGATGTATGATGAACTGTCTGACACAAGGGTTAATTGTATGAGAAAATAACCTGATATGTAAGATAGTTCTTTTGGTTTGGTATGATTCATTATACAAAGGTCTTACGAAGTATTGCCAAGGCTTTGGAGCAGAAAACAGTCCGCTTGCGGGCTGTTTTTTGTCTTGTGCGCCCAGCGGGGGCCGGTTCTCC
>ERZ859937.777-NODE-777-length-11826-cov-1.595192_pt1 | contig 11826 bp, 16 predicted proteins | sample MGYA00509985_ERZ859937 | MGnify/ENA primary metagenome ERZ859937 (study PRJEB30046, sample SAMN00715169) | human gut metagenome | study: EMG produced TPA metagenomics assembly of the A metagenome-wide association study of gut microbiota in type 2... | reverse complement strand
TAGAGAAGCTCGCGGCAACGGTTTGTCCCTCCTCAACCGACTTCGACAGCACAACGCCGTCGATAGGCGATGTAATGGTGGCATATCCGAGGTTGGTCTGGGCACGCTGCACCTCCTCCTTGGCAGAGGCAACCTGCTCCTTAGCCTGGGTATACGACAGCTTGGCGTTGTCAATGTCTATCTGTGCCTTTCTTATCTTCGAACGTTTCTCGAAACCATCAAACACGGGGATGCGCAGCGAGATGCCTATGCCGTTCGACTTATACCAGTGGTTCGACTCGCCCGAGTGGAACCAGTTCTTAAAGTTGTCGGTAAAGGCCGTATAGGTCCAGTTGCCTGTGAGGGCCAGTGAGGGCAGGTAGCCACTCTTTGCCAACTTCTTTTGCTGCTCGGCCAGTGTTTGCTGCTTTCTCAGCAACTGCAGTTCATATTGGTTTTCGTTCAAACCCGTCAGTGCGGCCAGGTTTATGTCGTCCATGTTGGGCTTCTCTACCATGATGTCTTTCTCGGCGGGATAGTCGATGATGTATTTCAGCATGTTATACTGCTGCACCAGCATGGCCTTGGCGTTGTCATACTGCACTCTCAGGTTCTCAAGGTTCACGTCAACGCGCTTTACGTCAACGCCCAGCGCCATGTCGTTGTCGTGGAAGGCTTTCGTAATGTTGCCCAGCTCTTCAAGGCGCTTAATGTTGTCTTTGATAATGGCAATCTGCTCTTCAGTGTTTTGGGCCAGATAATACATCTTGCTTATCTGCATGATGAGATCTTCCTTGGCCTTACCATACGAAAGGGTGTTTAGCTGGGCAAGGGTCTTGGCAATGTCGACAGCAGTGAGCGCTGTTTGGTTGTACAGCGGCATTTGAAGCTGAACGCTGGCCGACGAGTTGTACTGCAACGTCTTGGTAACGTTGTAGGGCTTGCCATAGGCCGTGCCATCGGTCACTGATACGGGCGGAGTAAAGTTGTCGTTAAGGCCTGCACCAATGTTTATCTGGGGCAACAGGCGGGCGCGGTTCTCGCTAATGTTGTGCTTGCCTTTCAGCACGTTGCCCTCGTAGGTCTTTAACGAGAGGTTGCGGTCAATGCCCATCTGAAGGCATTGGGCCAATGACAATGTTTCTTGAGCCATTGTGTAGCCTGCAAACAAGGTCAAGGCAAATGTGAACAATGTTTTTTTCATACCTTTATTTATTTTCGGCTGCAAAGTTACTGATTTATCACTACTGTCAATATTCATTTAATATCACAAGTTGTTCATTTTTCTCTTTGTAGGTTTTTTGATAAGAGGGAAGACGAAAGGTTCGGGGTTTTGTGAAGGATAAGTGTATAGAATATATTATCTGAGCCATATAATATCCTTGTCAGCACTTTTGTTGAAGTTCTGACATCTGCCATAATTATACTGATAATACCAATTCTTTTATTGCTTTTCTTCGCATTTTATTTCTTGCTTTCAATAATTTGCACTATCTTTGCATAAAACATCAAGAGATGCCCATAATTGGCACACCAACCGAGTTTTTACATAGAGATAACCACGGTGGTAAAAGGATGTGTAAGTGAATGTTCAACTTAAAATATTTATCTTTATGAATTCAAAAAACAATTCAAACAAAACGAGTGTTGACAACGTATGGCAGTATGCCCAGTTGAGAATGATGGTTTATGCCAACCTGTTGGCGGCATGCACCGATGACGAACTGCGCGAGAAAAAAAACGAGAGCAACGTTACCGTGGCTGGACGCAAGAGCGCAGCTATTATCTGCAAGCCCTGCGTGACGAATGTGAGCGTAGGGGAATTTAATTAAACAACAACTCTAACAACAAGACAACAACAAAAATAATATTTTAAATAAAACATTGCAATAGAATAATGCTGTTCTTGTTGTTGTCTTGTTGTTAGGGTTGTTGCTTCTTTATAATAGGGTTGTTATCTTTATATTATATTGTGAGCTTACTTTTTGTAAGTGCATACATGTTTTTGATTACTTGCCGCCTTTCCTTCGGTTACATTCTCGACACAGCATTTGGCAATTTTCAATGACAGTTCTTCCTTTTTCACGCCAAGGGGTAATGTGGTCGCCCTCCATAAATTCAATATCTAATTCTTTACCGCACATGGCGCATTTGTGTTGTTGCTTTTCCCATACAGCAAGTTTTATCTTTTCAGGGAAAGAACGAAGGTCGAGATAATGCTCATCGCCCGTTAAGACATAAGGAATAATGCCTAACTGCTTTGTATTTCGTCATCGCCTATTAAATCGGCAATACGCTTCTCCATATCGTTGATGTCGAGCGCTTGTTCATGAAATTTGTCGTAGAATTTGGCCCAATCAATGCCCTTCATGATTTTCTTAAATTTCTTCATGTTGAAGGTAGATATAGCCCAGTTTAGTACGCTTTGAAAGTATGTCCATAGTGGGCCAGCACTAAGGTCGTGTTGATGTGCTGACATATACCCAACCGCTGTTTGTGGTTTACCATTACGTGTTTCATGGTCGGCCATCCATTCTAATGCCTTTTTAAAAAAGTCTTGACGAATAGGCGTTCCATTTACTAAATCTTTTCCTAATCGGTAGGCTCCACAATTGGTTTTAGAAAAATGTCGTTTAGCATCGCTCACGAAAGGGCCAGCGTATATTGCGTTGCGTATTTCTTGCTCGTTTAATGGCTTACCAGCAATGTTGATGGTTTGAAACCATTCTAACTTTTCCGACTCCTCGCCCTCACATACATACACGGTTAGTTTATAGTCGAGTATCTTTTTCCGTATGTCGGTAGGCTGGTTGAAGAAATTTTTGAAGTCGTAGGCGAATGTGCCTGCTACATATTGGCAAAGCGATAGGGTGCGTTGCTGCCCATCCATCACTTCGTATGGGCATTCGGCATCTTCGCTACGCTTCACCCAATACATAACGTTTAGCGGATAGCCTTTAAGTACAGTGGTGATAACGGCTATCTGTTCTTTTTCGTTATAAATAAACTCGCGCTGGTAAGGTGGACGGATGTCAAGCAAACCGCCATAACCACGCACGCCTTGTTCTTCACTATTGATATAACCGCTGGTTATCTCGCCAACGGTTACCTCTAATTGCTTGATGGTCATCATAATGCAACTGAATTATTCTTTAGGGGTTCGACGAATAAATATTCTTGTAAATTGTCGCTTTCCTTTTACAACCGCGCAGCCTCCTCTATCTTCTGGATGAATGCTGTATCCCACTTCTTTTAAAATCTCTTTCGGGGCGGAAGCTCGCGTGTTTCCACTTGCTTGCCAAATTATTTCAAATTGGTTTGGACAATATTTATCCAGGAAAGTTAAAGGAACTCCCATTATACCATCATAGTCATATGGTATGTTTTGTGTTCGGTTTACATCAATAGCATCATAGTTGTCATATTTTGGGTATTCATCAGGTGTGTAATGACATATTAAATCAAGTTCTTCGTTACGCTTGGGTATCTCTAAATTGGTAAACCATGTAACACCTGAAACTCTAACCATTCCTTTCCTGTGGTCTCCTGCTGTTGCAATATCTTCATAAGGAGTTATAAAATGAGCGGCAGCCCCTTTAAAACCATACCCAAGCCAAACTTTGTTTTTTTGAATTAATGGAAAGAATTCTTTGTATGTTATATTCATTTGTCGACCAACAATTAAAAATTTCTTACCATATTCCATTAATTGTCCAATATATTCACGGAATAGTGAGAATGGCGGATTGGTTACAACAATATCTGCTTCTTTAAGTAAGTTGATACACTCTTGCGAGCGGAAGTCGCCTGTCTCCAGTGTCGACATAACGTTTTTGTTGTTTTGAAGAAGATATCGCACGTCTGATAGGTCAACGGCACCATCGCCATTTTCGTCCTTTACCTCTGTTATTTCTACTTTATATGCTACTTTGGTGGGTTCATCTTCAAAACCTTCAAAATGTAATATGAGTTCCTTGCCTTGTACGGGTGAGCCATTATAACAGGTGCATATTAGTTTTTTCAGTCCGAGTTGGTTGAACCGAAGCGCAAAATACTTGAAGAAATTACTCTCGTAAGGGTCATCGCAATTGCAGAGCACCACCTTATTACGAAAATGCGGCCAATAATGCTGCAGCTCGCGTTCAATGTCAGAAAGCTGAGTATAAAACTCGTCCTTCTTCGCCACTTTCGCAGCGTTCAAATTCTTGTTTGCCATAAGTATGATTGATAGTTATAGTATACGACATCGGCATACAACTATCAATCCGCTAAGACGCAAAAAGGGCGTGATGCCTCTTATCGCGTTTAGCACGGGGCGGCGTCGGATGGAGCCCCGGGGTAATTATAAGAATGCACCACGCCTATAGCGTGTATGCATTGCTTTATTAATTACCATCAAGGAAACCTTTATACGAAACATACGTATACGAGCCACCTGTCACATATTATTTCCGTGCTTGTTATTCCAAATGAGTTTCCGACGCTCTTGGCTAAACGCGAAATAATAGCGAATGCTTAATTTTTCAACGATGTCTTAGAAAGGGCCAAAGCCAATTCTGTTTGTAAAGTTACAAATATTTATTGTAAACAAAGGCTTTCTGCTTGAAAATCTTTGTTGAGTAAGGAAAAACAGTGTTCTATCATAGGTTAACTCTTACAATTGTTTCTTATTGTCAATAGCTAAAATCTATCATTGTATAGATAAAAACATTTGTTTGTCTATCATAAAAAGCATATCTTTGCATAAGATAATAACAACAGAAAATATGGAAAGCAGAAAAGATATTGCTGCCGCTAAGAAAGCTTGCGGCTCGCACAACTGCACACAGGCTGTGTGCTGCACGTATCACGACTTTACAGGTCTTGATGAAGAAACAATAAGAAATGTGGGCAACAGCTTTGCCGCTGGTATGGGTAACATGGAGGGAACGTGTGGCGCGCTGGTGGGCGCTGGCATCGTCTACGGCCTTGCTGTGAAAGACCGTGCCAAGGCTATGAAGGGCATGCGCGTGATGATGAACAAGTTTCAGCAGCGCAATGGTGCTACGCAGTGCAAACTGTTGAAGGGTGTAGGCACTGGTGAGGTGCTGCGCGAGTGCCCCCTTTGGTGGCCGATGCGTCAGAGTTTTTGGAAGAATTGCTCGATGCTGAAGACAAATAAAAAAGCGAAACCAACAGAAAACCCATAAACAATGAGATAGATATGGCATCGAAGTATAAAGCCGAAAACGAGAAAGACCGCTGCGTAGCTTGTGGCGTATGCGTGAAGGTGTCTATCGTCCACGCACTTGGTGCGTGTTCTGCCCCATGGTCAATATGACACAAATGATTTGTAAACTTAAAAAATAAATGAAAAGGATGGAAAAACTGAATGAAATTATCAACGGAAGCCAACTGACGCTGGTCGACTTCTTTGCCACATGGTGTGGCCCTTGCAAGATGATGCACCCCGTGCTGGAACAGCTGAAAGAGGAGATGGGCGACAGCCTTCGCATCATCAAGATTGATATTGATAAGAACGAAGCATTGATGGAGCAATATCGCATACAGTCGGTGCCCACGCTGATGCTCTTTAGAAAGGGCGATGCGCTGTGGCGACAGAGTGGGGCGATGAGCTTGTCTGACTTGAAGAAGGTTGTAAACAGCTATCAAGAATGAACTTACAACAGCTGAAATACATCATGGCCATCGACCGTTTTCGCAATTTTGCGAAGGCGGCCGATGCATGCAATATATCGCAACCTACGCTTAGCGCCATGCTCATGAAACTGGAGGAAGAGCTTGATGTGCGCATCTTTGAACGTTCAAACAAGATGGTGACGCTCACTGCTGTGGGCGAAAAAATATTGCGACAAGCACAAACGGTGGTGATGGAAACCGACCGCATAACCGAGATTGTGCGTGAAGAAAAGGGGGCGCTTAGCGATGCCTTTTCGCTGTCGGTAGGCCCTACCATAGCACCTTATCTGTTGCCTAAGTTTATTAAGCATTACCAAGAAAACTATCCTTCGGTGGCACTTTCTATCAGTGAGATGAAGGCCAACTTTATGCTTGATGCTCTGCTGCGTGGCGAGCTGGATGCGGGCATTGCCATTGCTGACAACGTGCGCCCCGGAATTTTAGAGATACCGCTTTACAGCGAGCGCTTTTATGTTTATCTGGCTGAAAGCTGCTGGCGAAAGTTGCCCGTATTTAAGCCCGAGAATTTGGAGCATGAAAACATGTGGATCATGAAAGAGGCGCAATGCTTACGCGATAGCGCTTTCTCGTTTTGCAAGATGCGTAGCAAAGGCCGACATATTTATGAGGCGGGCAGCATTGAAACGCTGATACGCATTGTTGACGAGAATGGGGGATATACCATCATTCCTGAGATGCACCTGCCTTTCCTTACCGAGCAGCAGCGTGCCAACGTGCGAAAGATTGAAGGCGACTATCTGTCGTTGCGCCGCGTGTCGCTTTATATCAAAGACGACTATGTGCGTGAGATGATGCTGAACACGGTTGTTAATGTGCTTAAAACTTTTATGCCCAACGGTATGCTAAACGAGGGTATAGTGAAATATGGCGTAAAGCTTTAGAAGCGAAGCTGTGTTTATGCGAAGCTGTGTTTATGCAATGGCTGGTTGTACAGCAAAAGCCTATTTATGTTAACGTTTTACTGATTTAAGTAAGAATGTTTATTCAAACCAAAAGTTTTATATACTTTTGTAGACTGGTGCTGCTGATGCGGCACAGAATAGACAATATTTTTTTATTAAAAACCCAAAAAGAAATGAAAAGGAATATGATGATTATGCCATTGGTGGCGCTTGCACTGATGGCTTCTTGCACTGGAAAGAAAACGGAACAGAATGTTGCGGACAACGACTCGATGAATGTTGTTGATAGCACTGCTGAGAAAGCGGCTGTTGACTTGGTTGCCGTAGCAGGTACCTATGAGGGAACGCTGCCTGCTGCCGACTGTCCGGGCATTAAACCGTGCTGACGATAAATGCTGATAGCACCTATCAGTTGCAGCAAGACTATATTGACCGCAAAGACGGACACGATGAGGCCAGCGGCGTGCTGCAGGTGCTTGATGGCGGTGTACTGATGCTGGTGCGCCCGTCAAGTGGTGACCACACCTTCTATAAGGTAAAAGATGCTCAAAGCATTATGATGACGATTCGCTGGGCAATGAGGCTGAAGGCGAAATGGCTAAGCTGTATGTGCTGAAGAAGAAATAACGGCTAAAGAAAGTAAATAAAAAACTGCCAGCAAGAAGTGTTGAACACTTTGCTGGCAGTTTTTTTGTTTTATAATGTCGCGTCTATAATAATGACGCGTCTATAATTATAAAAATGTTGCGTCTTTATTATTCAGCCTTGAAGGTTGCTACGCGGTTGAATTCTACCTGGCGTGAGAGCTTATTGGTAGCACCCATACCCTTAGTGGTAAGACGGTTGGCATTGATGTTATATTTCTTTTTTTACTGTATTAGCGTGTTGTACGAAATGCATATCGCATGTCTTCATGTAACGCGCATCTATTCATTATTCTTTTAACAGATGGGTCTTAAAAAGAGAACCTTAGTTTTGCTTTTCAATGATGTTCATGCCCACCTCTACGGCTTCCATGTTAAGAGGTATCATGGCGTGATGGCGCTCGGGCAGCGATTTGAACAGTGCGTGGTGCAAGCCGTTGGTGCTTACCACGGGGCACACTTTCAGCAGTCCGCCCAGCACAATCATGTTAAACACCTTGGCATTTTTCATGTCGGCTGCCTTGTCCATGGCGTTAATGCGATACACATTAATGTCTTTGCGGGTGGGCGGGTTGATGATGCCGAAGCCGTCGTAGATGAGGATGCCGCCAGGCTTCACCTTTTCTTCAAAGCGGTCGAGCGAGGGCTGGTTGAGCACGATGGCTACATCATAGTGGCTCAAGATGGGCGATGAGATGCGTGTGTCGCTCACAATAACGGTAACGTTTGCTGTGCCGCCTCGTTGCTCAGGGCCATAGGCGGGCATCCATGTTACCTCTTTGTTCTCCATCAGACCCGAATAGGCCAGTATCTTTCCCATTGACAAGACACCTTGACCACCGAAACCTGAAATAATTATTTCTTTTTTCATAGTGCTGTTGTATCTTTTAAGTCGCCTTTCGGGTATTGTTTGAACATATTCTCTTCCATCCACTTGTTGGCCTGTGCGGGCGACATCTTCCAGCCGCTGTTGCAGGTGCTCACAATCTCTACCAGCGACGAACCCTTGCCTGCCATTGATGCTTCAAAGGCTTTGCGTATAGCCTTCTTGGCTTGGCGTATGGCGCCTACGGTTTCAACGCTTTGGCGTGTAACGTAACAGGTGCCACGCAGCTGGGCTGCCAGTTCGGTGATGTTTAAGGGGTATCCGTGCAACTCGGGCACGCGGCCATAGGGGCAGGTGCTGGTTTTTTGTCCGAGAAGGGTGGTGGGGGCCATCTGTCCGCCAGTCATGCCATAGATGGCGTTGTTGATGAATATCAGCGTGATGTTTTCGCCACGGTTCAAGGATGAATGCTTTCGCAGGTGCCTATGCAAGCCAAGTCGCCATCGCCCTGATAGGTGAACACCAAACGGTCTGGCCACAAACGTTTCACAGCGGTGGCCAGGGCTGGAGCACGTCCGTGTGCTGCCTCTTGCCAGTCGATGTCGATGTATCGGTAGGCAAATACGGCACATCCTACAGGACTGATGCCTACGGCCTTGTTGGTCATTCCCATTTCTTCAATCACTTCGGCCACCAGCTTGTGCACCACGCCGTGCGAACAACCTGCACAATAGTGCATAGGGGTGTCGTTCATCAGCGTTGGCTTCTTGTAGACCAAGTTTTCAGGTGATATGATGTCGTTCATAATAGTTTCTCCTTTATTGCGTTCACTATCTCTTCAGGCTCGGGCACAATGCCGCCCAAACGTCCGAAATGTTCTACTGTTACCTCGCCATTTACGGCCAGGCGCACGTCTTCAATCATCTGTCCGGCGTTAATCTCTACCACCAGCACGCCACGTTTGCCGTGCACTGCCTGTGCTATTTCTTTTTCAGGGAAAGGCCGGCCACAGGGTGATGGGGCGGAACAGTCCGGCCTGATGCCTTGCTCGCGAGCAATCTCGATGGCTTTCTCGGCAATGCGTGCAGCGCTACCAAAGGCCACGATCATAATGTCGGTATCGTCGTCGAGCTGTATGGCTTCGTAACGCACCTCTTTTTCTTTGATGGTGGCATACTTTTTTTGCAGATGCTGGTTGCGCAGCTCCATGACCTCAGGTTTAGCTCGAGCGAGGTGATGATGTTTGGAGCGCGGTCAGGGGTGCGACCTATTGATGCCCACGGACATTCTTGCTTTATCTCTTCTTCGGTGCGGCGTGGCTTTTGCGGGGGCAAAACCACCTTTTCCATCATCTGTCCGATAACGCCATCGCTCAAAATCATTGCTGGGTTGCGGTAACGGAAGGCGAGGGTGAAGGCCAGGTCCATGAAGTCGGCCATCTCTTGCACCGAGTTAGGAGCCAATACAATTACGTTATAGTCGCCATTGCCACCGCCACGTGTAGCTTGAAAATAGTCGCTCTGTGAGGGCTGGATGGTGCCCAGGCCAGGGCCTCCGCGCTGCACGTTAACAAACACGCCTGGCAGTTCAGCGCCCGCCATATAGGCGATGCCTTCCTGCATCAGTGCGATGCCAGGGCTTGATGATGATGTGAAGACACGCTTTCCTGCGCCTGCTCCACCATAAATCATGTTGATAGAAGCCACTTCGCTTTCGGCTTGCAGCACCACCATGCCAGTGGTTTCCCAAGGTTTCAGCTTGGCCAGTGTTTCAAGCACCTCGCTTTGTGGGGTGATAGGGTATCCGAAGTATCCGTCGGCACCGCAGCGTATGGCGGCGTGTGCAATGGCCTCGTTACCCTTCATTAGCATTATTTCTTGTTCTGCCATGATGTTGTTTTAATCCTCCAATCTTTTTTTGTAAACCGTGATACATCCGTCGGGGCATACGATGCCACACGAAGCACAGCCTATGCAATCGTCAGGATTGACGGCCATGACATACGGGTATCCGTTGATGTTCACATTTTTTTGAGCCAGCGCTATCACATCTTTCGGGCAAGCTTCAACGCACAGTGCGCATCCTTTACATCGATTGGTGTCGACAACGATAGCTCCTTTAAATTTTGCCATTTCTATATAATGATTTTTTGTAAGCGCAACACGCTGTTCTGCAAATGGGAACAGTGGTTGTGCTGTGTAGTTTTCTCTTTAATAAAACCTGCACCTACCCTTTAAGGTTATACATATCTTTACAGTAAAAGCCTAAGATGCTGTCGAGCATCTGTTTGGCTTCAACGGCTGGCGACATTGGGTCAAGGCTGATGGCTTCGAGGTAGCAGTCGATGGCATGTTGCCAGTCGCCTTTACGTCGATAGTCGTTGCCTTGCTGGTAAAAATCGTCGGCGGTCATGGGCTTGCACGTTTCCATTAGTATATCTCGTGCTTGCCCGCTGCCAGCGTGTTCTTCATCAATGAGCAGATGGTCATCGGACCTACGCCACCAGGCACGGGTGTGATGAATGAGCACAGTGGTGCTACCTCGTCAAACTTAACGTCGCCGCACAAACGGAAGCCACTTTTGCGCGATGCGTCGGGCACACGTGTGGTGCCAACGTCAATCACTACGGCTCCGGGTTTTACCATATCGGCGGTAACAAATTCGGGTTGACCGACAGCAGCGATGATGATGTCGGCTTCGCGACATTCGTCTTTCAGTGTTTTCGAGTGTGAGTGGCACACGGTAACGGTGGCATCGCCATACTGTTTCTGCAACATAAGTTGTGCCATGGGCTTGCCTACAATGTTGCTACGTCCCAGCACCACACACTTCTTTCCTGATGTGTTGATGCCATAGCGTTGCAGCAAGGTGAGTATGCCCAAAGGAGTGGCCGAGATGAAGCACGGCAAACCGATAGCCATACGTCCTACGTTTACTGGATGAAAGCCGTCAACATCTTTTCGATAGTCGATGGCCATCACTACCTTTTGCTCGTCGATATGTTTGGGCAGAGGCAGCTGTACGATGAAGCCATCAACATCGTTGTCGCGGTTAAGTCGGTCAACACATTGTAGCAGTTCGTCTTCAGTAACGTCGCTCTCATAGCGTATGAGGGTAGATTTGAAGCCACACTGCTCGCAAGCAATAACCTTGTTCTTCACATATGTTTCTGAACCGCCATCGTGTCCTACAAGCACGGCCACTAAGTGCGGACGTTTGCCACCCGCATCAACAATGGCTTTTACTTCGGCGGCAATCTCTTCTTTGATGGTTGCCGCTGTGGCTTTTCCGTCTATCAACTGCATGCTATCTTTGTTTTTTGTTGTTCCTAATATATATATGATAAGGTGTGGGGGTATTACATCTTGGGCATCTTGGGCATGCCAGGCATACCTTTCATCTTGCCCATCATGCCAGCCATGCGTGCCATCTGGCTACCCGTAACCATTTTCATCATCTTGCGGGTTTGGTCAAACTGCTTGATAAGGCGGTTTACCTCTTGCAGGTCGGTGCCACTACCTTTGGCAATGCGCTGGCGGCGACTCTGGTTCAGTATTTCGGGGTTGGTACGCTCCTTTGGAGTCATACTCTTGATGATGGCTTCGATGCCTTTAAAGGCGTTGTCGTCAATGTCAACATCTTTGATGGCCTTGCCTACACCTGGTATCATTGATGCCAAATCTTTTAGGTTACCCATCTTCTTGATTTGCTCAATCTGTGCGAGGAAGTCGTTGAAGTCGAACTTGTTCTTCTGAATCTTCTTCTGCAGGCGGCG
>ERZ859937.776-NODE-776-length-11839-cov-2.073489_pt1 | contig 11839 bp, 11 predicted proteins | sample MGYA00509985_ERZ859937 | MGnify/ENA primary metagenome ERZ859937 (study PRJEB30046, sample SAMN00715169) | human gut metagenome | study: EMG produced TPA metagenomics assembly of the A metagenome-wide association study of gut microbiota in type 2... | reverse complement strand
CGTGGCGGCTGCGGGTTATATTGCCGATACATTCCCGGTAGGGCGGATAACGCCTAATACACGGCGTGCCAGGTCAAGGTGCGGCAGGTCGTTTATCTGTATGCTGCGCAGAGCTTTGGCGGATGCTGTATTGCAGGCAAGGATTACAAGGTGGCAACCCATCTCGAACAGTTTGTAACTGCCTGCAATGTAAACTCGTAGACGACTTCGAAAGAACGTGTACCATAGGGTGAACGTGCATTGTCTCCCAAATAGATGTAATCGTACTGGGGCAAGGCTTCCCGTATCTTGCTCAGGATAGTCAGTCCGCCATATCCGGAGTCGAATACACCGATAGGGCCGGGAGTGGAAGGTAGTTTTTGTTTCATACAATCTTTCTGACGCTAAGAGTATAGTGTGCAGCAAAGATAATGTAAATTGTGAGGATAGGGCACGGATTGTACGGGATTTTACGAACAGAAGAATTGATTTTGTAAGTCATTCAGTATAATTCGTGCCCTTAGGATATTTATTTAATCTTTTCGTAGATGTAGAGTTCGTGAATTTCTCCCTTATAGCCTTCTTCGGTGAATGGACCTTGAGACATACCCAAAATAATTTGAGTGCCGCGGTTGTTCAATACAACGAGGTCATCGTTCACAGGGTCAATGGAGAGACCTTCTATCTCACCGGCACGACGGAAGTCGCTCATTTCCCGGAACAGTTCAACCTTTCCGGCTTTAGCACCGGCTGCAATACTACCCTTGCGTGTCACTACTTTTCCGCTTTTGTCCAGTTTTACGCTGAAAGGAGTGTCTCGTACAGGTTCTACTCCTTCTTTCAGTCCAGTATAGGGTACTTCGGTGATGTCAGCGATATAAATATTATCGGGTATCTGATAAAGTGATTCACCGTCATCTGATGTGAAAAGCATTTTACCGTCGGCAATGAAGATACCCTGACACCAATAAGGAGTGGGACGACATTGCATTTTGGTGTAGTACTTGCCGGTTTCAAGGCTGTAGCAATATACATAGCGGCTGTCTACCCAGTCGGACATCCATACCATGTTCTTGTCACGGTCTACTGCCAGACCGGAAACTTCTACCTGACCTGATTCAGGACACCAGGGTAGGTCTCTTTTCCATTTCAATGTTTCAGCATCGTATACCGATACTGCAATATTGTAACCGCGGCCATATTCGAATTTTTCTACACCGCAGTAGATTTCACCATTATAGACGTCAATATCACCGAAGTGATTGGCTATTTCCGGGTGCTGAAACGGCTGGTCATTCTTCATCAACATATTGCCTTCTTTATCGTACTTGTAAAGGACTTTAGTATCCGATACGTAATAGTAGTCCTTGTCTACGGCAATTCCTTGGCGTCCGGCTACAGGAATCACTTTCTTCAAACGGTATTCACTGCCTAAATGCTGTGCATTTACAGACATTGCACCCATAACGAGTGCCAATAAAACAAATAACTTTTTCATGATAGTATGATTTTTATATGTTTAAAAATAGAAAACGCCCATTAGTTGAATTTGATCGGAGCCTCGCTTACCGTTGTTGCTTATTTCTTTTGCTTTGTCGGTATAGAAAGAGTGACAATAGTTAGCTTGTATCTTCACATGATTGCAAGGATTGTAAGTGAGCCCCAAAAGAATACGGTCATAATTGTTCAGGCTGCTGTCGTTTACCTTATCACGATAGAAATCATAACGTACTACCGGCAGGAACTTACCTGCATGCCAACCTGCCAAAGCGTAGAAACCATCTTCTTTGATTATGTCGCGTCCGTCTTTGCTACTTCCTATGTGCCCGTATTCCGCACGCAGGTCGAGCCCTTTGGGGTCGTTGTACCAAGCACCTACGATGACGCGATTCATAGGTTGGTAATTAAATGATTCATCATTGACTGTTCCTTTGTATTCTCCCCAATTGTAGGAAGCTTTTATATTGAAGAATTTTGTAGGACGGAAAGTCAGAGCAGCTACGATGTCTTTAGACTTATTGTTATCGTCTTTCATAGGCAGATGTCCGTTGGATAATGACAGGTTATAACTTAAACGGCTGAATCCTCTTGCTTCGTCTGTAAACAAGTCGCCGAATGCCATTATACCAAGGTCACGTCCATAATCTACAAAGTCATAACCTATAGCATTGCGGCAAACCATGCGATAGCAGATGTTTGAGAAGTCGACAGTTCCAATGTTGAAGGGGAGAGATCGTGATTCTCATAACCGAGTGGCAGATAGTACTGGCCGACACGTACTTGGAATGCTTTTGAAATTTTAGCAGTGACAAAAGCATCCATTACTTGTAAGTTCTTCTGTCCATTTCCATTGGTAGAACCCGCAATGCCGTTAAAAGCCTCAATTTGTAAACGGAAAGACACGTTTTTAACTACATTTCCATCCATAATCAAACGGAGACGTTTTGCTTGGAATGATGATGATCCGTCACCTACTGAGTTGTAGTTCCAGCCGGTTTGAAGATAGCCGGAGAGCTTAGGCAGTTTTTCCAAAACTTTTTCCCATTTTGTAGGTTCAGACTCTTCGGTAGCTGCGGCTACTGATTCAGTCACTGTTGTTGTCGTTGCAGTTTCCGGAACTGACTCTGCAAATGCGAAATTTGATACCAGCATGGTACCGCTCAAAAAGAGCGCACTGATGATTTTCTGTTTCATGTCATAATAGATTTAATGTGAATAATGTCCCTCTTATTGAGGATTTGATTTGTTTGTTCTGATTTTCCAACTTTCTGTATGAAATTTTATTTCAGGATTTGGAACGTCGTTACATTTCACGATGACCGCTCCCTCTTTTTCCCAATATTGCTTGACTGTGTATCCGTTCATCGGGCCATCTTCTTTCCCTCGTATGGTCGTGTCATCCGGATTTACAACAATTTTCAATCCGCACGATTGGTTCAGCATGTCCATGTCTCCACGGCTATTCCCGCCGACTATAAGCGGCCGTGCCTTAATAAATGTGGGAATTACATTCGCTTTGCCGTCATCTTGTGGAATAGGCATAATTATCTCATCTGTCAATCTTCCGTTAGCTACAACAGATTTGACTCCGAGAATTTGTGTATCGGGCAACCCTAACTCTTCAGCAAGGAATTTCTGATAGAGGAATTCCGGAGATGCAGTAAGTATCCATACTTCAAAACCGTATTCTTTCAGATTAGCAATCAGTTGTTTCATTTCGGGATAGAATTTTCCTTGGTATGAATCAAGGTAGCATTCATAGCCCATATCCATGATTTCAGCAGGAGTCATACCTGCCAAAAAATGAACACGGTCTTCTACATAGGCTTTGCCTACGTTATTACCGTCTTTTACCATACGGTTCAGTATAGCAATTTTGCTTTTTGCTTGCGGATCGTTTCTATCCTTGTAGTTTTTATCGGCATAACGATACAAGGCTTCATCTGCAAGATAATAGGGAACCTGTCCGATAACTGTTCCGTCACCATCGAATACTGCTACTTTACGGTTATTCATTGTAAGTGTTGTATTCAAAAAACTTTCAATTCTATTGTTGACCTCATCCGACCAACCTGCTATTTTACGATAAGTTTGTGAAAAAACAGATGTAGGGTAACTGGTCGCTAACAGAATTACAAATAGAAATTGATGAATAAGAAATGTTTTCTTATCTCTTTTGCTTGGGGTGGAATTCAATTCTTTCATTTTTGTTTTCTTATTTTGTAGTACTGTATTGTTACTTTCTTGCAGCTTTTTCTTCTTTGTATGTGAATGATGTGAAAACAATGGATAGGGCGCAGGCCATTATCAGCAGTATGAACGTCCAATCCCAGCCTGCCATTTCGGCTACGTAACCGAGAACGACGTTGGCAAGAATGGCAGTTCCGAAGAAGTACCCGAAGAACTTGGTACAAAATAAGAGGAGCAGAGGGGATATAAAAAAAAAAGTTAAGCCGTTGCTGGCTTAACCTTTTCGATGAATTCCTCGTTTAGAGGTATGCGGTTTGTTTGATACCGGTGTTATTTGATGCCGAGTTGCGTTTTAACTTTGGCAGTTACATCACACTCTGTGCACCTACATAAGGTATCGGAGTACGGGCCAGGTCGAAGATATATACTACACCCTCAGCCTTACCTACAGCCTGGATAGCTTCGTCCAGCTTTTTATAGATAGGAGTCATGGCATCCTGCTGTGCCTTTTGCATAGACTGATATGCTTCCTGTTGGAACTGTTCTTGGCGTTGTGCCATGTCCTGCAGTTCTTTCTGACGTCTTTCTGCAATGTTTTTCGGAAGTGAGTCGGCTTGTGCCAAGAATTCCTGATATTTCTTATTGAACTCTTCCTGGGTACGTTGCATTTCTGTTTGGTACTCTTTAGACATAGCATCCAGGTCGGCTTGTGCTTTTGTGTATTCCGGCATGGTGACAATTACTTCTTGAGAGTTCATGTGAGCGAATTTAGTTTGCGCCATAGCTCCCAGGGGGAGGGCAAACATAACTACGAGCAGTGCGATTTTTTTAAGCATAATGTTTATTATTTATTTGAATGATTATTCGTTGTATAGGGTGCAAATGTATGAAATTAATTTGAATATCCTAATTTTGTGAGCACTTCATTACTTATATCGATGCTTGGAGAAGCAAAGATAATGCTTGATGCAGATGCCCGGTCTACTACTGCTGCATAACCTTTCTGTGTGGAAATTTCCTTTACGGCTTCGTAGATTTCATCTTGGATGGGTTGCATCAGTGCTTCACGCTTTTTGAAAAGTTCGCCTTCCGGACCGAAGTATTTATGGCGTAATTCTGCCGCGGACTTTTCTTTGGCGACTATCTCTTCTTCTTTCTTGGACTTTTGTGCTTCGGAAAGGGTTTTAACGGACGATTGGTAGCTGTCGTACAAACTCTTGGCTTCCTTGCCCAGCTTTTCAACTTCGCTTTGCCATTGTTGAGAGGCTTGGTTCAGTTCATCGGTTGCACTCTGGTAAGCCGGGATATTTTTTAAGATATATTCCATGTCAATCAGGGCAAACTTCTGTGCATTGGCTGTCATACCTGCGGCAAACAGCAGAAACATGATTAATAAACTCTTTCTCATAACGTTCTGGTTTTAGTTAAACAAATTAGAACTCTTGTCCTAAGATGAAGTGGAACTGGCTGCCGCCGTAGTCACTTCTTCCGAATACTTTGTCGAAACCGTAAGCCCAGTCAATACCCATCATACCAATCATCGGAAGGAAGATGCGGACACCGACACCGGCAGAACGTTTCAAATCAAACGGGTTGAACTTGTTAACATCTTGCCAAGCGTTACCGGCTTCAACGAAAGTTAACGCATAAATACTGGTACTTGTTTCCAGCATCAGCGGATATCTTAATTCCAGGCCGAGGCGTGCGTATGCATAGCCTTCATATCCATAAGGAGTAAGAGAACTGTTTTCATATCCGCGCAGGGCAACGCTTTCGGTTGCATAGCTGGAATATCCTGTCATACCGTCACCACCCACGTCAAAGGTTTCAAACGGAGATTTCTTGTACTTGTTATAGTGCCCTAACAAACCGAACTCTACGCGTCCCATTAATACCGGAGTACGTTTTACGGTTATGGGGTCCATCAACGGGATGTATACTTTGGATTTGAATTTCCACTTGTGGTACTCTATCCATTTATGCATTTTGTTCATGTCGTCTTGGTTGCTGGTACTGTACTTGCTGTAGTCTGTGCCGTCAAATAAAGAGTAGGGCGGTGTCAACTGTGCCGACAGTGAGAACTCGGAGCCTTGACGCGGATAGATAGGATTGTCGATAGAGCTACGTGACAAAGTCAGGTTTATACTCAAGTTGTTACATTTACCGTTGGTAACGGGGAAATACTGCCAGTCGCTCAGGATATAGCGCTGATAGGACAACTCTGCCGTGAACTGGAAGTAGTCATCTGGCCATTTCAGACGTTTACCGAACATTACTGCCAATCCCCACATTTGGATGGACTTGTCAGGGTCGTAATAGTTTTCGTAATTGTTGTAGTTACCGTAGTTGTACATACCATAACCGTACATACCGCTGTAATAGCTGTTGTAGTAGCTATTCATGTATGCGTCGTTATAGTAACGGCTACTGATGTCCGTCTGGCGGGAGTAGAATGCAGATACGGAGAATGCATTCGGACGCTTGCCCCCAAACCACGGGTCGTAGAATGACACACTGTATGATTGGTAATATTTGGCATTGGTCTGTCCGCTGATTGTCAATGTCTGTCCGTCACCTTGCGGCAGGATACCGCGATAGTTTTCGCCCGGATGCAGGAGGTTGGCAACGGAGAAGTTGGTGAATTTCAAACTCAGCTTACCGATGATACCTGTCTGCCCCCAACCGGCGGAGAACTCAACTTGGTCATTTGCTTTGGAGATGAGGTCATAACCGATGTCTACCGTACCGTCTTCCGGTTTCGGCTGGATATCCGGTTGGATTTGTTCAGGGTCGAAGTGTCCCATTTGCTGGATTTCACGCATGGAACGCATCAGGTCTTCACGGCTGAACAATTGTCCCGGACGGGTACGCAACTCGCGACGGACTACATTTTCATACAGGCGGTCGTTACCATTGATGCTAATCTTGTTGATAGTAGCCTGGCGACCTTCGAAAATGCGCATCTCCAAGTCAATAGAGTCACCTACGATGTTTACTTCCACGGGGTCAAGTGAGTAGAACAGGTAACCGTTGTTGTAATAGAGGTTACCGATTGCGTCTTCATCTGTGCTGGTACGTTCTTCCAATAACTTCTGATTGTAAACGTCACCTTTCTTCATACGTAGCAGGAAGTTCAACTGTTCGGAAGGATAGAGAGTGTTACCAACCCACGTCACATTACGCAAGTAGTACTTTTGGCCTTCTTCAATTTCCATTGAGATATCTACCGTACGTTCGTCATAAGGCTTGATGCTGTCCGTTACAATGATGGCATCACGATAACCCAATTCATTATATTTGTCGATAATCAGTTGCTTGTCGGCTTCATAGTTCTCTTCTACGAATTTCTTGGTACGGAAAAGGTTGAGGAGCTTGCCTTTTTCGTTCGTCTTCTTCATCACACGTTTAAGTTTCTTGGTGGTGATGGCTTGGTTACCGGTAATGGTAATCTTGTGTACTTTTACTTTCTCCTTTTTGTCGATGTTGATGTCAACCAAAACTTGATTGGCATTGTTGGGGTCGTCTTTCTGAGTAATGATGACATCGGCATTCTTGAAACCTTTGTCGTCAAAGTAACGTTTAATCAGGGTTTTGGCGCGGTCTATCAAGTTGGGAGTAACCTGATTGCCTTTTATCAAACCTACTCTGGCCTCCAAGTCCTCACGTTCTGACTTCTTTACGCCATGATAGCGGATGTCGGAAACGCGGGGGCGCATTGTCAGATGGATTGTAAGCCAAATCTTATCGCCTTCAATCTTGTCTGCAGTAACTTGAACGTCGGAGAACAGGCCGTGACGCCAGTAACGTTTACAAGCTTGCGTTATTTCATCACCGGGTACGGTAATTGTCTGGCCTTTTGATAATCCGGATAAACCGATGATTACATAATCTTCATAATTCTTGGCTCCTACCACTTTTATATCTGCAATTTCATACTTTTTGGGCGTTCCCGAATAAAGAATAACCGGTTTTTCGGTTTCATCGGTATTGCTGGTGTCCTGTGCCGAGCTGGTCAGTACACAGCTAAAGAGGCAGATAAACGTTACGAGTATGGAGAAAATACGATAGTACATCTTTTTATTTACTATTTTACAATTTACTATTTACTATTTGTGTCTGTCCGGTCAGCTGATTTGTTCACTGGTTTTTCCGAACCTGCGCTCACGCTGCTGGTAGTCATATATGGCTTTGTGAAGTTCCTCTTCACGAAAGTCGGGCCAATAGGTGTCGCAAAAATAAAGCTCCGAATAAGCACATTGCCACAGTAGGTAATTGCTTAGACGGATTTCACCGCCCGTACGAATCAATAAATCCGGGTCGGGCATAAAGTTGGTAGCAAGATGCCGGGACAACAGGCAGCTGTCAATCTCTTCGGGATTTAGTTCGCCTTTTTGCACTAAAGTCGCAATCCGGCGGGCGGCTTCCGTTATCTCCCAACGGGATGAGTAGCTTATAGCCAGCACCAAAGCCATGCCCGTATTGTTGGCAGTATGTGCTACGCAGGTTTCCAAGCGCTCCCGTACGTTGGCGGGTAACTTGGCTAAGTCCCCGATAATCCGGAAACTGATGTTGTTCTTCATGAATGTTTCTTCTTCGATAGAGTCGAAAAGGAGTGCCATTAATGCGGCGACTTCATTGGAAGGACGGTTCCAGTTTTCGGTGGAGAACGTATATAAAGTCAGATATTTGATGCCTAATTTAGACGCTTCTTCTGCAATGATGTGCACAGTCTCGGCACCGGCTTGATGACCGTAACTGCGTTCTTGTCCGCGCAGCTTAGCCCAACGTCCGTTGCCGTCCATGATAATTGCCACGTGTTGTGGAATTCGGCTTAAATCAAGTTTTTCTGTATTTAGCATCTTTACTTATACTTACATCTCTTGTCTTTTTTTCTTCTCTTATACCTTATTATATAGGAAACGGTTCTATTGTATTGCAAACAACAGCTTATTTTGATGTCCGCGCCAAACCTCATTGGCTTTTCCGTCGCCACCGAATATTACCCATATATAAGGAGTGTTCACAACAATAGAGTAGGGAGCGTTTATGCCTGTTATGTCTTTGCTTAATAAGAATTTGCTTTTTGTCTGACGCCATGATATGCCGTCCGGTGAAGAGTAGATAACATTGAGTTTGTTGTCTTCTTTACTGCCGAAGATGTAATACTTTTCACCATAGTATGTCACAACGGGATTCTTTAACGCCGGGCAGAAAGCTTCATACGACGTGTTGTCAAACTCAACCCAATAATTGCCGTTTTCGGACACCCACGGAATGGTTTGCTTTAGTTCGCTGTTGGGAGCGCCTACTACCATTACCCGTTCTTGGTTGTTATTCTTAAAGTTGGTGAAGTATATGTGTTCGGCAGGGAAGCCTGTGTAGGTATCCGTTCCTCCTGCAATGTTCCATTCGTTGTCGTTATAATCCCATTCGGCGGAATAAATTTTGTTTTCGGTAGTGATGATGGTAAGCGTATTGGTGAAGCTTGGTATTACGCTGCGGATATTGCTTATTCCGTTCCAAGCGGTTGCTGCCCATTGAACCCCATCACCGGAGGTATAGACATTATTGTCTTCCGTCACGATATAGAGCCGCTCCTTGGCATTTTCGGCTGTAGACGACTCTTGGTATTTAAAGCTGACGAGTGTCGATAATTCGGCATTGGCTGGGAAGTCAATATAGGCTTCGGTTTCCTGCCAACCGTATTCGCCCGGTTTTGTAGAGGTCTTATAAGCTTTGCTTTGTGTGAATACCCATAAATCGTTATTGAAAAGTACGGCTTTTTGTCCTTGCGCAGAAGGAACTGCAGGAAGAGCCGGTTCCATAAGATTCCAAACCAAAGAGTCCGGATCTTGTTTGTGCATTCTAATTTTAAGGGTATATTTATTCACGTTAACACCATCCGGCGCATGTACTTTAAAATTCATCCCCTCATTACTATTGATTGCTCCGGTCAAATCTACCGAGTCGGTATTGACAAATATTGTATCGTCGATTCCCGCAGTAATCCAGCCGCTTACAAGAAAAGTATCAATTAATATACGGTCAAGGATTGTATCAGAGCCGACAGGCAATGAATCTTGGTTATAAATTTCCCTCTTTAGTTGGTCTATCGTGAATTTATAGTACTTGCCATATATTGTGTCAATGCCAAAAGCGTGTACCGTTGCGTCAGAACTGAGTTCTATTGTATTGTCATCAGAGTCAAGGCACGAACTTATTGCGATTGATACAAAAATGAAACTCGCGATTATTGCTAAAAACTTTATTCTCATTTTAAAAGATAGTGTTTATTTACAAGTTGCAAAAATAGGAACATTTTTTTCTATAAACAGCTTTATCGGCAAGTTTTATATAAAATTATAGATAATATGGCTGTTTTTCTCGATTAAAATGCCCTTGAATAAGGCTGTTAGCCTAATCTTGCAGCGGTGTAATGCCGAAAACTTCGCCCGAAATGCCGCTCGCAGACATAAGGCGTTTCGTGGCTCATTTCGGGTGCCCGGACACCGGAAAACAACATCGCGGGACTTTCTTCGATAAATGCTTCATCCCATAACTCTGCATCGATGAAAGATTGTAATAAGATGCTGCCGCCTTCTACTAAAAGCGATTGTAATCCTTGTGCATACAAGTAGCCCGTGATTTGTGGCAGTATGTTCTGTTGATAGTCGATAGGGATGTATTCTACATTGGGGCGTGCCGGATGTGGCTTTTCTGTAAATACAAGCGTACGGACATCGCCGTCAAACAGATGTAACTCAGGAGGGAGCAGCTGTTGTCTGTCCAAAACTATTCGCACAGGAGGCCGCCCCTGCCAGTTGCGTACGGTCAGGCTGGGGTTGTCCAGTTTGGCAGTGCGTGTACCTACCATAATTGCGCTGTACTCTGCCCGCTTTTTGTGTACAAGCATGGAAGTCAACGGGCCGGATAGGATGACCGGCTTTCCGCTTTCCCGATGCTTGTCGATGTATTTATCGGCGGATTCAGCCCATTTCAGTGTGATGTACGGGCGGTGCAGGGAGTGGAATGTGATAAAACGCCGGATTAAACTTCTGCACTCCTCTTCCAAAACTCCTACAATAACTTCCCGTCCTGCGTCTTTCAGCTTTTGAATGCCACGTCCGGCTACTTTGGCAAAGGGGTCTTGGCAACCGATGACAATGCGGGGAATTTGTTTTTCTATGATAAGGTCGGCACAAGGCGGTGTCTTGCCATAATGGGAGCAAGGTTCCAGACTGACGTAGATTGTGGAGCGTTTCAGCAAAGAAGAGTCTTTTACGGAGCGGATGGCATTGACTTCGGCATGTGCTTCGCCACAACGTATATGATACCTTCGCCGATAATTTTCCCATCACATACGATTACCGCGCCTACCATCGGATTGGGAGCTGTGTTGCATAAACCGTTTTGTGCCAGTTGAATGCAGCGGCGCATATATTTTTCTTCTTCCATACTTTGTATTACTCTTAAACTTCCACTATTTTTGCAGCTCGAAATGCCGAATGTTATGAATATCTCTGTATCTCATATTCGCCGTGCTTTGCAGGAGAGTTACTCTGCACAAGAAGCTGCCAACTTATCCCGCATCGTCTGTTGTGAAATGCTGGGACAGACCGCGGTTGATTATTATTTGGGCAAAGATATAATTTTATCCCCAAAAGAGATGCAGAATTTAGATAGCATTCTTACCCGTTTGCATAATTTTGAGCCGATACAATATATACAAGGTACCGCCCGCTTTTTGGAGCGCACTTATCATGTAGCTCCCGGCGTACTGATTCCCCGGCCTGAAACGGAGGAGTTAGTGGAGGTAATGCTAAAGGAAGTCCCGTCCGACGCACGCATTCTTGATATTGGGACGGGAAGCGGGTGTATTGCCGTTTCTCTTTCCAAAGCGTTTCCGGATGCGGAAGTGGAAGCATGGGATATTTCGGATGAAGCTTTGACTATTGCCCGGCGGAATAATGATATGCTTGGGGGGAATGTCCGTTTTCTCCGGCAAAATATATTGACTTATGCACCGGATGGCAAGGAACATTATGACGTGATTGTCAGTAATCCGCCATATGTCACGGAATCGGAGAAACAGGCTATGGAACGCAATGTGTTGGATTGGGAACCTTTTTCGGCATTGTTTGTTCCGGATAATGATCCGTTGCTTTTTTAT
>ERZ859937.775-NODE-775-length-11841-cov-1.731800_pt1 | contig 11841 bp, 11 predicted proteins | sample MGYA00509985_ERZ859937 | MGnify/ENA primary metagenome ERZ859937 (study PRJEB30046, sample SAMN00715169) | human gut metagenome | study: EMG produced TPA metagenomics assembly of the A metagenome-wide association study of gut microbiota in type 2... | reverse complement strand
CGCCCAAAGGCCCGCCGATCTCGCCGTCCGCCATAGCCGCGACACAGTGCAGAATTAAAATCTGCTGCTCCTGCTCCGGCAAGGTGGCAAAGGCTCCGGCCACCAGCTCGTCCCGGATATGTAGATCATAGCCAAAGGCCGAGAACTTAAAGCCGTCGCTGGGGTATTCGTCCAGCGTACAGAGCTTGTCCATTTCCGCCTGCGGCAAGGTGTCCAGCGGCTTTTCCCGGTCACTGCGGCGGGCCAGCTCCGACAGGTAGGTGATGGCTTCGTTGCGAAGAACAGTTTTGCAAAAAGCGTCCAGCCGGTTCCGTTCCACATAGTCAAAGGTGTATTCGTTCATCTTCTCACCCCCGATCTGCGAGAGAGTGAGAAGATAAAGCTGTTTACACCACTCCTTTCATTGGCAGCAACATGGCGGCCCCGGCCCGCACCGAAGAACCGCAAAAAACAACAAATTTCGCCCGGCAGGTTATGAACCCACCGAGCGAAAGAAGAAGCAATATGCAGTTGATTTACATGGTATAATACATATTGATAGGCGCTTTTCCCCGCCTTTAGGAACAGGCTTTTTTTGATGGTGCATACCCCATCGTATTCTGTCGAAACGCTCTTTGCTTCATGGCAGCTTCCTCCGTGGGCCTCCGATCCCGTCAGCGTCAGGGCGTCATTCCTATGAGGGCAAAGAGAACGGCGGCCATGATGTGTTCAAAGCCGCCGCGTTTTAGTCAGGCACGGGAAAAGGGCTGCTGCACGACGGCTTTTTTCTTTTGCCGTCGTCCGGCAGGATATGTGTTATCTTTATTCTGATATTATTTTAAGGCCCAATTCTCGCAGAAATCTCACAGGAAAACAGGTTTTGACAAAATTTACCCCTTGAAATCTCACAAGTTTGTGACATTTCAAAGTTTCTGAATAATGGCTTGCTGTTCGCGCCAGCGAAAGATAAGATAAAAGAAATTCAAAAAAGCACTTTATCGTGAGGTTTCTGTGACATTTGGTTGATACTCTATAAAGAAAAGGATGTGAGCGAATGAAAATTTTAGTGGTTGAGGATGACCGCCTTTTGAATAATACCCTTTGCTATAACCTGTCTGCCGCAGGCTATGAAGTAGATGCAGCCTTAACGAAAAGTGTTGCCGAACGGTTTTGCAGAAAGCAGGAATATGATTTGATTGTCCTTGACATCAATCTGCCGGACGGCAACGGGTTTGATTTTTGCCGGGATATTAAGGAAAGTCACCCGGACACTGCTGTAATCTTCCTGACGGCAAACGATATGGAAAGCGATATGCTCAAAGGATACGAGCTGGGGGCCGATGATTATGTGACAAAGCCTTTCCCCATGAGCGTATTTCAGAAAAAGGTGGCTGCGCTGCTGGCCCGGATCAGGAAGCAATCTGGCGGTGACTTTTACAATGACGGCAACCTGTTTATCAACTTTACGGAAATGACCGCAACGCGGGGCGGGGAAAGCATTTCTTTTACCCCGATGGAATACCGGCTTTTGAAAGTGCTGACGAAAAATCCGCAGATCGTTTTGACCCGGCAGGTGCTATTGGAAAAGCTATGGGATATTGACGGGAATTTTGTGGATGAACACGCGCTGACTTCCACAATCAGCCGGGTACGAAGCAAAATTGAAAATCCAGATCATTCCTATATTAAAACCGTCTATGGCATGGGCTATATGTGGATTGGAGGCGGTAACAAATGAGGACAGAAAAACTCTCTGTCAATAAAGTGTGCATGGTCGTGTGTGCAGCCCTTTTCCTGCTTTCGGTTGCCATGTCATGTACCATTTACTATTTAACGCGGAACGTATTGGCGCTATGCTGTGGGTTACTCTATGCGGTTTTCGTCGCCGGGTGCATGGCTGCTTTTCTGGCCTTTGTGCGCCGGAAATTAACGCTGTTTTCGGACGCTCTGTGCAAGCTGCTGGACGATATGATGTCAGCAGATCAGGCCCCACCGCAGTACACAGAGGAAGAAAACCTGTTTTATAAAATCCATCACCGGCTTTCCCGGCTCTATGAAGTGCTGCGGGAAAGCAAAAGCAGTATTGCAAAGGAACGAGCCGACTTGCAGGAATTGATTTCGGACATCTCCCATCAGGTCAAAACACCGATTGCAAACCTAAAAATGCTGGATGCCACTTTGTTAGAGCAAAATGTATCGCCGGAAAAACAGAAAGAATTTCTTTTGGCGATGGACAGCCAGTTAGACAAGCTGGATTTTCTCATGCAGGCAATGATTAAAACGTCACGGCTTGAAGCCGGTGTAATTGCTTTGGAGCCGAAGCCACAGGCCATCTATGATACCCTTGCTGCGGCGCTGGGCGGTATTCTGCTGAATGCAGAACAGAAAAAAATTGCGGTCACGGTGGATTGCCGGAAACGGTAACTGCGGCCCATGATCGGAAATGGACAACCGAAGCCCTGTTCAACATTCTGGATAATGCAGTGAAGTACACGCCAGAGGGTGGGAAAATCCATGTGGCTGTGGTGTGCTGGGAGATGTATGTGAAAATTGATATTTCCGATACTGGCATTGGTATTCCAGAACAACATCAAGGAACGATTTTCAAGCGGTTCTACCGTGAGGACAGGGTACATGATGCCCCCGGCATTGGGATCGGCCTGTATCTTTCCCGTGAGATTATTACCCGGCAAGGGGGCTTTATCCGTGTTGCCTCGGAAGTTGGCTCTGGCTCTACTTTTTCGGTGTTCCTGCCCCATTCTTGAAATGTCACAGGATTGTGACATTTCAAGGCGTTTTAAGGGAAAATTCAAGAACCGCCGTGACATTTCTGCGAGGTTTTCCCTTTACAATGGAACCATCAAAAAGAAAGGTGGTAGAACTTATGCCTATTTTACAGACAACAGATTTGAAAAAATACTATGGGGATGAGCCGAACATTACAAAGGCTCTGGACGGCGTTTCTCTCTCGGTAGAACACGGGGAATTTGTCGCTATCGTCGGCACATCCGGCAGCGGCAAGTCCACGCTACTGAAATGATCGGCGGTCTGGATGTCCCCACTTCCGGCAAGGTCATTGTGGATGGCAGAGATTTATCTACTCTGAATGACGAGCAGCTTACCATTTTCCGCAGGCGAAAAATCGGCTTTATCTTCCAGAACTACAACCTTGTCCCTGTTCTCAATGTCTATGAGAACATTGCTTTGCCCGTGGAACTGGACGGGGACAAAGTAGACAAGAAATTCATGCAAGAAGTCGTTCGGATGCTGGCCTTGGAAGATAAGCTGAACAATATGCCAAACAATCTTTCCGGCGGCCAGCAGCAGCGTGTCGCCATTGCCCGCGCCCTGATCTCAAAACCGGCGATTGTGCTGGCAGACGAGCCGACAGGCAACCTTGACAGCCGGACGAGCAGCGATGTTCTCGGCCTGCTGAAAGTTACCAGCCAGAAATTCCATCAAACGCTTGTCATGATTACCCATAATAGCGAGATTGCCCAGCTTGCAGATCGGATTATCCGTATTGAGGACGGTAAGATCGTAAAGTAAGGGGGCAGCTATATGGACGATATTCTCTTTGGGAATAATAACAGGGCTATTATCAAGAAGCTTACGAGCCGAAGTTTTCATAGCAATAAAACACGGAATATAATTGCGGTAATTGCGATTGCCCTGACGACGTTTCTTTTTACTGCCGTATTGACGATTGGTTTAGGAAGTACAGGTACAATCAAATACAATATGGAGAGGATGGTAGGCTCACAGGCTGACGCATTGGTACAAGGGCTCTCACAGGAACAATTTGAGCAGCTAAAAAACAACGCTATGTTTGAAAAAGTGGGATGCTGGATACCTGTGGCGATTATGAGCAACACAAACCGACTTCTCGTAGAAGTTGATTATGCAGATCAGGCCCACTAGAACTGCGATTTTTGACCCCGCGAGCCGGTACTGCTCCCCAAAAGGAAAATGAAGTTTTGGTATCTGCAAATGTACTGGAAGATATGAATATTGAGGAACAAATTGGAGTATCAATCCCGATTGAGTTCTCAATTCAAGACAAAGTTTATCATTTTGATATGGTGGTATCCGGCATTTATGACACACCTCACGAGAAATCCGAGTCAGTTATTGTCTCTCAAGCGTTTATGGAATGCAATCAGGATATGTTGAGCGAAGCTGCCGAGGGACGAAGTGGATGCGGTATTTATGACGCTGATGTTGTAATGCGGGACACCTACATGGTTCAGGAGCGTATTTCAGAGTTTGTCCTAAGCATAGGCGGCAACCCGGATAATGCTAATGCAGATAACTATGTGAGAATAGCCCCAACTCCCCAAAGTTCCAATGACAGTAATCTGGTAATCTGGTTGGCAGCCGGGGTATTTGGCATCCTATTTATGTTCTGTGGTTATTTGCTTATCTACAATGTATTTGAAATTGCTGTGACGAACGACATCCGGCAGTACGGTTTACTTCGTACCATTGGCACAACATCCAGACAGGTAAAGCGCCTCGTCAACCGTCAGGCATGGTATTTATTTTTAGTTGGTACTCCGATTGGTTTGCTTTTGGGCCTCCTACTTGGTCGCTCTATTCTGCCTGCCGTCATTCAAATTTTTTCAGTCGATTATGGCGGAGATAAAATAGAAGTTGGCGCTCTGCCTTATGTTGCTATCATTGCCGGTGCAATTTTGTTTTCCGGGCTTACTGTCTACATTAGCACCCGAAAGCCTGTGAAAAAAGCATCACAAATATCTCCCATAGAGGCTGTTCGATATGTTGAACAGGCCAATATATCTGTCCTGTCTAAAAAGGCAGATAAAGGGGCAATCATTCCACACATGGCAAAAGCCAATCTTCAGCGAAATAGACGGAGAACGGCATTTATTGTTGTTTCGCTGACGCTAAGTGTAGTATTACTCAATTCAGTATTTGTATTTAGCAATAGCTTTGATGAAGAAGGCTATATTCAAAAGCAGACCCGGAGTGATTTTATAGTTTATAATCCCAGCGTTGCGTTGGCATTTAATGGTAATTTCGGACATGACAGCGGTATTTCAGACAATACCGTTTCCGAGATTGGACAACAGCCGGGAGTAATAAATGAAGTCAAACTGTACCGCAATACATTTGAAGATGATAATATTGCTTGCGATTGGGGTATCTCATACCCCATTGATAACACATATAAATATGTTTCTGTCCTCCCGGACTTCCTTGATTGGGGATATAATGACAATTTTGGTTATGCTGCGCTTACCTCTGATAATCTTCCGTTAGGAAATGTATTTGGTTTCTCTGAAAATTTGTTGCAGAGAATAGACATTATCGAGGGTGAAACGGATCTGGCGCTCCTAAAAGAAAAGTTATGGAACGGAAACAATGTAATTTTAATGGCAAGTTATGATAATAGCGGCAACTTGGACGGCGCAGACGATCCTCAATATGCCGGGGTGTCTGTCGGTGATACTATTCAGTTTTACGAAAACGGGACACCGACAAAAATGTTTACGGTTGTAGCGAAGGCTGCGGCTACGGAAAGTGAAATTACTCTCGCAGGCGGTGGCTCCAATATCGCAACAGATGTAGGTGGGCCTATGATTTATATGTCCGAGGACAATTTCAAAGAAATTTATGCAACACCAACCCTATATGGTTTTCTCTTTGATGTAGAGGATGAATACCAACAGGAAATGGAAAACTATTTGGCGCAGAATACAGATATTTCTTATTCCTCTGCGTCAACATTACGAACCACCATTTTAAGCCTCAAAAACGTGGTATTACTGATTGGTGGGATGATTGGAGCTATTTTTGCTTTAGTGGGACTAATTAACTTCACTAACTTAATTATGACGAATATTATTACTCGGCGGCATGAGTTTGCCATCATGCAGAGTATTGGTATGACAAACAGACAGCTTCGGCAACTGATGATTTTGGAAAGTATATCTTATGTAATGCGGGCTGGAGTTGTAGGAATTTTAACCTCTTGCGTGATGGGGTTCACCCTGATAAAGATACTCGTAGAAAATGGCCCAACGAACTTTATGATGTCGTTCCAAATGACGCTATTCCCTGCAATTATTATTCTGGTTTTCTTTGGGGCGTTAGCGTTTACGATACCTGTTATCGCGCTTCAATTCTTCAATAACCACAGCATTGTAGAGCAGTTGAAAGTGCAGGAATGATAGGAGTGATAGTACATGAATGATATTCTATTTGGCAACAACAACATGGCCGTTATCAAACGCCTATCAAAGAGATATTTTAAGAAAAACAAAGTACGGAATATCGCCGCAATTTTAGCCATTTTTCTGACGGCTTTCCTGTTTACCTCTATTACATCCCTTGCATTTAGCATGGTATCTTCGCTTCAACTTTCCGATCAGATGTTGAAAGGGAGTAAGGCAGACGGCGACATTCGTTATATGACCGAAGAACAATATGAGCAGCTTATCAACAGCGATTTTGTTGAGCAGGCCGGGTGCAGACGGCCTCTTGGCTTTGCGACAAATTCGCCCGGACATAATATTGAAATTGATTATGCCGACGCCATCCAGCAGGAATTAACTTTCTGTGTACCGACACACGGGGAGGCTCCGCAAGCGGCGAATGAGATTTCCACCAGTGATCTTGCTTTGGAAGCCTTGGGAGTGGAAGCCGAAATTGGCACGCAGGTTCCTGTTGAATTTGAGTTGCGGGGGCAGACCTATCATTTTGATATGGTTCTTTCCGGCTGGTGGGAAGCAACGAGCAACACTGGTAGCCTAATGATTGTGTCAGAAAATTTTGTTGAGGAAAATCCCGATTTATTCCATAACACCTTTGCAGAAGATAGAGAAATGGCTGGCACCTATATGTCCGATGTGGTTTTGAAAAATAAGTCGGATGTAAAGGGACAGTTACAGAAGTTTGCCCGTTCCGTCGGAGGGAACACCGACGATATGGGGGCAAGTAATTATATTCTCTGTGCCGAGAACGAGGTAACTGTACAATCCATAGATCCACTTATGGCGGTTGCCGTTGTGGGTTCGTGCTTCTCTTTATGGCCTGCGGATATTTGCTGATTTATAATATTTTCGATATTTCTGTCATGCAGGATGTTCAGCAGTATGGGCTTTTGCGGACAATCGGATGTTCTACCCGGCAGATCAAAAGACTGGTGAACCGTCAGGCCGTATGGTTGACGGTGATTGGTTTGCCCATCGGCTTGATTGCAGGATTTCTCGTGAGTTGGATGCTTTTCCCCGCAGTCATAGAGTTTTTCAGCTATACTGCCTTGACAGCAACCGAAATGTCGGTCTCTCCGTTGATTTTTGTGATAGCCGCCCTGTTTACTGTCCTGACCGTATTCATCAGCACTCGAAAACCCGCAAAAAAGGCGGCAAAGGTATCTCCGTTAGAGGCGATCCGCTATACCGGGCAGGAAAATATCAAGAAGAAAGCAACAAAACGGACACATGGGGCAAAACTGCCCCGCATGGCCCTTGCAAATTTAGGACGGAGTAAGCGGCGCACCGTTTTCATTGTAATTTCCATGCTCTTGTGTATTGTCTTGCTTAACTCCGCTTTTGTAATTACTCAAAGTATAGATGAAGACAAGTTTATCAGCCGTCAAACCAAAACAGATTATACCGTCTATAATTCCACTTCCATCAATTTCAATGACCCGTTTCAGTATCACGAAGATGGACTGCCTTTGTCTGTGCCGGAATGGATAAACCAACAAAGCGGCGTAGAAAATGGAAGATACTTGTATCGGAACACCTTAGATGATACTGATATAACCGTAGATTATGGCATTGAAGGAATTGAGTTTTCGGGAACCCAAGAAATAGATGGACGTACCTATGCCTATGGCAACGCTGCAAATATAGCTATCGCGCCAGATAAGGAAAATCAATGGTACGGAAATGTTTTTGGCGTATCAGACGCCTTTTGGGATGATATAACGATTTATGACGGAGAGAAAAATATTGACGCGCTCAAACAGAAAATGCACACCGGAGAATATGTGATTATCGGATATAGAATAGATTTTCTGACTGGTGAGCCAAGATTTATGCCGTTTGGAGAACAGTTTCAGATGGGGGATACTATATCGTTTTATAAAAATGGAGAACTGGTAAAAACCTGTAAGGTTCTTGCAATCGCAAACCTCACTGCTAATGAATATGAAACCTCTGCCGGTGCTTTTGCTAGTGACCGCGTAGGTGGGGACGCACCACTTATTTACATGACAGATGAAATGTTCGGACAGCTTTATGACAACCCTACTCTGTTTAGCTATGGATTTGATGTTGCGGACGGTTACGATCAGCAGATTGACGGCTTTCTAAATGACTTTACAAGTAATAACCCTTCTGTTTCCTACACTTCTACGGCGCTATTGAAACAGCAGCTTGCTTCTGTTGGGAATATCGTATTGCTTGTGGGCGGTATGATTGGAATAATCATGGCCTTGGCCGGGTTAATCAACTTTACCAATATGATGATTACCAACATTATCACCCGCCGCCATGAATTTGCTACCATGCAGAGCATTGGCATGACGAACCGCCAGCTTCGCCGTATGATGATCTATGAGGGGATTTATTATGCTGGAGTCGCAGATATAGTGGGCGCTATTTTTGCAGCCATTGTTGGCTTGACTGTCCTGAAAAGCGTTTTGAACTCGTCCGCGATGTGGTACTTCACGCTGCATTTCACTTTGGTTCCGGCATTGATTATCGCGCTGGTGTATCTGCTCTTAGCGGCGGTGATCCCGGTCATTGTCCTGTGCTTCTTCAACAAGGGGACTGTTGTGGAACGCTTACGGACATCGGAATAAGCCTTACTCTCTACGCATTTAAGCCGGTGAAAAGCCCGCTATTTCAGGGCTTTCCCGGCATGGTCGGCGGGCAGGCAGGACAGATTATCCATTCCCCGCCAGAGAGGGCTTCTAAATGCGTAGGAATATTCTTCTGATGGTGGTATTCCCGACGCTTCTGTGGTATGCTCATAGTAAAACTATGACAGGAGTGTTTAAGGGATGGCTGAACAGGAAATGTTGCTGGACAGCGCCACGATCAAAGCCGCCGTCGCGGGCGAGAAGTGGGCTACGGAAAAAGTGATTGAACACTATGCCCCGATGATCGACGAGCTGGCCGTTGACGAGGATATGAAACAGCACTTGATTATGAAACTGTTGGAAGCCCTGCCGAATTTCCCAATGGAGCAGGCATAAAGGCAAAAAAACAGCGCCGGACGCAGAGGCCATACAGCCCCCGCGCCCGGCGCTTTGCTATGCTTGGATTACTCGTCCGTGAAATGGAACTGCCGCGCCTCAAAGTCGGCGTCGGACATGGTGTCCAGCTTGACAAGGGTCTGGCGGGCCAGCGCCGTCATTTCCCCGTCCATATCCGGCAGCGCAGCATGGAGCTTCGCCATTGTCCTGCGCCGGTCGGCATTGTGATACAGACAGATCAGGTTTTCTTCCTCCACATTAAACTGCATTGTCATACCTCCAATTCGTTTTTCTTGGTGCGGGCCGGGGCCTTTTTCGAGGCTTGGGCCTGCTTATTTTCGGAAAGCTGCTTTCGGATGGAAGCGCGGGGCCGCCGCACCTCCTTGTCCCGGTTCTCGTCCTTGCTTATCATGGCATATATCCCGTGCCTGTCCTTGATGCCAGTAAAAAACAGCGATTTATAGGGCAGCATGGAAAAGAGGCGATCGGTGTCCTTGCTGGACGCGATCTGCGTAAAGTATGGGGATAATTCTACCATGAAATGCGTCTTGTTGGGGCTGTTCGGGGTGGACAGCTCTTTCATTCCCGCTACAATGCGCTGGGCCTCGTCCCGGATCAGGCTGTCATGCAGCGCCGTGACATGGGCTTTGAAGTCGCCCGGTTGAAGCTGTTCCCGGCCTTTCTGTTCCTGCCGCAGCACTTCCCGCAGGTTTTCCGGCTCATTGGGCTTTGCCTCATACCGCAGGAACGCCCCCAGCTTGGGGTCGGGGTGGCCGTCAAAGTACAGCTTGGCAGGCTGCTCCCGGTCGCCCTTTTCATAGTGCAGGATGATGGTATCGGCTGAACTGCCTCGGCTGCGACGTGCCGGAAATGCTGGGGATACCAGTTCATGAACAAGAAACGCTCTGAGGGCAAGCCCTACCGTGTCTACATGATGGCCTCCGCCAACAAGTTCCTGCGCATTTACTATGCTTCTGTGAAAGCCTACTTGGATTCTCTGGAACACGACTGATTTCCCAGCGTTATACCATCTGGCTGGCCGCCGTTTTAATTTTGAAACGCTCAGCGGCTTGATTTTGTGTTGCCTTTTTTGCTTCTCTAAAAATCTGAAATTTCTACTTGACTTTTGCAGGTCTTTCTCAAAAACTTTTACTTTTGCATAGATAAACAGCTATCTGTCAACAAGTTTGGAATCTGTATAATTGCAGTAGCTTTGTGTATGGCTAGTAGGAAGGAATTTACACAGATATTTCCAATGTGACTTTTGCGCCGCCAGTTGCCTGAGAGTTTTCCAAAACAAGATGCCCACCGTGTTTTTGTGCAACAGATGCCGCCACATACAGGCCAATTCCATAATGGGATTTCGAGTTCCGGCTTTCGTCCTCCATAAAAAACTGCTCCGTTCCATGCTTCAGTGCCTCAGCAGAAAAGCCTTTGCCAGTGTCAGTGATGATAAAAGAGAGCGTATTTTCGTGCTGGAGAACCTCCAGCGTAATTTCGCCGCCTTGGGGCGTGTGTTCCACCGCGTTAGAAAGCACATTCATCAGCGCCCGCACAAGAAAGTCATGGTCTGCCGAAATCACCGCAGGATATTGCTGACAATCCCAATGGAGTGTGATGTTATTTACCGCGCATAACCCGCTAATCTGATTTTTTGTTTCCTGAAGCAAAGAAGAAACATCAACCTTCTGCAAATTTAATCGAGTGCCTTCCCATGATTTTGTGACTTCAATCAAGGTTTGCACATAGTTCTGCATCTGTATGGCGCTGGTTTCAATGTAGTCCGCACACTCCTTCTGCTCGCCTGAAAGGGGCAGGTCCAAAAGCAACTCCGTGTTTCCCCGGATGATCGTCAGGGGCGTTTTCAAATCATGGGCCAGACAGCAAGCTGCTCCTGCCGCATTTTGTTATCCTGCCACTGCTTGGCAAGGGACTCCTTAAGCGCCAGCTTCATGTGATCGAAGGCATCCAGCACCCGGTCAATTTCTGCGATTTTGGTTTTGCCAGCGGTAAAGTCCAAATCCTGCTGCTCGATCTTGTGGGCGGCCACCAGCAATTTTTCCATTCGTTTGCCCAAATACCTGCCGAACAGAAAGGAAATCACCACAAGCAGGCACAGGATTTCCAGGATTACAACTGCAATCAGGACCAAATCCGCCGACGGGAAGATATGACACAGCGTTTGGTTGGAAAACTGGGCGGCTGAACTATATCGCAGAACCAATATTTCATTTTCCCGCTCAATTACCGTGTGCAGGTGCGATTTCCCCGCTACCTGCTTGTTTTCCACGCAATTTTCCCAGATGGAAGCACTTTCCTGTTGCGGGACAGAGCCGTCCACATACTGGCCTTCATCGGTAAACAGAACATATTCACAAAAAGATGGGATGTCCTCCGGGAGCACCACAGCAGTAGATTGCAGCGTCCCTTTTGCGTTTTCAACAGCGGCGCTCTTTTGATTGAGCGGCAAAATCAAACCGCTGTTCACGCAAAGGATATATCCGCCCAGATTGACCCCAATGACTAGGAGGAGTGCCAGAGCCAGAAAGGACACATACTGCAAAAAGACAGTGTGGAGTTTTTTTATACCCATTTGTATCCCACCCCCCAAACGGTTTCAATCGGCGACA
>ERZ859937.770-NODE-770-length-11926-cov-2.793362_pt1 | contig 11926 bp, 10 predicted proteins | sample MGYA00509985_ERZ859937 | MGnify/ENA primary metagenome ERZ859937 (study PRJEB30046, sample SAMN00715169) | human gut metagenome | study: EMG produced TPA metagenomics assembly of the A metagenome-wide association study of gut microbiota in type 2... | reverse complement strand
GGAGCAGGCTCTGGAGCACATCAATGACGATGAGTGGTTGAGGTTACTCCGAAGAGCATCCGTATGCGTAAGAAGGTTCTGGACCGTCTGGAGCGCGGTAAGATGCGTGGCCGTATGAAGATGTTCAGGCATAATTTTTGACAATCTGTTAAAAATCTGCTACAATTAATATTACTAAGCAGGACTTTTGCCTATAGGCAGCGAATAATAGTCTAAATAACTGTTTTGGTTTGGAGGCTGATGGCCATGGGTTTAAAAAATACAGCAATGAAATTCTTTTGGTCTGATGAAATGGAAGAGCAGCAGGAGGAATATACCCGTCCGCGTCTGCTGAAATCCGGACATCTGAATATTATGGTGCGTACACCGAAATCCTTTGCGGACGTGCGTGAATATGCTGATTCGCTGATGAACGGCAGTGCCATTATGGTATGCTTTGATGCAGTTGACGAAGCACTCAGATATCGTATTTTTGATTATCTGAACGGTGTAAGCTACATCATTAATGCTGATGTGAAAAAAATTAACGATGATTTGCTGCTTTATGCGCCTGAACAGGTGCAGGTTAATAAAGAGGAAGCAAGAACTTCTTCTAATGTACGTTCCTGGCTTAGCAAATAAATAACAAAAGTTAGCCGTTGCTTGTCACCTTGCGGGGTGGCCGGCAACGGCTTTTTGTTATGATATTTGCAAATAACAGCCCGGTGTGCTAAAATTATAAGCAATTTATTAATCCTATAAGCGATGCTGAACAAGAAAGAAGAGGTATATATGAGCGAAAAGAAAATGATGAAAAACGGTAAAAAATTAGGTGTTGTCGGCGGCCTTGGCCCTGCAGCCGCTGCAGAGTTCTTGCGTCAGTTTACTATGAGATGCCCGGCAAGCTGCGACCAGGAGCATCCTGTTGTATATATGATCGGTGACTGCGATATTCCGGACCGCGGCACAGCAATTTTCGGCAAGGGTGAATCTCCGCTGCCGAAGCTGAAGGCTGATTTGCTGCAGCTGTGCGATATGGGCGCAGATGTGCTTGCTGTTCCCTGCAATACCGCACACTTCTTTATCGACCAGTTTGCTGATGAATTGCCGGTACCGCTGCTGCATATCGTTGACGAAACCGTTAAGGCTGCTAAAGAGCTTTCTCCGGAAAAGGGTGCTGGATGCTGTCCACCAAAGGCACACGTGCTTGCGGACTGTATCAGAAATATGCCGAAAAGCGCGGACTGACTCTGTACATTCCGAATGAGGAGCAAAGCAATAAATCTCAGGAGGTTATCAACTGCGTTAAGGCTAACCAGCTGGCAAAGGCTGGCGCTATTATGAAAGAGCTGGTAGAGGAGCTGTGGACTGAGCGCGACATCCCTGTAATGACCGCCTGCACCGAGCTGCCGCTTGGCTATGATGCATCCGGACTGCCGCAGGAGCGCAGCGTTTCCAGCATCGGTGCGCTGGCAGATGCCTGCGTGCGCGCGCTGTATGAAGAAGTAAAATAATATTTGCGTACTGCAACCACCTTGGCTTGAGGCTGAGGTGGTTTTATTTTACTTCGATTAAGTACACATAATTTTCAGAAAATGACTTGACTGCCGGATGCTGATGCTTTATAATCTAACAAGTAGAAAAATCTGAAAATTACAAAGATAAGGAGCTGGTAAGGTGCCGACACAGGAGCTGACTGAGGTACAGCAAATAGTTCAAGAGCTGTGCTTAATGAATAATAAGTTTATGAATAAGGTCTTTGAAAACAATATTCCTGCAGCAGAATTGTTATTGCGCATTATTTTGAAAAATGATAAAATCAAAGTGAAAGAAGTTATGGTGCAGAATTTTATCCAAAATCTTTATGGGCATTCGGCACAAATGGATATTCTGGCACAGGATGAGGCAGGAGTATACTTCAATGTTGAGGTGCAACGCAGTGATGAAGGTGCGCCAGCCAAAAGAGCACGCTTTTACAGCAGCTTGCTGGACAGTAATTTACTGAAGGCCGGTAAGCAATACGAGCAGCTGCCGGTTACCTATGTAATTTTTATCACTGAAAATGATGTGCTTCAAGGGAATCTGCCTTTATATGATATTGATAGAGTAATTAAACAAAACGGTGCTGATTTTGGCGATGGTACGCATATCGTTTATGTAAACAGTAAGGTACAGGATGATACACCGTTAGGCAGGCTGATGCAGGATTTTTACTGTAAGGATCCCGCAAGGATGCATTATAGTGAATTAGCTGCGAAATGCGGATATTTGAAAAATGTAAAGGAGAGTGAAGCTGATATGCAGGATATTATTGAACAATACGCAGAGAAAAGAGCACAAAAGGCTGTTGCAGAAAACGATAAGAAAGTTGTTGCAAAGCTCCTAGGCAAAGGAATGTCGATTGAAGAGATAGCAAGTATATTGGATATAACAGAAGAACGGGTAAGAGAACTGGCAGACAAGCGCAGTGCCTAAGCTGCTATTTGCAAAACACAAAGGAGCGTGAAGCTTACATGCAGGATATTATTGAAGAATATGCAGAGAAAAGAGCACAAATGGCTGTTGCAGAAGCTGAAAGAGAAAATAATAAGAAAATTGTAGTAAAGCTTTCAGCTAAAGGAATGTCAGTAGAAGAGATAGCAAGCATTTTGGAGATAACAGAAGCACAGGTAAGAGAGCTGGCAGAAAAGCGCAGTGCCTGAAACAATAATAATTTAAAACGAAAAATGCCCTCGGTGTGCAGTGAATTTGTAAGCCGAGGGTTTTGCTTTTAGTGCAACCTAATATAAAAATTAACTTTTAGTGTAATTTTCCGGAAAAGCATTTTTACTGCGTTTATCCTAGCAGTGTGCTATAATATAAACATACTATCGCCGGCAGCAGCTGGAGCAGCTTCTGCCTTTTGTTAACAGAGGTAAAAAATATGCAAGAATTTTTAATTGTAAAGGGTGTGCGACAGCACAACCTGAAAAATATAACGGTAGAAATACCGCGCAATAAAATGGTAGTTATCACAGGCCTCAGCGGCAGCGGCAAAAGCTCGCTGGCCTTCGACACCATCTACGCCGAGGGACAGCGCCGGTATGTGGAGAGCCTCAGCTCCTACGCCCGTATGTTTCTGGGGCAGATGGACAAGCCCGATGTGGACGAGATCACCGGCCTGTCTCCGGCCATTTCCATCGACCAGAAGACCACCAGCCACAACCCCCGCTCCACCGTGGGTACCGTGACGGAAATTTACGATTATCTGCGCCTTTTGTACGCCCGCGTGGGCGTGCCGCACTGCCCGGTGTGTGGGCGGGTCATCAGCCAGCAGAGCGTGGATGAGATGGTGGACGCTGTGCTCAAGCTGGAAGAGGGGACGAAGTTCCAGGTCCTCGCGCCTGTCGTCCGTCAGCGCAAAGGCACCCAGCAGAAAGAGCTGGACGCCGCTCGCCGCGCCGGTTACGCCCGCGTAAAAATCGATGGTAATATGTACGACCTCGACGAGGAGATCGCGCTGGAAAAGAACATCAAGCACACCGTGGAGATCGTCGTTGACCGTCTTGCCATGCGCAAGGGCATCCGCGGTCGTCTGGCTGACTCGCTGGAAACGGCGCTTGCCCTCACCGGCGGCGTGGCTGAGGTGGATGTCATCGGTGGCGAATGTATGACATTCAGCCAGAATTTCGCCTGCCCTGAGCACGGCATTTCCATCAGCGATTTGTCACCCCGGCTCTTCTCCTTCAATAACCCTCTGGGTGCCTGCGAGAAGTGTACCGGCCTCGGCACCTTCATGCGGGTGGACGAAGAGCGCATCCTGCCCAACCGGGACCTCTCGATTCGGGAGGGGGCTGTCAAGGCCAGCGGCTGGTACTACGCCGAAGGCTCTGTAGCCGAGATGTATTATCTGGGACTGGGCAAAAAATACGGATTTACGCTGGATACGCCCATCAAAGAAATGAGCACCGAGGCCGTCAACGCCCTGCTCTACGGTACCAACGAAGAAAAAATCGAGATGCACCGCACGAATGAGTTCGGCAGCGGCGTCTATTATAATACTTTTGAGGGCATCGTCGAGAACCTCGAGCGCCGCTTCCGCGAGACGAACAGCGAGTGGATGAAGGAAGAGATCGGCAGCTTCATGTCGGGCGTCGAGTGTCCCGCCTGCCATGGTAAGCGCCTGAAACCGGTGGTGCTGGCTGTGACCATCGGCGGCAAAAATATCAGCGATTTCTGCGAAATGTCGATTCGGGACGAGCTGAAGTTCATCGCCGACAATGAGCCGAACCTGACCGAAAAGCAGAAGCAGATCGGTGGCCAGATCATGAAGGAGATCAAGAACCGCCTGCAGTTTTTGCAGAGCGTGGGCCTCGATTACCTCACACTGGCCCGGTCGGCAGGCACCCTGTCCGGCGGCGAGAGCCAGCGCATCCGCCTGACCACCCAAATCGGAAGCGCTCTGTCGGGTGTGTTGTACGTGCTGGATGAGCCGTCCATCGGCCTGCACCAGCGCGACAACGATAAACTCATCGCAACGCTGAAAAATCTCCGCGACCTCGGCAATACGGTCATCGTGGTCGAGCACGACGAGGATACCATGCGCAGCGCCGATTATATCGTGGACGTCGGCCCGGGCGCGGGCGTCCACGGCGGCGAGATCGTGGCCGCAGGCTCCGTCAAGGACATCTGCAAGGCCAAGCGCAGCATCACCGGCGACTATCTGTCGGGCCGCAAGCGCATCGAGGTGCCGCAGACCCGCCGCCCTGGCAACGGCAATTTCCTCACGGTGAAGGGTGCGCGCGAAAACAATCTGCGCAACATCGACGTAAAATTTCCGCTGGGCGAGTTCGTCTGCGTGACGGGCATCTCCGGCTCGGGCAAGTCGAGCCTCATCAACGAGATTTTATATAAGACCCTCGCCTGTGAGCTGAACGGCGCCCGCTCCCGCGCTGGCAAGTGCGATGGGGTAGAGGGCCTCGAGTTCGTGGATAAGGTCATCGGCATCGACCAGCAGCCCATCGGCCGCACGCCCCGCTCCAACCCCGCCACCTATACCGGCGTGTTCAACGACATCCGCACGGTCTTTTCCCAGACGCAGGACGCCAAAATGCGGGGCTACGGCCCGGGACGGTTCAGCTTCAACGTCCGGGGCGGCCGCTGCGAGGCCTGCGAGGGCAACGGCATCCTCCAAATCGAGATGCACTTCCTGCCGGACGTCTACGTTCCCTGCGAGGTCTGCAAGGGCGCACGCTACAACCGCGAAACGCTGGAAGTCAAGTATAAGGAAAAGACCATCTCTGACGTGCTGAACATGACCGTGGAAGAGGCGGTCGTCTTCTTCGCCAACCAGCCGAAAATCGCCCGCAAGCTGCAGACGCTGTTGGACGTGGGCCTGGGGTATGTCACGCTGGGGCAGAGCGCCACGACCCTTTCGGGCGGCGAGGCGCAGCGTGTCAAGCTGGCCAACGAGCTGGCCCGCCGCAGCACGGGTAAGACCGTGTATATCCTCGACGAGCCGACTACCGGCCTCCACATGGCTGATGTCCACCGCCTCATCGAGGTGCTGCAGAAGCTGGTGGATGCAGGCAACACCGTCATCGTCATCGAACACAACCTCGACCTCATCAAGTGCGCCGACTACATCATCGACCTCGGCCCCGAGGGCGGCAGTGCCGGCGGCATCATCGTCGCCGAGGGTACGCCGGAGCAGGTGGCCGAGGTGCCGGGCAGCTTTACCGGCCAATACCTCAAGCCCTTGCTGGAAAAGGACGCGAAACTCCGCGCAGAGGGCAAATAAAGCAGTATAAAACAGAGCCGCAGTCTCCCAAAAGACTGCGGCTCTGTTGTTTGCAAAAGTTCCAGATATAACAAAAAGCTCTTCAGTCTCTCGACTGAAGAGCTCTGGTCCAGCAAGACTGGACAAATCCGAACTTTTTCCTTCCACCCCATCGGCGGTCAAAGTGTCCTCAAAACGGACGGTTTGGGTGCCATCCTTGTAATTGAACGTAATCAGCATCCGGTCATCATACAGGAAAATGGCATTTACAAAAATTTCAATCAGCGTTTTTCGCTGCTTTTTCTGCGAAATATCGAACTTTCTAAATTTCATCAGCCAGAATCGGATGAAATCCTCATTGAAGCTGGGCTTCTTCAATTTTTCATCTGCAATTTTTGCAGTCAGCTCATCTTTCTGGTTCTCCAGTGCTTCCAGACGCTCTTTCGTTGTCCGGGTGTACAAGCCGTCCTCGATCGCCTTCATCAGGTTGTCCAACTTTTTGTTAACCTCTCGCAGTTGCTTTTCCAGCAGCGGAATCGTGGTGTTTTCCTGATTCTGGACATCCATGACCAGTTGAACGATTTTGTCGATTACCGCATCGTCCTGAATCAGCTTCATGGTTTCCCGGACGACCAGATCTTCCAGCCATTCTTTCTGCACGGTCTTTTTGTTGCATCCCTTACGCCGCTTGACGTTGGCGCATTTATAATAATAGTAGGTGCGTCCGGTTGCACTGGTTCCGCTTTCGCCGAACATTAGCGCACCGCACTTGCCGCAGAACAGCTTGGTGGTCAGCAGATATTCCTCGTCTGCCTTGCCACAGGCAGGGGCACGCTTGTTCTTATCCAAACGCTTCTGCACCCGGTCAAACAGGTCTTTCGGAACAATAACCGGAATTGCATCCGGCACAACGATATCCCGGAAAGACAGTTCGCCAATGTACCGACGGTTCTTCAGCATGGTATTCACGCTGCTGTGGGTCATTTTGCCGCCCAGCATATTGCGGACACCCTTGTCGTTGAGAAAGTTTACGATCTCCACCATTTTATCGCCGTTGTCATACCGCTGAAAGGCTTCCAGCACCAGCGGCGAGGTCAGCGGGTCAAGATGATAAAACTTGTCCTCGTCGATTTTATAGCCGATAGTTCCCGTACCGCCAGTGCACTTTCCTTTCAAAGCGTTCTCGGTCTGACCGCGAATCACCTTTTCGGACAGCTCTGCGGAATAGTATTCCGCCATACCTTCCAGAAGGGTTTCCACCAGAATGCCCTGTGAACCCTCAGCAATGGGTTCCATAACGGAAATCAGGTGGACACCGTTCTTTTTCAGGATCATCTTGTAATTTGCGCTATCAAAACGGTTTCGGGCAAAGCGGTCAAATTTCCAGACGAGAACAACATCAAACAGCTTCTTGCCGCTGTCTTTGATCATCTGCTGGAACTCCGGGCGATTGTCCGTTTTGGCAGAGAATGCACGGTCAATGTAGTGTTTGATAACCGTGATGCCGTTCTTTTCGGCGTAGTCCGTGCTTTCCCGAATCTGCCCTTCGATGGATTCTTCGCGCTGGTTATCGCTGGAATAGCGGGCGTAAATTACGGCGGTCATAGGCTCACTTCCTTTTTCTTATCGAACAGACGGGTAGCTTTTTGCATACTTGTAGATCTGCCGTGCACAGTCAAGGCTCATTTTGCTGGAATCGTTGTGTTTGAGCCATGCGTTCATGTTGCCAGGATTCAGCTTCAAGTCTGTGTAAAGGCGATAATTTGTCAGTTTCTTTTTTCTGCAGGTCTATTACGCTCGCATTACTGAATTTCTGCGTTTCCAGCCATCTCCATTGCAGCGTTCGATTGACACAGGTTGAGTTATCGGCAGATACAGCAAACACAACGGGCGGCTCTGGTAACAGAGCTGCCCGTTGTGTTCGTTTATGAAAAGGAGAACTTAGATCTCATACCACTTGATCTCGTTGGCATCCAGATGCAGAGCAAAGCTGCTGCCGTCTGTGGTGTAAACGATGGTGTCCTGCGGCTCGTACGTGTTGTTCACCACACAATACTTGCCGTTCTTGACGTAGGCGTGAACTTCTACATTATAATTGGAGCTGAACCATGTATGCAGTTCCTCCTCGCTGTGGGCACTCCACAGGATAGCGCGGTAAAGGGTGCGGCTGTTGGCAAAACTGTAAGGCACACCGCTGATGTACACGGCACGACCCTTGCCGAAGTCGTGTGCCGCCATCTGCACTTCTTTGTTTCGCTGCACCAGCACTTCGGTGCCTTCCAGCGCATAAATATTCCTCTTGCCCTCGCCAAAGTCGATGGGCCGGTCGGCATCCTGCAGAATGAAATGGTCCGGGTGTTCTTCCCAGTTGTATTTGTCGTAGTTGAGGGTGAAGCCGTTTTCTTCCTCCACGCCCAGCACGCTGGCAAGCTGGAGAATGTGGCCCTGATACGGGTGACCGGAAGGCTCACCCACGCCGATAAAGCCGCCGCCGTTCCAGACGAACTTGCGGATAGCGGAGGAGATCTCCGGGTCTTCCCACCAGATGCCGCCGGTGTGTGCGGTGTCGGCATCGCCGACATTGATAATGACATCCAACGAATCCAGCAGATGCGGGTCGTTCTTGATATCCTCAAAGCTGATAAACTTCACATCAAAGGGCGCACCGGACAGCATCTCAATGACACCGGCATAGCTATAGTTCTGCTTGTAATAGAGGGCGTGATGCACCATGTGACAGCCCCAAGCCCGCATTTTACCCCAACAGTTCAGCACGGCCACTCGCTTGACACAGTAGGGTGTGGTGCCCTTGATGTTCTCGTACAGTTCGCGGAACTCGTTGCAGACGCTCTCCACGTAGTCCACGAACTCCGGGAACTGCAAGGCCAGTTTCAGATAGCCGCCATAGCCGATGCGGTCGATGGGCTTGCGCAGGATAGCGCGGCGGGCTGTAACCCAGTTCTCCTTGGCTTCCCGCACCGGGTCGCCGCCCTCGTGGAAGGTGTCGGGGAAGAAGTACGGCAGGAAACGGCCCTCGGTGTACTTCACGCCCTCAATGTCAGAGATCAGGCGCAGGGTGGAGCCGTTGCCCACGCTGCCCACCACGGCATCCAGCCCGATGGTCTTGAACTCCGGCATAAAAGGCTCGGTGCCGATCCAGTGATCGCCCAGGAACATCATCGCCTCGCAGCCGCACTCGTGCGTGATGTCCACCATTTCTTTGGCCAGCTTTGCTACTTCGCGCCGCTGGAACGCCTGAAAATCACGGTATTCCTTGCTGGGCACACGATACTGGTTGTTGTAGTAGCCCTGGTCGATGATATATTCCGGGCGGAACTTGTAACCCACTTCCTGCTCAAACTGATTGAGGATATAGGGGCTGACGGAAGCAGAATAGCCATACCAGTCCACGAATTTTTCCCGCTTGAGTTCATCGAAGATCAGGGTGAACTGATGGAAGAACGTGGTATAGCGGATGACGTTCACATACGGATGCTCTGCAATGAATTTCCGCAAACGCTCCATGGAATATTTGTGGGTCTTGGGCTGACGCACGTCAAAGGTGATCTGGTGCTCAAAATTCGTCCAGCCGTTGGTGGTAGCGTTGTACATATGCACCGGGTCCCAGATGAGGTAAGCCAGAAAACTGACGGTATACTCATGGAACGGTACGGCCTGTACGGTCACGCTGCCATCCGCATAACTCCATTGTTCTGGCGGCACAGGCTGACCCGTGGAGCGATCCATGACCTCCCACCAGCGGGTGATGTCATCGTGATCGTTCACTTTCATCAGCTCCGGGCTGATGCCTTTCATCAGAGGGATGGTCACGGTGTCGCCGGGGGCGGTGTAGAAGCCCGTCATAATGTAGCACTGCTGCACCTCGTCCGGGTTTGCCTTTGCCCATGCGTTGTCCTTGCGGGTGGTATAATAGGTAGAATAGATCTTTGCATCGGCGTTTTTCAGTTCCTGCGGAAAATCCGTACCATCGCAGTCACGGATGGCATCCGCACCCCACTTTTTCAGAATCTCCAACGTTTCGGGCACCACATCCAGGTCGGTCGGAATGGTAACGCGCCCGGTCTTGCACTTATCTTCCATAGTTTTCCTCTCTTATCCTCAATCCTGATAGATTGCGTTGTAAATGGCCAGTACTGCCAGCAGCAGTGCCACGCCCACAAGCATGATGCCAAGCCCTGCCAGCTGTCCAGTCATTTTCCAGCCTGCCACAACCAATGCAATGGACAGCACAAACAGCACGATCATCAGCACGATGCGCAGGGCAGGATGCGTTTTCCAGAATGTTTTCATGTTTTGTCACCTTATCCTTTCAAGCCGCCCACCGTCATGCCCTGCGTCAGCTGCTTCTGCACACAGATGTACAAAATCAGAGTGGGCAGCATCACCAGCACAAGACCTGCGTACATGGTGCCATACTGCGCAGCACTCTGCTGAGCCTGCATCAGATTCAGCAGACCCACCGGCAGAGTACGGGGTGCGCTGGTGGAACTCATAAGGGTCATGGAGATGATGTACTCATTCCAGAAAGACAGGAAGTTGAACAGAATAATGGTGATGATAGACGGCTTCGCCATTGGGAAAATGATACGGGTCATTGCAGAGAAATAGCTGGCACCGTCGATGTAGGCTGCTTCTTCAAAGTCGTGGGGCAAAGTGGCAAAGTAGCCCGACAGCAGATAGATAGTAAAGGGCAGCGCGGTGGCGGCGTATACCACCGCCAGCACCACCAGATTGTTCAGTAAAAAGCCGCTGCCGAAATGGCCTTTCAGCCACACATCACCATCACGCAGCATCAGGAAGATGGGAACTACGATATAGTTGACATTGATGAACAGACCTGCCATAAACAGGGTGTTCAGCAGCTTGCGCCCCTTGAACCGGAAACGGGACAGGCAGTAAGCTGCCGGCAGCGCAATCACCAGCAACAGCACCAGAGCCAGCGCTGTGACCAGAACGGAGTTGAGCATATATTCGCCCATCTTGGCTCCATTCCACGCATTGACGAAGTTCTGCCAGTAGAATCCGGCAGGCAGTGTCCACGGATTGCCGTAGAACTCCGAGTTCTGCTTGATGGATGCCATAAACACCCATGCCACCGGCACAATGATCGTCACAGCCAGCAGGATCAGCACAAAATAGATGAAAAATTTGTACAGGCCCTCCGCCGAACGGGAGGATTTTTCTTCCGTTTTCTTCATGTTTTTCCTCCTTAAAATTCCAGCGGTTCACGGCTGGTGGCACGATTGACACAGGCAGACAAAGCGAACGAGAACAGGAAGATAACCACACCGATTGCCATGCTGTACCCGTAAAGACCGGCGTCCTTCTGGCTGTACATATAGCTCAGTGCCACGTCCGATGCGCCGTTCGGCCCGCCGCTGGTCATCGCCTTGACAAACAGGAACGCCATATTGATGGTGGAAATGATAAAGAAGGTCAGGGTGGTACGGATGTTCGTCCAGACCAGCGGAATCGTGATCTGGAAGAATTGGGTCAGACGGCCCGCTCCATCCAGATTGGCACTCTCGTACAAGCTGGCAGGCACCGAGGACATGGAAGCCATATACATCACCATATAGTAGCCTACGGCCTGCCAGACCATTGCAATGATGATGGACGGAATGACCAGCTTTTCGCCTTTCCAGAGGATAGGGTCAGTCATATCCCGGAATAGCCCGATGATGCTGTTCAGCATACCATTCTCCGGCTTATAGATGGCAGAGAAGATACCGGAGATGACGACCACAGACAGGATGTTCGGGATGTAGAAAATGATGCGGAAGAAATTCTGCCCCTTGATTTTTTCGCGGGTCAGGATGGCTGCAAACACCAGTGCAAACGCAAAGGTGATGATGGTAACGACCACCACCAGCAGGATCATGTTCTGCATGGAGCGGATGAACTGGGTGTCCTTCAGCAGATGCTGAAAATTTTTCAGCCCGACAAAGGTTTCGTTTGGCGAGTAGGCTCCACGCTCATACAGGCTCATGCGGAACACATTGAGGGTTGGCAAAATCATAAAAATGAAAAACAGGATGGTGGCCGGTGCCACACAGAGGAACACGAACCGTTTGCGGCTTTTGTCAGATCTCATAGACAAACCGTTCCTTTCTACTGGAATTCAGAAACCCAAAAAAGCGGGGGGGGGCAAAAACCCCCCCCCCCGCG
>ERZ859937.769-NODE-769-length-11937-cov-1.545699_pt1 | contig 11937 bp, 13 predicted proteins | sample MGYA00509985_ERZ859937 | MGnify/ENA primary metagenome ERZ859937 (study PRJEB30046, sample SAMN00715169) | human gut metagenome | study: EMG produced TPA metagenomics assembly of the A metagenome-wide association study of gut microbiota in type 2... | reverse complement strand
AGTCGTTAATGATTCACAAGGCTCATTTATTTATAATTTATGGGTTTTCGTAATTCTGTTCATCACCTTGTTATTTGCTAATTTGCTGAAGCTATTGCCGAAGCGCGCGGAAAAGCACAAGCCGATAGCCTGAGGAAGACTCGTGAGGAAACCCCTGCCAAATTGATTGTGAACGGGACTTTGAAAACTGTCAGTAGTTCCCAGTTAAAGAAAGGTGATATTTTTGTATGTGAGGCAGGAGATGTTATTCCTGCCGATGGCGAGATCATCGAAGGACTGGCGTCTATTGACGAAAGTGCCATCACAGGCGAATCCGCTCCTGTAATCCGTGAAGCAGGCGGTGACAAGAGTTCAGTAACAGGAGGTACAAAAGTATTGTCCGATCAGATAAAAGTAATGGTAAGCACCCAGCCGGGTGAAAGTTTCTTGGATAAGATGATTGCATTGGTGGAAGGCGCATCCCGCCAGAAAACACCGAATGAAATTGCATTGACTATCCTGTTGGCAGCATTTACATTGGTCTTTGTCATTGTGTGTATCACCCTTAAACCGTTTGCCGATTATACGGGAACTGTCATTACCATTGCTTCTTTTCTGTCCTTGTTTGTCTGCCTCATTCCCACCACTATCGGAGGATTGCTTTCGGCTATCGGTATCGCTGGGATGGATCGTGCTCTGCGTGCCAACGTCATAACCAAATCGGGTAAAGCAGTGGAAACAGCCGGAGATATAGATACTTTGCTTCTTGATAAAACAGGAACAATAACTATAGGAAACCGTAAAGCTACTCGTTTTTATCCGGCTCAGGGAGTGGATGAACATGCTTTCATCGAAGCCTGCCTACTCTCATCTGTATCTGATGATACTCCGGAAGGTAAATCTATTATTGAACTGGGACGTGAATCGGGTTTACGGATGCGTAATTTGAATACCGATGGTGCTCATATGATAAAATTTACCGCCGAAACCAAATGCTCGGGTATTAACTTGAAGGATGGAACAGAAATCCGTAAAGGTGCATTTGATGCTATCCGCAAGATAGCTTTGTCTGCCGGAAACCCTTTCCCAAAAGAAACGGAAGATATCATTCAAACCATTACAAGTAATGGAGGTACTCCATTGGTGGTGAGTGTCAATAAGAAAATTGCCGGAGTTATAGAATTGCAGGATATCATAAAACCGGGTATTCAGGAACGTTTTGAACGTTTACGCAAGATGGGGGTAAAAACAGTCATGGTGACGGGAGATAACCCATTGACCGCCAAATATATTGCAGAGAAAGCCGGAGTAGACGACTTCTAGCCGAAGCTAAACCGGAGGATAAGATGGAGTATATCAAGAAAGAGCAGGCTGCCGGCAAACTGGTTGCCATGATGGGTGACGGAACAAATGATGCTCCTGCCCTTGCCCAAGCTAATGTGGGGGTTGCCATGAATAGCGGTACACAGGCTGCCAAGGAAGCAGGGAATATGGTGGATTTGGATAATGATCCTACCAAGCTGATAGAGATTGTCGAGATAGGTAAACAATTGCTGATGACACGTGGTACACTGACCACTTTCTCCATAGCCAATGATGTGGCCAAATATTTTGCCATTGTTCCTGCATTGTTCATGCTTTCCATTCCAGAACTGGCTGCATTGAATATTATGGGGTTGCATAGCCCTGAGAGTGCTATCTTATCTGCAGTTATATTCAATGCCATCATTATTCCTATTCTGATTCCGCTGGCATTGAAAGGAGTTCAATACAAACCGATAGGAGCTTCCGCCTTGCTTCGTCGTAATCTTTTGATATATGGCATAGGTGGTGTTATTGCTCCTTTTGTGGGTATTAAATTAATAGATTTAGTAGTAGGATTATTCTTTTAACAAGTAAATAACAATGAAAAATTTTATAAAGTCATTCAGACTTACTTTAGTCTTTTGTGTGTTTTTCTCAGTATGCTATATACTAGTCTTATGGATTTTCGCTCAATTTGCCGGACCTAATTCCGGCAATGCCGAGGTTGTGGAACTTAACGGAAAAGTGGTAGGTGCAGCCAATGTGGGACAATTATTTACAGAAGATATCTATTTCTGGGACGTCCTTCATGTGCTGGTGAAGGTTATGATGCGGCTAGTTCGGCCGGTAGCAATAAAGGTCCTACCAATGAGGAGTATCTGGCTGAAGTAGAAGCTCGGATTGATACATTTTTAAAGCATCATCCTTACTTGAGCCGTAAGGAAGTACCTGCCGAAATGGTAACAGCCAGCGGTTCCGGATTGGATCCTGACATCACTCCGGCCTGCGCATACGTGCAGGTACAACGTGTGGCTAAAGCTCGCGGAATGAGTGAGGAAACTGTAAAAGCTATTGTAGATAAAGCTGTGGAAAAACCGTTTATGGGCATGTTCGGTACAGAGAAGGTGAATGTGTTAAAACTGAATGCTGCTTTAGAAAAGGCAAAATAATAAAAATATATAGTCATTAAATTAGGAAGATGTGCGTCATGAAAAAGAGAAGTTTCCTGGATACCGAGAGCCTGTCGGCTCTAGAAGCTGTGGCTATCATTGTATTGTTCTTTGCTTTGATAACATGGATTCTTGATCTTTGACGTGCATCACCATTGAATGATGCATCTTGATTCAGAAAAACTCAAAATGGATATTTCCTTTCAGACAATAAGAAGGAAATAGTAGAAATATGTAAAACACGAATATTAATTAGTTTAATTTTTTAAGATTATGAAAAAGAAGATTGCAAATTCATTTAAGCACATTCTTACCGCAGCTGGTAAGAATTGGATGGAGGCAATGAGATATTATAGCCTCCAAATGTGAGTACACTAGCATTTAAGTATAGCACAAGGGATATGTTTGCAAACATATCCCTTGTTTTTTTGTAGGAGTAGAATAAGATTTTTTATGTCCAAAAGTACATTTGTTTGAACTTTATTCACTTCCTTTGTTATTAATACAAAGACTAACAAACGAATAATTATGAGAGTAATTCAAAGAATTTGTAGCATATTGTTGCTGCTGGTTACATTTGGGGCTTCGGCATTGTATGCGCAGACGTACGATAAGTTGTGGAAGCAGGTGGAGCAGGCTCAAAAGAAAAGCCTGCCTCAAACAGTGATAAAACTGGCTGATGAAATCTATCGGAAAGGTCGGCAAGAGCAGAATGCTCCGCAAATGTTGAAAGCCTACATTTGTAGGGAGACTTATCAAGAGGGGCTGACTCCGGACAGCCTTTACTCCAGTCTGAAATATATGGAATCTTGGGCACAATCGGAGAGGAATCCGGTGAACAAGGCTATTCTACATTCTTTGTTGGCATATGAATATGCTGACTTGATGCGGAAGAATCGCCGTGTCTTGCTGTCACGTACTTTACTGACTGTTGACGAGGTTCCAGAAGATATCCGTGAGTGGAGTATCAGCCAGTTTGTGGATAAAATAGATAGGTGTAACCGTGCATCCTTGCAGGATTCCATCCGCTTGCTCAATACATCTGCAGAACAATATGTGCCTTTTGTGGTGTTGGAAGACGGTAGCCGGTTCTATGGGCACGATATGTACCATCTATTGGTAAGCCGTGCTGTTGATGCTTATCGGCAGCTGGATGGTTTCAGCGTGGATTCTTTGGTACAGACCCGTATCGAAAGGATTTATCTGGATATGATGAATGCTTATCGCCATCGTGCCGGTTCGGAAGATGCTATGTTGCTCTGTTCTCTTGATTATTGGAACTGGAAGTTGACCGGTGGTATCAGCCAGCAGCCTTATCCTACTTTCCGAATGCGTCAGGAAAAGGCTAATCGGGAATATCTTGAGGTTTTGGATAAATTGATAAAGGAATACGGTTCACGAGAGGTTTGTGCCGAGGTTTACATTCATAAAGCCAACCACCTGCGCCGTTTGGAACCGAAACGCGCTGATGAGGCTCTAAAAGTCTGTGAAGAAGGCTTGAAGCGCTATCCTGCGTATAAGCGTATCAATGAGTTGAAAAATATCCGTGAACAGATTTTACAGCCTGAACTCATTCTGACTATGAATGAAAGCGGTTATCCCGGCGATTCGGTGAATATGAGGCTGCATTATCGTAATGTCGAGGGCTTCACTCTCAACTTATATACCACTACTTTAAGTGAAGTACCTTGGATGGACCATGGTATAAATAAAGATACTTATAGAAAGTATGCCCGGAAGTTTTCTTCCACGCATTTTGGCTTAAAGCCGTTGCCAGGCAAGGATAAATTGCCTGAAGATGTCCCTTATCTTGCCTCGGACACTGTATTTAAGTTCATGATTCCTCGGGAAACGGGAGTCTATATTCTTCAAATAGTACCTGATACTGAAACGGCCCGTACAGATGATAAATTTCTGGTATCTACCCGCTTCAAGGTGCTGACATTGGATTTGGGTGACAACCGTATGGAAGTGGCTACATTGGATGCCCGTAGTGGACAGCCGATTGCTGGTGCCAAGGTGAGTTTCTACTCTTCTTATGATGAGAAGAATAGAAAAGCGATGGCAGAGGTACTGACTGATGCCGGGGGGAAAGCTGTATTACCCTGGCAGAGTGAAATCCGAAGTTATGTGGCGCGTAAAGGCAGAGACACAGCCATGATGCCGCAGAACGTTTATATGAATCATCCTTATTACGGTATTAAGGATACAGATTGGAGGCAGATGGCATTGCTGACAGACCGTTCGCTTTATCGTCCCGGGCAGACCGTTCATGTAAAAGGGATAGCTTACAAGCAGAATAGTGATAGCGCCCAGGTACTACAAGGAGTTGATTATGAGCTTGTCTTGTTGGATGCCAACCGCAAGGAACTTGCCACCAGGAAGGGGCGGACCAATGATTTCGGCTCTTTTGCTACGGAGTTTGTACTTCCGGCAGCTTGCCTGAATGGCATGTTCAGCATACGAACCAAAGAGCCTCAATCTACCGTCACTTTTAGGGTAGAGGAGTACAAGCGACCTACGTTCGAGATTGCCTTCACTCCGGTTTCGGAAGCTTATCGGCTGGGTGACAAGGTTGTGTTGAAAGGAAATGTCAAGGCCTTCAATGGCATGATGGTGCAGGATGTGCCATTGGCATATACGGTGACTCGCCGGAATCCGAGACCTGGTTATTGGAGCAATGCTGATAAACCATTATTGTCTGACACCATACAATTGGATACCAACGGGGATTTTTCCATACCCTTGACTTTGGAAGCTCCGGCTGTAGATACAGACGGGTATGGGAGTGTGTATACTTATCATGTGGAGGCGGTGGTGACGGATGAGGCCGGTGAAACGCAATCCGCTTCGTATAACTTGTTGGCAGGTCCTAAAGCTTATTCCTTTGATATTCGCTTGCCTCAATATGTTTGTAAGGAAGACAGTATGCTTTTCACTTTTGGAGTGAATAATGTAATGAATATTCCTCAGCACATTGAAGGTTCCTATTGCCTTTATCCATTTGCAGAACAAAATGGGGCAAGGAATATTGCAGGTTCTGAACCCTTGGATGATGTTGTATTGGAGGGTACCTTCACAGCCAATCGGCTCCAGGATTTTTCGGCTTGGAACAAGCTTCCTTCAGGTAACTATCGCTTGAAACTTTCTGTACGTGATAGTTTGGGACGTGAAGAGAATAACGGGGCATATGGCAGTGACAGTTTCATGCTCTTTTCAAAGAGTGACAAGCGTCCGGCTACGTTTACAGATTTCTTTTATTATAAAGAAAATGAGGAATTTGATGTACAGTACCCTGCCGCTTTTCTTTTGGGGACTTCTTATCGGGATGCATATGTGCTGATGGATGTCTTTTGTGACAGAAAACGCATTGAAAGCCGTGTGTTGCAGTTGAATGATACTATTATTCGTATGGAATTCCCTTATAAGGAAGCATATGGCAAGGGAATCACCATTCTTTTCAGTTTTGTGAAAGCTGGCGAGATGTACAGTCATCAGGTTGAACTGAAGAAGCGGGAGCCGGAACGTGCTCTCGACATGAAATGGGAAGTGTTCCGTGACCGTTTGCGTCCCGGACAGGAAGAAGAGTGGAAGCTCGTCATAAAGACGCCTCAAGGTATGCCTGCTGCGGCTGAGATGTTGGCTACGATGTACGACGCTTCACTGGATAAGATTTATAAGAGTAACCAGATACTACGGGTTTTCTATCCGGATAATCTGTATGGGGCATTCCGTGGTGCGAGCCGTTATAATAGCAATTACTTCTCCGTTTATTTCCCGTTGAAGGCTTGGAAGGTTCCGGTATGGTCGTTTGACTACTTCTGTTCTCCTTATATGGATGGAAGGATGCGGATAGTGATGGTAGAAGACAATGCGCTTTTGGAAGAAGTAAGTGTTGTGGGGTATGGGACTACCCGGAATAGCTCTTTGACCGGTAATCTTAGAATACGTGGTGCCAACCAGCCGATGCTTGCTTCCAAAGCAGAATCCGGAAATGCCGTTGAAGTGAAATATGTTCCTGCACAAGTAGCGGAAGACGCGGTGGAAGATGTTGTTTTTGAATCGGAAACGATACCGGTTGGCGAGGCCTTGCAACCTATTGAGGGGCTTCGCACCAACTTTGCCGAAACAGCCTTTTTTTATCCTCAACTTCGTACAAACGAACAAGGGGAGCTTGCGTTTTCTTTTACGATGCCGCAGAGCTTGACTCGTTGGAATTTCCGTGGTTACTCACATACTAAGGATATGCTGACTGGGATATTGGATGCTTCCGTTGTAACTGCCAAGGAGTTTATGCTGACTCCGAATATGCCTCGGTTTGTCCGCGTTGGAGATAAAACACAGATAGCCGGAACAATAGCCAATCTGACGGGTAAAGCGGTGAAAGGAACAGCAGTATTCACACTGTTCGACCCTATGACGGAGAAAGTTATTGCTACTCAACGTCAGAAATTCTTGGTAGAAGCAGGAAGAAATACTGCTGTCAACTTCCATTTCGAAGTGTCCGACCGCTATGATTTGCTTGGTATTCGTATGGTTGCCGATGGAGGTACGTTTAGCGATGGCGAGCAGCATCTGTTGCCCGTATTAAGGAATAAGGAGTATATTACGGAAACGCTTGCTATGCCTATCCGTGGCGAGGAGACCCGTACGTTCTCATTAGACAGCCTTTTCAACCGTAATAGCCGTACAGCGACAGACCGTCGTCTGACTGTAGAATTTACCGGGAATCCGGCTTGGTATGCTGTACAAGCGTTGCCGGCATTGAGCCTGCCTGCCAATGATAATGCCATTTCTTGGGCTACAGCTTGGTATGCCAATAGTCTGGCAGGCTTCATTGCCAACAGCCAGCCCCGCATTAAGACTGTATTTGACAGTTGGAAGGCTGCCGGTGGCACGAAAGAAACCTTCCTCAGCCAGTTGGAGAAGAATCAGGATGTGAAGAATATCCTGCTCAGCGAGTCTCCGTGGGTACTGGAAGCTACTACTGAAGCCGAACAGCAGGCACGTATTGCCACGCTGTTTGATATCAACCAACTGAATAACCGCAATCTTTCCGCTTTTACCAAATTGAAAGAATTGCAGGGTGAAGACGGTGGATGGAGCTGGTATAAGGGAATGTCCGGTAGCCGCTATATAACTGGCTATATTACAGAATTACTTGTTCGTCTTCCTCTGCTGACGAAAAATGAACTGCCTGAAGAAGTTGCCGCCATGCGGCAGAAAGCTTTCGGCTATTTGAATCGGCAGGCTTTGGAAGAGTATCGCAATATCCGTAAAGCCGAAAAAAATGGCGCCAGAATTACTGCCAACTCCGAATCGGCAATGACATATCTGTATCTGATAGCCCTTAGCGGCGAACAAGCGCCGGCAGACAATCAAGCGGCTTACCGCTATTTCCTATCAAAAGTAGGTGCCAATCTTAAAGATGGAACCATGAGCAGCAAGGCACAGTCTGCCATCATCCTGAAAGCAGTAGGGCGTACAGCCGAGGCGAATGAATTCATCGCTTCCCTCAAGGAACATCTGGTACAGACGGATGAACTGGGTGCATACTTTGCTTTCCAAGCAAATCCGTATAACTGGGGTATGCTGCCCATCCCTGCCCATGTGGAAGTAATGGAAGCCCTGCGTATGGCAGGGGGCAAAGAGGCTTTGGGGGGGGGAATGAAACTCAGGCTGCTGAAACAGAAGCAGACTACCAGTTGGAATTCTCCGGTTGCAACGGCTGATGCTGTTTATGCATTGCTTTGTCAAGGTACTAATCTGCTGGAAAGTCGGGGAGACGTACGTATCACGTTAGGTAACAAAGTTTTGGAAACATTGTCGCCTACAAAGACCATAATCCCGGGTTTGGGTTATGTCAAGGAAACCTTCGCTCAAGGAAGTCCGGAGCTGAAAGCTAAAACCGTCACCGTAGAGAAACGGGATGCAGGCATTGCCTGGGGAGCTGTTTATGCCCAGTATCTGTCACCCATATCTGATGTAAAGCAGCAGGGGGGGGAATTGAATGTAGAGAAGAAACTTTATGTAGAGCGTATATCGGCCGGTGGTAGCAAGACCTTGCAACCGGTTACGGAAGGGACCGTATTATCCGTCGGTGATAAAATAGTGGCCCGTTTGACTATCCGCTTGGACCGTACTATGGATTTTGTTCAGTTGAAAGACCAGCGGGGTGCCTGCTTTGAACCTATAGGCTCGCTTTCCGGTTATCGTTGGAGTAATGGCCTCGGTTATTATGCAGAAGTGGAAGATGCCGCAACCAATTTCTTCTTCGACCATTTGGGCAAAGGCGTTTATGTCTTAGAGCACAGTTATCGCATAGCCCGTGGCGGAACATACGAAACGGGGCTGGCCACGATACAGTGTGCGTATGCTCCGGAGTATGCTTCGCATTCGGCGGGAGGGATAATTGTAATAAAGTAACAATAGAGTATGGAGCGGAGCGCAATTTGTACAAATTGCGCTCCGCTATTTTAGGTACTCTCGCTAAAAACACCTATTTTTGTCCGACTAATATTGAATGAGAGTGGCAGATTAGGAAATCTTGATATTAAGAAAAATAGATGAAGCGGATATTGATAACTTTATATGTGCTTGCAAGTGTGGTATTGACTGCTGTAGCGCAAGCTCGTTTTACCTCGAATACAGAGATGTACAGTTTCGGCCAGATAGAATGGAAGCATCCCGTGACTGTGCAATATACCATCACCAATACGGGTGACCAGCCTTTAGTGCTTACAGAAGTGGAGCCGGATTGCGCCTGCTCCGTGCCCAGTGGACAAAAACGCCTATTGCTCCGGGGGCAAAAGGAACAGTAAATGTGACTTTTGACGCCAAGGCATTGGGACATTTCCAGAAATCCGTGGCTATTTACAGCAATGCGCAACCCAATCTGGTCTATTTGAAGTTCAATGGTGAAGTAGTACAGGAAATCAAGGACTTTACCAAGACGCATCCCTATCTTATCGGTCAGATACGTATTGACAAGAACAGCCTCGACTTTCCCGATATTCAGCATGGTGAGCAGCCGGTGATTCATATCGGCGTGGTCAATCTTTCCGACCGTCCTTATGAACCGGTACTGATGCATCTGCCTCCTTATTTGCAGACAAAAGTAGAGCCCAATGTCTTGCAAAAGGGAGAAAAAGGAGTGATTACACTTACATTGAATTCGGAAAGACTGACTGGCCTCGGACTGACTCAAACGTCGGTCTATCTTTCTCGCTTCTCCGGTGACAAGGTGGGCGATGAAAACGAGATTCCCGTTTCTGCCATTCTTTTACCGGATTTCTCCGGAATGACGGAAGTGGAGAAGGCAAATGCTCCTGCCATCAGCCTTTCTACCAAAGAAGTTGATATGAGTGCGATATTGGCAAAGAAGTCAAAAGCACGTCAGGATATTACCATTACCAATACCGGGCGTTCTCCTTTACAGATAAACAAGCTCCAGGTATTCCACCCGGCAGTGGGAGTTAACCTCAAGAAGAGTGTATTGCAACCCGGTGAAAGCACTCGCCTGCGGGTAACGGTAGTGAAGAAGAATATAGGCAAGAAGCGCCGTCATCTGCGTCTGCTGATGATTACCAATGACCCGATGCAGCCGAAAGTTGAAATCAACATTAAAGCAAAACAATAAGAAGTCGTAAAGTCCTTCATAACTCATAACTTATAACTCACAAATAGCCATGGAACATCCCGAAAATAATGAAGCATATAAAGGCTTGGTTGTCAATGCAGGCATTGAGCAACCTTCATCGGTCAATCCTTACTTGAAGAACCGTCCCAGGCGGAAGAAACGCGAGCTTTCCGTATCAGACTATGTGGAGGGTATAGTGAAAGGTGATGTTACGGTACTCAGCCAGGCTGTAACACTGGTGGAAAGTGTGAAACCGGAGCACCAGGCTGTGGCGCAGGAGGTGATAGAGAAGTGTTTGCCCTATTCGGGCAACTCCGTCCGTGTGGGTATCAGTGGTGTGCCCGGTGCCGGTAAAAGTACCTCTATTGATGTATTTGGCTTGCATGTACTGGAGGAACACGGCGGCAAGTTGGCCGTTCTTGCCATTGACCCGAGCAGCGAACGCAGCAAAGGCAGTATTCTCGGTGACAAGACGCGTATGGAGAAACTCTCCGTTCATCCCAAGTCCTTTATACGTCCCAGTCCCTCTGCCGGTTCGCTGGGTGGCGTGGCACGCAAGACGCGTGAAACGATTGTGCTTTGTGAGGCTGCCGGTTTCGACAAGATATTTGTAGAGACAGTAGGGGTGGGGCAGAGTGAGACTGCCGTACATTCTATGGTAGACTCTTCCTGCTGATACAGCTGGCGGGTACGGGCGATGAGTTGCAAGGCATCAAACGCGGCATCATGGAAATGGCCGATGGCATTGTCATTAATAAGGCTGATGGCGACAATCTGGAGCGGGCCAGGCTGGCAGCAACTCAGTTCCGTAATGCGCTGCACCTCTTCCCGACTCCGGAGAGCGGTTGGACACCCCAAGTGCTGACTTATTCCGGTTTCTATAACCGGGTGAAGAGTGGGATATATAAAGTAACTGGAAAGGGAAGGTGAGATGCAGAATGAAGGTTCTATGGTTATGCAACATTATGATACCGTTTATTGCCAGAAGCCTGGGACAGAAGCTGTAGTCAAGGAAGGGTGGCTTTCAGGGCTTTCTGATAAATTGATTGAAAACGGGACACAAATAAAATAGCACTTGCTATTTGCTTCCCTACATCCGATGACTTTCATATGGCACAGAATGATCAGTCTTTATTTGTAAAAGACACGGTAAGGGGAGTTCCTTATTATATGTTTCGTGAGGACACTGTGCATCTGGAAAATTATGATGCATCTATGGAACAGAGCCTGAAAGCGGTAATAGATGATTTCCAGCCGGATATTGTTCATATCTTTGGAACAGAATTTCCGCATACGCTGGCTATGGTGAAGGCTTTCGGAAACCCGGAGCGTACCCTGATCGGTATTCAGGGGTTATGTTCTGCGATTGCACAGGTATATATGGCGGATCTGCCGTCCAATGTGTGTAAAAAGAAGACATTTCGTGATATTATCAAAAAAGACGGATTACTGGAACAACAGGAGAAATTCGTACAAAGAGGAAAATATGAGAAGGAAGCCATTGCGATGGCGGGGCATATTACCGAAGAACTGATTTTGACCGGGAATATGCAGATAAGATTAATCTAATGCGAAATATCATTTCATGAATGAGACATTGCGTGAGGAGTTCTACCATGACAGCTGGAATAAGACAGGATAGAGAGATATTCCATTTTTCTGAGCCAGGGCAATTATCCTATCAAGGGCTTGCATCATGTGTTGGATATTCTGCCTGATCTGATAGAGGCACATGAAGAAACTATGCTGTATGTAGCCGGTGATGTGATACTGCGAACGATACCTTGAAAGATAAGATCAAGATATCAGGGTATGGCAAATATCTGCTGACACAGATCCGTAACC
>ERZ859937.767-NODE-767-length-11944-cov-1.743124_pt1 | contig 11944 bp, 13 predicted proteins | sample MGYA00509985_ERZ859937 | MGnify/ENA primary metagenome ERZ859937 (study PRJEB30046, sample SAMN00715169) | human gut metagenome | study: EMG produced TPA metagenomics assembly of the A metagenome-wide association study of gut microbiota in type 2... | reverse complement strand
TCATTTTCAATCGGCTCACCGTCATTTACCGAAATATGAACAGTTGCTGTATCCTGTCCTGCATACTCAAACACAACAGGATATTTTTTATCGGAGAGGATATAGTGGTTATCTGTGCTAATTTCCTTAACATAGTAACTGCCGATTGGAATATCAGTTGTAAACTGTGATTTGCCTTTTTCATCACAGGTGATGATTTCAATAAGTCCGTTCTTTGGAATAACTGTGCCGTTGGAAGCCTTCAAATCTTCATCAGCGTAAAGTCCGAATGAAACTTCAGAATTTCGTCATTGTTTCCGATATTGAATTTTTCGTCCTGTTCAAGAATTTTTGTAAGGTCGATTTCAACCTTTTGCCTGTCGTTTGTAAATGAGGTTGAGGTGTTGGTTACCTTTTCATTCTGTCCTGAGTAGGTAAGTTCAACCGTATGAGGTTCGGGATTGATAACTGTTCCATACGGAGCAACGGTTTCAATAACACGATATTTACCGAGGTAAAGCTGTTTGCTTGTTGCTGTGCCTTTATTGTTTGTTTTCAGAGTTGCGACAAGCTCGTCTTTCTTTGCTCTTACTGTTCCGTCAGGGGTTTTAATGTCCGCATCTGCATAAATTTCAAACACTGAACCCGATAAACCGTTTACAGAATATTCAGGCTGATAGAGCAAAACTTCTTCTCCTGATGAAGTTACATTTGAAAAAATCTCGCCTGTTTTTTCAACGGTAATTGTACCTTTCTGAGGTGTGTTTTTCTTCTCTGTTTTTACGATTGTAACGCCGTTTTCTTCACTTGTGTTTTCTGCCGTAATGTCAAAATATACAGGTGTGCTGTCGAGAAGATATCCGTAAGGAGCCTGCACTTCAACGACTGAATAACCTTTGCCGTAGGGCAGAGTTTCAGGTGTGATGAGATAACCATCGCTGTTCGTGTAGAATGTGTCAATCTCTGTAACATTCGGATAGGTGTATTTCATTGTTACCTTGTTTCCGTTGGAATCATAAATCTGAAACCCTGCGCCTGCATACGGGATCTGCTTTCCGGTTTCGCTGTCAACCTTTACTATCTTTACATAGCTTTCAAGACTTGCGTTATTGATGAGGTACTTGTAAGTCTTATTATTTTCAGAAATAAACACATCAAAATCAGCAATGAACTCCGTACCGTTCCAGCCTTTTGTTTGGTGAACTGTGTATATGCCATATGGCAAATCCTTTGTTTCTGCAAAGCCGTATTCATCGCAAGTTAAAATATCACGCTCTGTTTCTTTTGCCTTGCTGTAGCCTCCTGCCGATTTCAGATACACCTGAAATTCTGCACCAACTTCGGGAGTTTCAATTTTTGTACTGCCGTCATCGGTGTGCTTAATTATTGAGATTTTGCCCTTTAAAATATCCTCGGTTACACTCATTGAAATGCTGTTATTTTCAATGGTGTATTTCTTTGCTTCTACACCGATATGATATTCGGTTTCGTCAAGCAGATAACCCTCACTCGGCTCAATTTCTTTCAGAGTCCAGTTGTCACCGCATAAATAATAGGATGTTGTAAAACTGCCGTTCTTGTCTGTGGTGTATTTGTCAACCAACTTGCCGTTATTGTAGATACCGTAAACTGCTCCTGCGAGTGTTGCGTCACCCTGTGCAGACTTTGTTTCAGCGTCTGTTTTGGTAACAGTAAGATTCCACTTTTTCAAAACATTGTCAAATGACCTCTGTGTTACCTTGTTCCACTCAATAGGTGCAGTCTGCTTTTTGGGAACAACATATCTGTCAGCAGTATCAACTTCTTCAAGCGTATATAGCTTGTCACCACTAACGAGAACATTTGTAAAAGTGGCAACACCGTCAGCGTTGGTTGTTGCATACAAGTCCACATTCGCACCACTGAGTGAAGTTCCGTAAAGGTGGAATTTTACACCCTCGTTGAAATTATCCTCACTGGTTTTTACTACTTCAAGACTTCCTTTCTTGAGGACATTTTCAAAAGTCACCTTTGCAGTTTTGCCGCTTTCGACCTTAACGGTCTGCGATTTCTGTGTTTCGTACTTACTGTCTGTAATTTCGGTAACGGTGTAACTTCCGGGAACAAGGTCAGTTAATTCAAATTCACCTTTTGAGTTTGTCTTAACTGTCTTACTGTAACCATCGTCTTTGACAGTAAACTCAATATTTGCAACATTGCCGTCCTCGGAGGTTTTGACAAGCTTTAGGTTGCCCGAGCTTGTCTTGACCTTGAAATATGCCCTTATCGGGTCAGCGTCGTTTTCAACACCTGTGATTACATCCTGCAAAGTTGCATCTCCATATGGGATAAGGGTTGTATTTCCTACGCTTGGCATTAACTTTGCAGAGTTGAATGTTACTGCATTATTGACTGGCGAAGTTGAAGTTAATGTCAGCTTATTACCGGATTTTAAAACGGAAATTCCGCTTGTGGTTTTGAAGCTGAAATCCGAAAGAATACTGTTGCTGTCTGTTAAGGTTAAAGTATATTTTCCGTCTGAATATTTCATCTCATAGGTTTCAGCCTTTGAAGCGATTGCACTTGCAAAACTCGGAGCGGTTGAATAATTTGCAAGGCTTTTTGAGATAGCATTGTAAACTGACTTAACTCCGGGATTTGCTCCGCCTGCACAGATACCGTCAATGAACTTTGTATTTGTGCATTTATAGCCTTCGCTTGTAGAACGACAACCTGAAACAAACTCCCATACAATCAGCTGTGTTGCTACCCATTTCTGATCCTCTGTTCCGCTTAAGCATTTCCCTGAACCGGGTTTGCCGTAAAGCAGAGCAAGGTTGATTGCTTTCTGCTTCGCAGAGCCTAAATTCTTCCAGACGGTCGAGCCGTCCTCGGTCAGCGTATTGCCTGAGTAGAGTGTATGACCGGGTTCAATGCAGTAGGCTTCTTTGCCATCTGCAAAAATCTTGCACAACTCTTCTCCGGGAGTTCCGACCGTGTAGCCGTTGCTGACTGTTGTCTGCTGAAATTTGATTGTGTTTCCTGTACTGTCATAACAGTAGTCAAAGGTAATTGTAACTTTATCACCGCTTGCTGCACTTACAGGGAGCGAGAACATTGTTCCGAATATTACGGCAACCACGAGTAAAAGTGCAGTTATTCTTGTGAATTTCTTATTTCTGATTAACTTAGTCATTTTAAAAATCCTTTCATAAAAAATATGGGGCAAGATTTTACCCTTGCCCCGATTGACGTCTTATTCTGTTTAAATACAATCATAATTTCATCGCCTGCCCTTCATTGAAATCTTCATCTATATCATCGGACTGCTCACTGCCATCCGTAATATTTACATATTCGCCGATAATGTTCAGCGCTTCGCAGTAACTTTCCGAACTCGTAACACGACTGCACATTTCTTTTGCCTCGTCAGCCATACCGTTTTGTTTGAGAGTGTGACTTGCAATTCCTAACAGATTGAATATATTGCCATCCTGACCTATCAACGCACAGTCAGGTTTGACCTTTTCTGCTTTGCTTTGCTCATCGGTAATAAATCCACCGAGCTTGTTTTCCACATAGTCGGAAAGCCAAGTTCCGGCAAATGCTGTGTATGACTGTAATCTCCACATTGCAAGCTTGCCGATATCAAGGTGGACTTCTTCAAATGGATAAAGAATACAGGTAACGCCATCATTTTGAAACACAGAAACATTCTCAAACTTTGTATTGTCAAGAAGTATTCCTTTGTCCGTAAGCATTTTATTGATGCCGTCCATCCATTCTTTAATTTCACCTCCACAGCCCTGCAAGATGAGTCCTTCCTTACCGTTCATACGGCGGAGGTCTGAGAGTGTTATACTATTGATTTTCATTGTCATCTTCCTTTCAAAAAAATAAGCACCCACAATGAAGTGAGTGCCTTGCTTAATCGTCTGTTCAACAATAGACTACATATATTTTGTTGTTTTCTGTGATTACATTGAATGATAAGTTGCTCGGAGCTATGCCACTGCTTTGGTAGTAGTAAGCTACATACTCAACATCACTTTTAAGGTTTGAAGTCAGTTCTGAAGTGCTGTCATAGTATGATGTGTTTGTGGGCGAGAACCAGCTTGCGTTGCCTGTGTTCAGTGAGGAATCGTATTTCATTCCAAGCTGCTGACCGTAGGCTATGCAGGCACTCACCGCATACTGAACATCAACCGTTTTTGCTTTGGTAGGCGGTTGCGTAGGCTTTTGCGCAGGTTTCTGTGTTGGCTTTTCCGTAGGCTTCTGCACAGGCTTTTGCGTTGGCTTTTCAGCAGGCTTTTGAGTAGAATTTTCAGTTTCTTTTTTAGCAGTCAATTCCGATTTTTGCTTATTGCTATTTACTGTATTCCTGCTGTTGTTCTGAACTTCTGTTTGTGTTTTTTGAATCGGATTCGTTGCCGAAACAACCGCCGAATGTTGCCCACTGTCGGCTTTTTCTTCTGTTTTGGTATTCTGTCCCGAAGGCTCTGTTTCTTTTGAAACTGTGGCTTTTTCGGGGATTGTTATTTCAGTCGTTGCCGTTGCAGAAGTTTCCGTAGATTCAGAAACATCCGCAGCCTTTGAAACTACGGATGTCTGAATATCGTTATTTAATTTTTCTTCTGCTATACAAGCCGTAAATGTTCCTGCTGCTAAAATCAATGTCAGCATTATTGCGATTTTCTTTTTCATACTATCGCCGTCCTTTCAAGCAACAAGTATATCCAAAGAATTTGAAATGTCCAGAGATTTTTAAAAAAAGAACTACGATATATACTTCCTTATAATTTGATAATCATTCCATAAGCGTGTATCTTGCTTTATATTGTAATTATCATACATTCTGATATCTGCAAGTTGTTTATAAAATGGGTTTTCCTTTCCAACATATACTCCTTCATCACATTTTGAAAGGGATTTAAATTGATCGGCAGTGATGTCAATAATCATCTGTTCATTCATTACAAGCCAAGCGTATTTGTGGTGTTATAGGGATTTTTATCTCTATACACACCATCACTTGTTTTGTGTGAATATAATATGTTTCATATAAATAATACGCTAAAAGATCGCATGAATCATCACAACAACCATTAGGGAATTTAATCATCCTGTCTTGAAAGCTAAACTCCCTATTAGCTTTTGCCTCAATTATTGCTTTACGAAAATTCACCGCAATATTATAAACATCTTGATTTTTCATATTTATCTCAAACTCCTGTTTTTAGTACAGATATTATACACTACTCAAAAGCTACGGTCAACCGATTTTACATACTCTGTGAAAAGCTTTGCGTTTCATCTTCCGACATCTTTTCGGCTTCATCCTCACTCTGCTGTTCATCAAGTGCCTGATGATATGCTTCCATAACCTTGCTGTTTAGCATATCTCTTGACTCCTTTGAAATCGGGTGAGCAATCTCGCTGAACTTCGTTTCGCCGTTTTCATCAACATAGTTACTTGCAGGCATTGCAACAAATAAGCCTTTTCTTGAGTTCATCACTCTGATTCCGTGAATTGCAACCGCACCTCCGACAGTAACGCTTGCAAATGCCTTTGTGTTGCAATTATCAATATCAACGAGCTTATCAATTCTTACCTTGATATACGGCAGTTTCTTTTTCTGATTATTGTTTTTGGTTCCTTTGTAATTTGTATTCTGTGCCATTATAAATTTACCTCCGATTTAGTGTTTCTGCTTTTCTGCCCACAGCAGAGAAAGATGTAAAAGTGCATCTCTCTGTTCTTCCTCGGACAGGCTGTCAAGGAAATCTTCAAGGGTGAAATTTTCCTCGAATTCTTCTGCAAGTTCGTTACAGTTATCGCAGATTTTTTCTCTCCTGACAACTACCGAGCCGTCATCCTGCTGGGTGAATGATAAAACATCGTTGTATCTGAATCCGATTCGCTGACGGATTACAAAAGGGATTGTAATTCTTCCTTTTTTACCGAGAACTCTGTATATTTTAAGCACTACTCGTCCTCGCTTTCCGCAAGCTCTGCTCTGCACTCATCGCAGATACAGTTGCTACAATTACACTTGTCATCAAAATTTTCGCAATCATCATCGCACCTCTCAATTAGAATTGCTCCTTCCACAGCTGAAATCTGCACAGCACAGTCGGATGTGATTCCTGATACAATAAGTGCGTCAAGCGGTATGCTTACATAAATTCTATTTTCCATTGTTAATAATACACTCCTTCAAAATTTGTTCTAAATCAATTTGTTGTTCGGTTGTCAAGTTAAGCAGACTTAACTGCAACGGCTTGTTTCTCTGCCGTTCATACATATCGTAGTTGCCGATAAGCAATTCGGGGAATTGTTCGCCTGCGTTTATTCGCTGTTTCATATTGTGAAGTCTTGTAAAATCAAAGAAAGAACAACCGTTGTACAAATTGCGTATTTCCTTACAATCATTGTATGACACAATCCATTTGCCTTTTGCTTTTGCAAGTGCGTTTTTCAGCCTTATATGGTCATTCCAAGTGAATCCGCACTGATACACATACTCGCTTGAGAAGTACGGAGGATCACAGTAGAAAAATGCGTTTTCTCTGTCATAATGCTTGATTAATACCTCGAAATCCTGATTTTCAATCACAGTATTTTCAAGCCTTTTACCGACTTGCTCTATCAGTTGAAACAGGCTCATTACTGAAAAGGGCTGACAAGCAAATGACTTCCCACCGCTTGAATAGCTGTATCGCAAGAGTTTTAGAAACATTACAGCTCTGCGTAAGTCATAGTCCTGTTTCATTTTTATATACAATTCAATGATTTCTTCTGCTTTCAAGTCAGGCAGGATAATCTTCGTCAGTTCCAATTCCTCATCAAGGTACTTATCGTCAAACTTTTCTTGCCTAAAGAAATCCCTGATTGCATTAAAATCGTCCCTTGAATTAAGCGGATAAAATCCAAGTTTTTTTATGAACGCCATAGGTCTGTCACGCATACAGCGAAAGAGGTTTACAAGATTATGGTTATAGTCGTTGTAAACCTCGAACTTATCAGGCTTTTTCTTTCCTAAAAGTACAGCTCCCGAGCCTCCGAATGGTTCAATGTATCTCTCGTAATTCAGAGGAAACAGTGCGTACAAAATATGAAGGATGGAAGTTTTATTTCCCATCAACTCACAGGGGTTTTGATATTCTCACTTCCTTACGGCGAGCTGCCGTTGGCAATTCCCCACCGCATAACATTACGATAGAGGAAACATTGTCAGCGGTGGGGAGTTATAATTCTCATCTCGCCAAAATTTTTAAAATACCAATCGCCCCTGAAACGAGAAAAAGCCGTTGATTAAGTTTTTAACTAACCAACGGCTATATATATGAAAACCAATATCAGTCGTTCGGAACGATTGATATTAGTTGTTGTTATTTAATTTTTATCGTTTACTTTTTTGATAATCTTCCCAATTTCAGAGATTACATTTACTGTCACAGCGTTTCCTGCCATCTTGTAGAGCCTGCTGTCGGATAGTCCTGTCGCTTTTGCCTTGTTGAATTGATCGTCTGTGAAGCCTTGTAATTTCCGCACTCCCTCGGAGTAAGTTTTCTTATTCTGCCGATATGAACGTCTCCGTTTGGCTCAACAAAAGCAACTGCGAATTTTTCATCATCTGCAATATTCGTGCTTTCTACGAAAACACCCGAATGTTCAGCCTTTCGGTTACTGATTCCCGAATCGTGTCTTGCAGTTATACACCTTGCATTTTCTGTCAGCTTAGGGTCGGGGTTCAGGTCGATGAAATAATACGCCTGAGTTGCGGAAGTTGTCAGAGTATGCGCTATCTGACTTCCAACTCTGCTACGCCTTGAATTTTGTCCCGAAAAAGCAGTATCAATGCTGTCACCGGGATATGCGATCTGATAACCGTCTTTGGTCTTAGATTTTATCGGCAATCCAAAGTTTTCAGTATTTTCAATGAGATAAAGTCCCGAATGACCGCCGAAACCGCCCGAACCGCTTGTAAGTGTACAGCTTAGTCCTTTTGATGAGTAGATTCGTTCACCTTGCGTTGGCTTTTCTTTGTATAAGAGCTTTTCCGCTTGTTTGCGTGAAAGAAAATACTTCTCCGGCACATTGTCCTCTAAGATATCCGATAATGAACACTCGATTTCGTGACTGAGGAACTCCGAAATTTTTGCTGTTAAGTACCTGCCAGCACACATTATACCCCAAGCCATCCAATGTACGGAGGATTGTTTCAAATGCCCTGCCTTGGTTGTGGTTAAGCAGACCGGGAACATTTTCGAGGAAGAGATACTTAGGTTTTTTAACGGAAGCAATTCGAGCAATCTCAAAAAACAGCGTTCCTCTTGTATCGTCAAATCCTTTTCTTGCTCCGGCGATTGAGAAAGACTGACAGGGAAATCCTCCAACAAGAAGGTCGAAATCGGGTAACTGTTCGGGTACAATTTTTCTTGCGTCATCAAAGTAAAGTTCACCTCCTGTATCGTACATTGCTTCATATGCCTGCTTTGCATACTTATCGATTTCACAGTATCCGACGCACTCAAAGCCGCCTATGGCTTCAAGTCCGGAACGGAACCCGCCAATACCTGCAAACATATCAAAATATCTGATGGTCATAAATCTTCAGCTCACCGAAGATTTATAGATTAAAAACACCTCACATTCCCATTGTCATTCCGTTATCCTCATAAGGAACTTCATCATCAACTTGTGATTCGGATTGGTTTTCCGTTTCGATTTCTTCCTGTGTGAGCTTTCTGAATGAGTCCTCACCGGGAACGATACCAATGGTTCGATTGTTATCCCACTCAGGGAATATCGTTCCCATTGAATCAACAAATTTTACTGTTCCTCTTGTTCCTCCAGAACAGGTGCGTAAGGGTCCTTCATACTGATAAGCTCAATTCTTGTTCCCGGCGGATACAATTTCTTTGTGCTTTCAGCTATTCTGCGCTGTCTTTCATATTCGTTCAAGTTATACATCTCCTATTTTTTTAGTTTTGATTCAAGCAATATCCATTAGTAGGACTCCTGATTTTTATAGTCATAAAATCAACCTCATTCTTTCTTTTTATTTGTGTTGAGATTTTTGTTATCAGAGAAATGTACCTGATTATTTTCATCGCAGTCATCATTACGCCTGTCAAAATTAGGTTTCTGTCGCATCTCTCTTTCAAACCTCCGGAGTTCGGGAGTGTCGGTAAAATACATTTAAAATCATTCCTTTCAAATTTTTTGCAAATAAAAAAGGCAACCGTTCTAATCAAAAAAATTAAAACGATTGCCAATAAAAAAGAGCCAATTACTATATCTCTAAAATAAGAAATATAATGATTGACTCATATATTTGATAATATTAAATTAAGCAGATTAGCGAAAGTAATCAGTTTTCTTTACCTTTAACTAAATTGGCTCTATAATAAAAGTTGGGGTAAGGGATAGAGCCTACAAAAAAATTTCAAAAAAGTAGAGCATATTTACCTAAAATCCGTTAAAATGGAATTGACTAGAAACCAGAACGGAGGACAAAATATGCTCTACAATTATTTTACAGAAAAATTACTCGGATTGCAAGGTGTTTTAATCGAAAACATTGAAGAAATTGATGATACTATTCACATTTACTGCAAACTTGAGCGGAAAATTCACAAATGTCCCGTCTGCGGAAATCATACAGACAAAATTCACGATTACCGAGAACAGATTATCAAGGATATTCCGGCTTTTGGAAAGTTTGTTTTCATTCACCTCAAAAAGCGTAGATATAGTTGCTCATGCGGAAAGCGGTTTTATGAAAAGAATTCTTTTCTTCCCCGTTTTCACAGAATGACAAACAGATTAGTTGCATATGTTATCGACAAATTAAGGTGTGAGGCATCTTTTACAAGCGTTGCTAAGGAAGTAAATCTGTCATTACCGACTGTTATCAGAATATTTGATTTGGTTTCATATTCACTAAAAGAACTGCCGACAGCACTTTCTATTGATGAATTCAAGGGCAATACAGGCAAAGAAAAGTATCAATGTATTTTGACCGATCCTGAGAACAAGGTAGTTTTGGATATTCTGCCCAAAAGAACCAAGTATTGTTTGTCTAAATACTTCAAAAAATTTGATAAATCCGAGCGAGATAAGGTTGAATACTTCGTCAGCGATATGTGGAGGACTTTTTCAGATATCAGTTCGGTTTGGTTCAAAAACGCAACCAAAATTGTTGATAAATACCACTGGATACGGCAGATTATGTGCGCATTTGAGAGTGTACGAAAGGAAGAACAAAAGAAGTTCAGCGAATCACATCGCAGATATTTTAAAAATTCAAGAAAGCTATTGTTAAAAAGATTTGGTGATTTGAATGATGAACAAAAACAGCAGGTAAATATTATGCTGTATACTTCACCGAATCTGTGTACGGCTCACTTTTACAAGGAAGATTTTCTCAAAATCCTTGATTGCCAAGACAGGCAGTCTGCCAGAAAGGCAATGTCTGATTGGATTAACTCCGCTTATGATTGTGGCATTCCACGCTTTGTAAAATGTGCGAAAACAATGCAAAATTGGCTGACAGGAATACTCGATTCGTTCACTACACCGCTTACAAACGGTTTTATTGAAGGCTGCAACAACAAAATTAAAGTCCTAAAAAGAAATGCGTATGGTTACAGAGATTTCAACCGCTTCCGCAACCGCATTCTACATATGTTCTCACTCAAATCAGCAAAAAACAATACAAAACAAGCGGCAGTTTAAACAACCACCACTTGTCAATTTCAATTATTCTGTTTTAATGCTACCCCAACTATTGACATTGAGCCTTTTTTTATACATTATATGTTTTCAGTTAAATCAGAAGTCCATAATTTCATCGTCTTCAAGAGCAACGATAACATCGTCTGTATCGTCATTCTCAACGATTTCTGCCTCAGAATTACTCTCAAGCTGAACATCTGCATATCTCTGCATACCTGTACCTGCAGGGATAATCTTACCGAGGATAACATTCTCTTTAAGGCCGACGAGCGGATCAACCTTACCCTTGATAGCGGCATCTGTAAGAACTCTTGTTGTTTCCTGGAATGATGCGGCTGAAAGGAAGCTGTCTGTTGCAAGAGCGGCCTTTGTGATACCGAGGAGGAGCTGAGTGAATGTTGCCTCACGAAGACCTTCTTCGCCGTTGGCAATACGCTTTTTAATCTGCTCATTCTCGTAAAGGACTTCGTTCTTGTCGTAGGTCTGACCTGACATAAAGCCTGTGTCGCCTGCGTCCTCAACCTTAACCTTACGCATCATCTGACGAACGATAACCTCAATGTGCTTATCGTTGATTTCAACACCCTGTAAACGGTAGGTACTCTGTACTTCCGAAATAAGGTAGTTCATGACTGCCTCAGGTCCGAGAATATCGAGTATATCGTGCGGATTAACAGCACCGTCGGTAATCTGTCACCCTTTTTGATGTGGTCGCCGTCAAATACCTTTACACGGAAACCGAAAGGAATGAGGTAAGCTCTTTCTTCGCCTGTTTCCTTGTTAAAGATAACAGCGTGCTTTGCGTTTTTGATTTCTTCAAAACGAACATCACCGTCGATTTCACTGATGATTGCAAGGCTCTTTGGTTTACGAGCCTCGAAAAGCTCTTCAACTCTCGGAAGACCCTGTGTGATATCTTCGGCAGATGCAACACCACCGGTATGGAATGTTCTCATTGTAAGCTGTGTACCCGGCTCACCGATTGACTGAGCGGCAATAATACCGACAGCCTCACCGACAGTAACAGGCTGACGGTTGGCAAGGTTAGAACCGTAGCACTTACGGCAAGCGCCGTGTTTTGCACGACATTCAAGTACCGAACGAATCTTGATGTGGTCAACACCCGAATTAACGATGATGTCAGCCTCTTTGTCGCCCATCATAACATCCTTTGAAACAAGAACATTACCGTTAGAATCGCAGAAGTCATCAAGGAGATATCTTCCGATAAGACGCTCGTGG
>ERZ859937.766-NODE-766-length-11951-cov-2.828262_pt1 | contig 11951 bp, 13 predicted proteins | sample MGYA00509985_ERZ859937 | MGnify/ENA primary metagenome ERZ859937 (study PRJEB30046, sample SAMN00715169) | human gut metagenome | study: EMG produced TPA metagenomics assembly of the A metagenome-wide association study of gut microbiota in type 2... | reverse complement strand
GAAGAAGAGGTGCGGGTGCGGGGCATCCGCTGCGCACTGGCCGGGGCGGCGGGCAAGGACCGCACCGATGCCGCTGCGGCCCTCACCGATGCCCGTAAAAAGCTGGCCGACCTGCTGGCCTCCAGCGGCCGTCCCGCCGACGCACTGGAGCCGCACTTCACCTGCAGGCTCTGCGAAGACACCGGCATTGTGGACGGCCACACCTGCAGCTGCGTCCACAAGGTGATGCAGCAGCTCCGCCGGTCGGAGATCGAGGCTCTGTCCAGCCTCTCCATTTCCAGCTTCGATACCATGGAGCTGCGCTACTATCCCGCCCGGATGGACACCTCCCTCGGCGAGCCGGTGCGGAGTTATATGTCCACCCTTCTGGACGACCTGCGCGGCTACGCTGACGAATTCGATACCACCAGCGAGAGCCTGATGCTCCTCGGCAACGCCGGTCTGGGCAAGACCCATGCCGCTCTGGCCATTGCCGGAGAGGTGCTGGAAAAGGGCTTCGACGTCATCTATGTGTCCAGCCCCGACTTCTTCTCGAAGCTCGAGGCCCTGCACTTCGGCTCTGACCCCGCCGGGGAGGAAGAGATGCTCCTGCGCACCGCTGCCGGGGTCGACCTGCTCATCCTCGACGACCTGGGTTCCGAGTTCAACTCCAGCTTCCTCATCAGCACCCTTTACAGTCTGCTGAACAACCGTCTGGGCGCGAAACTGCCCACCATCGTCACCACCAACATCACCGACGGCGCTCTGCTGGAAAAGCTCTACACCGAAAAGATCTCCAGCCGCCTCTCCTCTTTTGTTCCCTTCCTCTTTATGGGTGACGATATTCGGGCGCAAAAGGCAGAAGAAGCGTAAACAGGATAGAAGTCAAAGAGAGTTCTTATTCAGGAAAGGAATTTCAAATATGGGAATCGTAGTCATCGGCGCAGTTTTCGTAGACATCAAGGGCTATCCCTTCTCCACCTACATCCCCGGCGGACGGAACGCCGGCCGCATTGAACAGGTGCATGGCGGTGTGAGCCGGAACGTGGCGGAGGACATCGCCAATGTGGAGCTGCGCCCCACCTTCGTGGGTCTGGTGGACGATACCGGCATGGGTCAGGACGTCATCGATAAACTGGACAACCACAAGGTCAACACCAGGTACATCCAGAAGGTCCCCGATGGCATGGGTACCTGGCTGGCCATCTTTGACAACGACGGCGACGTCCACGCCGCCATCTCCAAGCGCCCTGACACCACCCCGCTGACCACCCTGCTGGAGGAGAAGGGCGACGAGATCTTCAAGGACTGCGACGCCATCGCCATCGAGCTGGACCTCGAGAAAGACACGGTCAAGCAGGTGCTCCGCTATGCCAGGAAATACAACAAGAAGGTCTTTGCCGCAGTCTCCAACATGAGCATCGCCATGGAGCGCCGCGACTATCTGCAGCAGATCGACTGCTTCGTCTGCAACCAGCAGGAGGCCGGTCTGCTCTTCTCGGACGACTACGAGCATCTCGCCCCCAGCCAGATGGCTCAGGTACTGGCCCGGAACGTCCACAGCGCCAACATTCCCAGCATGGTGGTGACCATGGGCGGTCAGGGTGCTGTCTACGCCCAGCATGACGGTGCCTGCGGCGTCGTACCCGCCAAGAAGGTGGACGTCATCGACACCACCGGTGCAGGCGACGCCTTCTTTGCCGGTACGGTCATCGGCCTGACCTACGGCAAGAATCTGGCCCAGTCCTGTGAGATCGGCAGCCGCCTGGCCGCGTCGGTCATCTGCATCACGGAGAACGTCTGCCCCCGTTTCCGCCCGCTGGAATTCGGGCTGGATGTGCCGGTGGTGGATTGACGCTGCTCCCTCTGAGCACAGGAGCATCTGCTTCTGTGCTTATCTTTTGATACGGCCTTTCGATCCCTTCGAGGGGTCTTCTGCTTCTTATTGAAAAATCGGTTGAATCCCCTCCCCGGCTGTGATACACTGGGGGTATTGAATTTGTGAAAAGAGGAAAATCCAATGAATCAAAAACAGCACAAGCGAAGCGCCTTTTCGGGCAAGATCGGCTTCGTTCTCTCCGCAGCAGGCGCGTCGGTGGGCCTCGGCAACATCTGGCGCTTCCCCTATCTTGCGGCCAAGTACGGCGGCGGCATCTTCCTGCTCATCTACATCATCCTCGCCTTCACCTTCGGCTACACCATGATCGTGGCCGAGACGGCGCTGGGCCGGATGACCAGGAAAAGCCCGGTGGGCGCATTCGCCGCCGTCCGCAAGGGCGGGCGCTCCTTCGGCGGCTGGATAAACGCCATCATCCCCATCCTCATCGTGCCTTATTACTCGGTCATCGGCGGCTGGGTCATCCGGTATCTGGCCGACTACGTCAGCGGCCACGGCAGTGAGCTGGCCACAGACGGCTACTTTTCGGCCTTCATTTCCAGCGGCGCTTCGGCGGAGATATGCTTTGTCATCTTTACCATCTTCACCCTCGCCATCATCTTTGCAGGCGTGCGCAACGGCGTGGAGCGGGTCTCCAAGGTGATGATGCCCATTCTCGTGGTGCTGTCCGTCATCATCGCGGGCTACTCCGTCACCCGCCCGGGTGCGCTGGAGGGCGTGAAGTATTTCCTCGTGCCGAATCTCTCCAATTTCTCCTGGATGACCGTCGTGACCGCCATGGGGCAGATGTTCTACTCCCTCTCCATCGCAATGGGCATCCTCGTCACCTTCGGCTCCTACATGAAGAAGGATGTCTCCATCGAGGAGTCTACCGAGAACGTGGAGATCTTCGACACGGCCATTGCCATCATGGCGGGCCTGATGATCATTCCGGCAGTCTTCTCCTTCTCGGGCGGCGACCCGGACACCCTGCAGGCCGGCCCGGCCCTCATGTTCATCACCATCCCGAAGGTCTTTGAGAGCATGGGTCTCGGCACCGTGGTGGGCATCCTCTTCTTTACGCTGGTACTGTTTGCCGCCGTCACCAGTTCCATCGCCCTGACGGAAAGCGCCGTCTCCACCTTCGAGGACGAGCTGGGCTGGGACCGTAAGCAGGCCACCGTCCTCATCGGCATCATCATGCTGGTGCTGGGCAGTCTGTCGGCTCTGGGCTACGGCCCGCTGGCCCGGTTCACGGTCTTCGGGATGCAGTTCCTTGACTTCTTCGATTTCCTTACCAACTCGGTCATGATGCCCATTGCGGCCATCACCATCTGCCTGCTGGTGTCCCGGGTCATCGGTGTGGAGAAGATCGAGGAAGAGGTCACGCTGGAAGGCAAGCCCTTCCGCCGCAAGCGCATCTTCAACTTTATGATAAAGTACCTCTGCCCCATCTTCGCGGCCATCATCCTCATCAGCTCGGTGGCAAACGCGCTGGGCGTCATCTCCATGTAAGCAGACAACAAAAAGCGCTGGAAGCCTTTACACCGCTTCCAGCGCTTTTCTTATGCCCGTTTCAGGATGCTCTTTATCTCGTCCAGCTCTTTTGCAAAATAAATGCCGCTCTGCCGCTCGGGGCTGGACAGCCCCATCTTGACCATATGGGCCAGCAGAGCTTTCAGGCCGGCGTAGTAGCCGTCGAGGTCGTAGAGGATGCAGGGCGCGTCCAGATGACCCAGCGAGACCTTGGACATCACCTCCGTGATCTCTTCCAGCGTGCCGGTGCCGCCCGGAAATGCGATAAAGGCGTCGCCCAGCTCGATCATCCTGGTCTTGCGCTCGGTCATGTCCTGCGTGACGATGAGCCTGGTCAGGCCGTCATACTGCACCTCAGAGTCGATGAAGAACTGAGGCTCGACGCGGTCACCTCGCCCCCCGCCGTCAGGACGCTGTGGGCGAGGCGGCCCATCAGGCCGCTGCGGGAGCCGCCGTAGACCAGCGCGTTCCCGCTCTCGCCGATCCAGCGGCCCAGTTCCTCCACCGCCTGCTTCAGGGCCGGGTCGCTGCCCTCATTGGCCCCCAGATAGACCGTAATATTCATCGGTATTCCCTCCGTTATCTTGCCCATGTCATTTCCTGATCCGGGCCGCTGTAATCAAATCTGCCGTCGTTCTTTTCTTCCAGCGCTTTTATCATATGATAAGCAAACTCATTGTAGGTCGTCGGGATGCCCAGCTCTTTGCCCATCCGGATGAGCGCACCCGAGAACATATCGATCTCGGTATGGCGTCCGGCGTCGAGATCTTGCAGCGTCGAGTAGCGGGCCGAGGGCTTGACGGCACAGCCCTTGCCGGACACGGCATCCACCTTCTGCATATCGATGCCTTTGGCTGCGGCAATGGCTTCCAGCTCACGGCGGAGACCGTCGCTGATGGCTTTCATATGGACGCTGTCACGGTAGCAGCCTACGCCTGCGCCGAGGATGGCCTGGGGCAGATTGTTGCAGACGTTGAGGCGGAACTTGCTCCACATCTCTTCCCGGATGCAGTCGGTGGCCCGGAAGTGCAGCTCTGTGCCGCCGAACAAAGCCTCTACGGCCTTGACGCGGGGGCTGTCGCAGGGCGGCTCCTTCTCCCCGAAGATGATGCCAACGGTGGTCGCCGGGTCGAAATGGACGCCGTCAGCCTCCTTGTGGGACGCCACTTTGATGAGGGAGTAAAGCAGATGCTCCCCACCCACGGCAGAGGCAATGATGTCCTCGCTGTCCACGCCGTTCATCAGGCTCATGATGGTGGTATGGGGACCAGTGACGGCTTTGATGCTGTCCAGTGCGCCGGGCAGCGCGCCGTATTTCAGGCAGACGATGAGAAGGTCGGCGTCATGCGCCTCCTGCGGCGTCCAGACCGCCGGACGGTAAACTTTGCCGTTGATGGCACAGCCTTCTTTTACCAGACGCTCGCCGCGCGGGCCATCGGCCACCACGCCAAGCTCAATGTCCCTGCGGGCCGAAAGCCCCCAGATAACATAAGAGCCGACCGCACCGGCTCCCAGAACTGCAACTTTTTGATGTCCATGACCTTCTACCTCACTGTCGTTTTCTAGCCTTTATCATGAAGCTATTATACCACGCTTTTCTCTTACGGAAAAGCCCGGAGCGTTTCATTTTTGCACGTCAAAAATCCTTGACATTTGGCGATAAGTTATAACAAAAGTGTAGAATCTCTTTGGTAAATAGAATCTTTGCCAAAAAAGGGCTTGATTTTTTTCGAAAACGGACTAGAATATCTTTTTGCGGAAAGGTTTCACCTGTACAGCCTTCCGCGAAACTATTTTTTCAAAAGCAAGGAGATTTTCCATATGAAACTCAAGAATGTTTGTGTTACCGTTGCTGCTCTGGTCCTGGCTGTCAGCATGACTGCCTGCGGCAGCTCTTCTTCTACTGCTGCTTCTACCTCTGAGGCTGCTTCTGCTGCCGCTCAGTCTGAGGCTGCTTCCACCTCTGCCGTGGCCGAGGAGAACTCTGCTTCCTCCGAGGCTGCATCTGAGGTGAGCTCTGAGGCTGCTTCTGAGGTGAGCTCTGAGGCTGCTTCTGAGGTTTCCAGCGAGGCCGCTTCTTCTGAGGCTGCTTCCTCCGAGGCCGCTTCTTCCACTGCCGCCTGATTTTTCGCACAAAAATGGGCCGCAGCCACCCCGTGAGGGGAAAGGCTGCGGCCCATTTTATTTTACACGAAGTCTTCCCGCATGGGGGTGAAGATGTCCAGCAGGATGCCGGCCTCGGTGCAGACACAGCCGTGCTCCACGCCGTCCTCCTTCAGGATGGTATCCCCTGCCCTCACAGTGTGGGTCACGCCGTCCACCGTGAACTCGAACGCACCCGACCCACATAGGTGATCTGGGTATGGGGATGATGGTGGAGTGCGCCCACAGCCCCCTTTTTGAAGGTGTTCTCCACACACATCAGGCCGTCGGTGTAGGCCAGCACCCGGCGGGTGACGCCCTCGCCTGCCGCCTGCGGCAGAGCTTCTGCATGATAGACCCAGCGCTGTTTCTTCTCGGGAAGCTTCATATCCATTCCTCGTTTTCCGCCGCCAGACAGCGGCTTTTTCTTCTATTATAGCGGCCTTGGGGCTGGATTACAAGCTTGATTTGAGCGGGTAGCGCAGGATGGTCTTCCGCTTTTCTGGCGCGGTGCGGTTGGGGTCGGAGAGATAGAGCTCGTGATGGAAGCGCATCTCAGAGAAGTCCACCGCATAGCCCTGCTCTGCCGCAAAGGCATCCATCCGGGCCAGCGTCTCAGGCTCGTCGTCGTAAGAGCCGAGATGCATACACTGGACGCAGAGGCCCTCATCGTAGGTGAAGAACTCGACCTTGGAGAAGTCCTTTTTCTTTTTGGTCGCGGCTTCCCGGACAGCCCAGTCGAACTCTTCCCGGGTCACGAACTCCGGCAGGCGGAGCATGGATGTCCAGTGGAAGCTTTCCTTCCCGGTCCCCGTCTGTTCCCACAGCCCTTCCAGCGGAGGCACTACGAAGTCAAAGTAACCGTCCACCCGGTGACTGCCCTTCTTGCTCATCTTGATGGTGTAGAGCAGGCCATACAGCAGCTCGATGGCTGCTTTGTACTCGCCTGTAGGGTCGTTGGGGTCGCCCTGCCCCCGCACTGCGGCAAAGGTCATGGCTGGCACGGTGACAAACTGCGGCTCACGAGGTGGTTGGTAGAGTGCCTTATATTCCTTCTTATAATCAAACGCCATCGTCGCTGACCTCCTCTGCCTGTCCAGCAGCTCCTTCGGCAGTGTGTCCGACAGCTCACGTCGGTCCAAACCAAGTTCCAGTGCTGCTTGTTCTTTCATCGCCAGTATACCACGACAACCAATCTTTGTAAACCATAAAGTTGTGCTATGCGCCGCAAAAAATCCTCTGTCTGGAACGGCAGAGGATGCAAACAAAAAAGACCTTCCCACTCTCCGGAATGGGAAGGTCTTTATAAGTGCTTAGTTCGCCTTAGAACTGACGTCCAAGGACATGATCACTCAATGATCTTGCCGACGACGCCGGAACCAACGGTACGGCCACCCTCACGGATAGCGAAACGCAGGCCCTCTTCCATAGCGACGGGGGTCAGCAGCTCAACGTGCATCATGACGTTATCGCCAGGCATGCACATCTCGGTGCCTTCCGGCAGGGTGATGATGCCGGTCACGTCGGTGGTACGGAAGTAGAACTGAGGACGATAGTTGGAGAAGAACGGGGTGTGACGGCCGCCTTCGTCCTTGGTCAGAACGTAGACCTGAGACTCGAAGACCTTGTGGGGATGGACAGAACCGGGCTTAGCCAGAACCTGGCCACGCTCGATCTGGGTACGGTCAACACCACGCAGCAGAGCGCCGATGTTATCGCCAGCCTCAGCGAAGTCCAGAGACTTACGGAACATCTCCAGGCCGGTGACGGTGGTGGACAGACGGTCGGGCTTAATGCCGACGATCTCCATTGCATCGCCAACCTTAGCAACGCCACGCTCAACACGACCGGTAGCAACAGTACCACGGCCAGAAATGGTCATGACATCCTCGATGGGCATCAGGAAGGGCTTGTCCTCCTCACGATCGGGGTTGGGGATATAGGTATCGACAGCGTCCATCAGCTCCTTGATGCACTCGTAAGCGGGATCGCTGGGATCGTTGGGAGCCTCCAGAGCCTTCAGAGCGGAACCACGAATGATCGGGGTATCGTCGCCCGGGAAGTCGTACTCGGACAGCAGCTCACGGATCTCCATCTCGACCAGATCCAGCAGCTCCTCGTCGTCGACCATATCGCACTTGTTCATGAAGACAACGATATAGGGCACGCCGACCTGACGAGCCAGCAGGATGTGCTCACGGGTCTGGGGCATGGGACCATCGGTAGCAGCAACGACCAGGATAGCGCCGTCCATCTGAGCAGCACCAGTGATCATGTTCTTGACGTAGTCAGCATGGCCCGGGCAGTCAACGTGAGCATAGTGACGAGCGTCGGTCTGATACTCAACGTGAGCGGAGTTGATCGTGATACCACGAGCACGCTCCTCAGGAGCCTTATCGATGTTGGCGTAGTCCATGAACTCTGCGTCGCCCTTCAGTGCCAGGTACTTGGTGATAGCAGCGGTCAGAGTGGTCTTGCCGTGGTCAACGTGACCGATGGTGCCGATGTTAACATGCGGCTTAGAACGGTCGAACTTTGCCTTTTCAGCCATTGGAATATCCTCCCTTAAATTAGGTTTTGATATTGGTTACAACAGTCCTGCTAATACAGAATTGCATTGCAAAACTATTCTACTAGATTCCACCTGTAAAATCAAGTGTTTTACAGGAAATTTTGCCGGAGCTACACTACCCCGGCAAAATCTTTATCCGTTTTTCAACGATCAGCCCTTGGTGCGGCCTGCGATGATCTGATCAGCGATGTTCTTAGGCACCGGCTCGTAGTGAGACGGCTCCATGACATACTGGCCACGGCCCTGGGTCTTGGAACGCAGGTCGGTAGCGTAGCCGAACATCTGAGCCAGAGGAACGAATGCGTTGACACGCTGGGTGCCAGCCATTGCCTCCATGCCCTGAATCTGACCACGGCGAGCATTCAGATCGCCGATGACATCGCCCAGATACTCATCGGGAACGATGACAGCGACCTTCATGATAGGCTCGGTGATGATAGGATCAGCCTTGCGCATAGCATCCTTGAAGGCCATAGAACCTGCAATGGAGAAGGCCATCTCAGAGGAGTCGACCTCATGATAAGAACCATCCCACAGGGTGACCTTGACGTCAACGACAGGATAACCTGCCAGAACGCCGGACTTCATAGCACCCTGGATACCGTTGTCGATAGCCGGGATGTATTCCTTCGGGATAGCGCCGCCAACGATGGCGTTAACGAACTCATAACCCTTGCCTGCCTCATTCGGCTCGATCTTGATCTTGACGTGACCGTACTGGCCCTTACCACCAGACTGACGAGCGTACTTGGTCTCCTGGTTGGCCTCCTTGCGGATGGTCTCACGGTAAGCGACCTGAGGTGCGCCGACGTTAGCCTCGACCTTGAACTCACGGAGCAGACGGTCGACGATGATCTCCAGATGGAGCTCGCCCATGCCGGCGATGATGGTCTGACCAGTCTCTTCGTCGGTGTAGGTCTTGAAGGTAGGATCCTCTTCGGCCAGCTTTGCCAGCGCGATGCCCATCTTCTCGTTGCCGGCCTTGGTCTTAGGCTCGATGGCGACGCGGATAACGGGCTCGGGGAACTTCATGGACTCCAGAATGATGGGATGATTCTCATCACACAGAGTATCACCGGTGGTGGTGTTCTTCAGACCAACGACAGCAGCAATATCACCTGCATAGCAGCAGTCGATATCCTTGCGGTGGTTGGAGTGCATCTGCAGGATGCGGCCCATACGCTCCTTGTTGTCCTTCACGGAGTTGTAGACAGTAGTACCTGCCTCGACCTTACCGGAGTAGACACGGAAGTATGCCAGCTTACCAACGAACGGGTCGGTAGCGATCTTGAAGGCCAGAGCTGCGAAGGGAGCGTCGTCGGAAGACGGACGGGTCTCCTGCTCTTCGGTCTCAGGATTCACACCCTTGATGTCCTCGACATCGGTAGGTGCGGGCATATAGTCAACGATAGCGTCCAGCAGCTTCTGCACGCCGCGGTTCTTGTAGGAAGAACCACAGACAACGGGGACCAGAGTGTTCGCAATGGTCTCTTTGCGGATAGCAGCCTTCAGTTCCTCACGGGTGATCTCCTCACCCTCGAGGTACTTCTCCATCAGAGCCTCGTCGTTCTCAGCAACAGCCTCAACGAGGATGTTACGATACTCCTCGGCCTGCTCACGCATATCCTCGGGGATAGGCTCGGTGCGCATATCGTTGCCCATATCGTCGTAGTAGACCTCAGCGTTCATATCGACCAGGTCGACGATACCGCGGAAGGTATCCTCCTGACCGATGGGCAGCTGGATGGCCACGCCGTTGGCGTGCAGACGATCGTGCAGCATCTTGATGCAGCGGAAGAAGTCAGCACCCATGGTGTCCATCTTGTTGACGTACACCATACGGGGGACTTTGTACTCATCAGCCTGACGCCAGACGGTCTCAGACTGAGGCTCGACACCGCCCTTAGCAGCCAGAACGGTCACAGAACCGTCCAGGACGCGCAGAGAACGCTGGACCTCAACAGTGAAGTCAACGTGGCCCGGGGTGTCGATGATGTTGATGCGGTGACGATTCTTCTTGAATGCAACAGGGTCCTTCTGAGTCTCAGAGTGGCTCCAGTAGCAAGTGGTAGCTGCGGAGGTGATGGTGATACCACGCTCCTGCTCCTGAACCATCCAGTCCATGGTAGCGCCGCCGTCGTGAACCTCGCCGATCTTGTGGTTGATGCCGGTGTAGTACAGAATACGCTCGGTAGTGGTGGTCTTACCAGCATCGATGTGGGCCATAATGCCGATATTTCTCGTCATCTGAAGAGAAACTTCTCTGGGAGTAGCCATGAAATTAACCTCCTACAGAACAGATCAATAACGGAAATGAGCGAAAGCCTTGTTGGCCTCGGCCATCTTGTGGGTATCCTCGCGCTTCTTCACGGCGTTGCCGGTGTTGTTGGCAGCATCCATGATCTCAGCAGCCAGGCGCTGGGCCATGGTCTTCTCACCACGGCTGCGGCTGTAAGCAGTCAGCCAGCGCAGGCCCAGAGTCTCGCGGCGAGCGGGGCTGACCTCCAGGGGGACCTGGTAGTTAGCGCCGCCAACACGGCGGGTCTTGCACTCGAGGCTGGGCATGATGTTCTCCATCGCCTTCTCGAAAGTCTCGAGAGGATCGTTGCCAGTCTTCTCCTGAATCATGGAGAAAGCCTCGTAAACGATCTTCTGAGCGACGCCCTTCTTGCCGTCCAGCATGACGCTGTTGACCAGACGGGTGACCATCTTGGAATTGTAAATAGGATCAGCTAAGACATCGCGCTTAGCAATGTTACCTCTTCTAGGCATCTTTCTTCCCTCCTTCACAGAATGATATCATCGGTACTCGAAAGTAATAAAACTCCCGTTGTGTCACAAAGAGCTGACCTTACATAAACTGTTGCCCTCCGCACGTTTCTGCGGACTTGTTATTTATATAATGGAAAGCCGTTTATGGCGGTTCGTTCCTCAATTACTTCTTTGCAGCACCGGCCTTAGGACGCTTTGCGCCGTACTTGGAGCGGGCCTGGTTACGGCCTGCAACACCCTGGGTATCCAGAGTGCCACGGATGATGTGGTAACGCACACCGGGGAGGTCCTTAACACGACCACCACGGATCAGCACGACGGAGTGCTCCTGCAGGTTATGGCCGATACCGGGAATGTAAGAGGTGACCTCGATACCATTCGTGAGGCGGACACGGGCGACCTTACGCAGAGCAGAGTTAGGCTTCTTGGGGGTCATGGTACGGACTGCAGTGCAGACGCCGCGCTTCTGGGGGCTGTTCAGATCAGAATACTGTTTCTTCTGAGAGTTGTAAGTCTTCAGCAGTGCGGGAGCAGTGCTCTTCGTAGCCAGGACCTGACGGCCTTTGCGTACAAGCTGGTTAAAAGTAGGCATTGGTTTTCTCCTTTCTTAATGATGAACATCGGATGTTTTCCGACTTTTTTGCCGCACTATCCCTGTGTGGGACGCGCAACAGTTATATAATACCCGTTTTCATCAGGAATGTCAACAGTTTTTCCAATATTTTTTTGTTTTATTCGCCGAAATGCTTCTTGGCTCATTTTTTAGGAAAAAGCAGTCGGTTATGCCCTCTCCGTCTGCTTCGCAGCCACCTCTCCCATAGGGAGAGGCACTGGCGTGCCGGTCAGGCCCACGCGGGACGAGCAAAGTTTATCCTATCCGGAAACAGTAGTGCCCTGCTACAGAGGGCAGCAGCTTCGGGACAATATCCCTTGTCAAGCTGCTGTGAATCTCTATAGCAGGGCACTCTATTTTGCGTTCCATTAGGCTTTAGGCGTCCAGCTCAGGGTGACCCGGTATGCCAAGGCCTCCCCTCGATAGGGGAGGTGGCACGCCGCAGGCGTGACGGAGAGGTT
>ERZ859937.765-NODE-765-length-11957-cov-5.476643_pt1 | contig 11957 bp, 10 predicted proteins | sample MGYA00509985_ERZ859937 | MGnify/ENA primary metagenome ERZ859937 (study PRJEB30046, sample SAMN00715169) | human gut metagenome | study: EMG produced TPA metagenomics assembly of the A metagenome-wide association study of gut microbiota in type 2... | reverse complement strand
CAACTGACTCTTAATCAGTGGGTCTAGGGTTCGAATCCCTAAGGGTGTACAAAAAAGGTGTTATCCGATTGGATAACACCTTTTTTGTATCTATATTTTAACAGGCCTTAGTGGGTCTGTATCCACCAATTAGTGTATTTTTTCGACTCTATAATTTCTGAGCGTGTAGACGGGTCAGAAATGGTGATGCCGGAGAAGTGGTCCACTTTGGTCTTCTTGTTCGTAGAGCCGGAGTATATGTACTCTGTAGCCGCTTTGTACGGCACAAGACGTAGCAGCACGTTGTGGAACTGCTCGTAGGCGTCGTTATCGTTTGTGCAAAGCTGGCGCACATAGTCGTCGAAGTCGAAGAATATGGTAGGCTTGTATGTCTCGCCGTCGAGGTCCTGCACGTTGTCGAGAAGGCTAAGGTCGAACGTGTGCGTTGCGTTGATGCTCTTCATCATGGAAGCCATCTCGTCAACGTATCTGCAATCAATTACGCCGATTGTGCCGTAAGGTGTGCCGCTGTTCGAATAGAACTCGTAAAAGCCATTGCATAAAGCCTTGTAGTCGGGCTGTGCGCTCATCAGATGCTGGTATATGTTCTGGTAAGGCATGCCGTAAGCCATTACTTCGCTTGTAGACGCAATGATGTAGTCGGTTACGTCCTTCAAGTCGTAAGCCACCTCCATGCTCGACATGTAGCAGTCGTCGAACATGATGAACTGCATCTTCATTCCTGCAGCCTTTATGCTTGTAGCGAAGTCGTCGATGTCTATTTTGTATTCTTTTTCCAATCCGCCGAAGTAGCGCAGAGTGTTTCGGTTGAATACCGTAGAGCTTGGTATCCATCCCATGCCGTGACAGCCCACAATCATGGCGTAGCGGTTGGCTGGTGCGTATTTCTTCACTTTGTTGAACAGTTCTACTCTGCCGTTCGTTGTAAGATAAGTGGGCGATGAGTATTTCTCGAGCGTGTCCTGCGTGCATACGCCCTTCTTGTATCTGATGTCTATCAGTGCGCTCTGCTTTTTGTCCTTTGCTATGAACACTATGAGACGTGTGTTGTCCAGTCCCTTGTTCCTGACAATGGCTGCTTTCATGTCGTTGATATTCGCATGTAGAAAACTGTAGAGGTTGTTGCTGTAGGGCATGAAGACGAAGATGGTTTTCTCTGCCGTTTGCGGTTCTGGCGGCATGATTGGGTCTTCCTCCTGGCACGCGCTGAAACAGAGCATCAGAAGCGAAATAAATGTGAGTTTTAGGAGTTTATACATATTATATATATTAGTAGTAGATTTATATGTATATCTGTATTAAAAGGACAGGAGGCTATGGTCTCCATGCCGTAGCCTGCGCTGTTGTGGCGACTTTCGGTCGTCTTTCAGGATATTATCAGGGCAGGGGCTCTTTCGGCCCCCCACAACAGACTATAGTGTGGAAATCATAGCCTCCTGCGGTTTTTGTATTGTAAGCGTTTTTGATGACCAAGCGTTTACTTGTTCTTCAATGCTGCGATAGATTCCTTCAGTGCAGCTATCTTCTCTTCTGAGTCGCTCTGCTTCTTGCGCTCGAGTGCCACAACAGCCTCCGGAGCGTGAGCCACGAACTTCTCGTTAGAGAGCTTCTTCTTGATGCCTGCGAGAAATCCTTCGAGGTGCTTCAGCTGAGCTTCCTGCTTCTCTATTTCGGCAGCAACGTCAATCATATCGCCAAGTGGTACTGCGAACTCGTCTGTGCCCACCATGAAGGCAGCAGCCGTTGTATCCTTCTCCGACACTACGTTGATAGCCGAGAGATTAGCCATCTTCTTTATTACTGAAGCGTAAGCCTCGTAGTTGTTCTGCTGCAGTGCCTGCAGTTCGAGAGCATCCTTGTTCGGGATGTTCTTCTGGTTGCGCACGGTGCGCACGCCAGCCACGATGAGCTTCACGTTCTCAATAGCTGCTACTATGGCGTCGTCGTCGGCAGTAGGAGCATCGAGCTTCAGTTCGGCACGCATGATTGATTCGCTCTCTTTGCGGTCGTAGATGTGCTGCCAAAGTTCCTCTGTGATGAACGGCATGAACGGATGGAGCATCTTCAGCAGAGTCTCGAAGAAAGCGAGTGTCTGCTCGTAGCTTGTGCGGTCGATAGGCTGGCCGTATGCCGGCTTAACCATCTCGAGATACCAGCTTGAGAACTCGTCCCAGAACAGTTTGTACACAGCCATAAGTGCCTCAGAGATGCGATACTTAGAGAAGAGGTCGTTCACCTCAGCGTTGGTCTGCTTCAACTTAGCCTCGAACCACTTTGCTGCGATATTGTTAGCCTTAGGCTGCTCGGTATCAGCCACCTGCCAGCCCTTTACAAGACGGAATGCGTTCCAAATCTTGTTGTTGAAGTTGCGTCCCTGCTCGCAGAGGCTCTCGTCGAAGAGAATGTCGTTGCCGGCAGGAGCCGAGAGCATCATGCCCATGCGCACGCCGTCGGCACCATACTTCTCAATGAGGGCGATAGGGTCAGGCGAGTTGCCGAGTGACTTCGACATCTTTCTGCCCAGCTTGTCGCGCACGATACCTGTGAAGTATACGTTGCGGAACGGCACGTCCTTCATGTACTCCTCGCCAGCCATAATCATACGGGCTACCCAGAAGAAGATGATGTCCGGAGCGGTTACGAGGTCGCTTGTGGGGTAGTAGTATTTAATCTCCTCGTTGCCCGGATTGTTGATGCCGTCGAACAGCGATACAGGCCAGAGCCATGAAGAGAACCAAGTGTCGAGTGCGTCCTCGTCGTGAACGAGCTGGTCGGCTGTGATATTTTCGTAACCCTCAATCTTGCGAGCCTCTTCGAGCGCCTCCTCTGCGGTGAGTGCTACTACGTACTTCTCCTCTTCGCCTTCGGCTGTGGGCAGGAAGTAAGCCGGGATGCGGTGACCCCACCAGAGCTGGCGCGAGATACACCAATCCTGAATGTTCTCCAGCCAGTTGCGGTATGTTGTTACGTACTTTGTCGGGTGGAACTTGATCTTGCCCTCGAGCACCGGCGGCAGAGCGATGTCTGCGAAGTGCTTCATCGAGAGGAACCACTGCTTGCAGAGGCGCGGCTCTACGGCTGTGTCCTGGTTGCGCTCCGAGTAGCCCACCTTGTTGTCGTAGTCCTCAATCTTCTCTACCAGTCCGGCAGCCTTCAGATCCTCTACAATCTGCTTGCGCACGTCCATGCGGTCCATGCCTACGTACATGCCTGCAGCCTCAGAGATGGTGCCGTCGGGGTTGAAGATATCGATAGTTTCGAGGTTGTGCGTTTTGCCGAGTGCGTAGTCGTTCACGTCGTGAGCAGGAGTAACCTTCAGACAGCCCGTACCGAACTCGATATCTACGTAGCGGTCCTCGATAACCGGGATAACGCGGTTCACCAACGGTACAATCACCTTGTGTCCGCGCAGCCACTGGTTCTTCGGGTCCTTCGGGTTAATACACATTGCTGTGTCGCCCATGATTGTCTCTGGGCGTGTAGTAGCCACAACAGCGTAGTAGCGTCCGTCGGCATCCTGATGCAGCACCTCGCCCTCGCAGCCAGTCGGCACAACCGGGTTCACGTCTGCGTCAGCTACATAGTAGCGAAGGTTGAACAAATGGCTTTTCTCGTCGCGGTAGATAACCTCTTCGGTAGAAAGCACGGTCTGTGCCTTCGGGTCCCAATTCACCATGCGCAGACCGCGGTAGATAAGTCCCTTTTTGTAGAGGTCCACGAACACCTTCAGCACGCTCTCAGAGCGCTTCTCATCCATAGTGAACGCTGTGCGGTCCCAATCGCAAGACGCACCGAGACGGCGCAGCTGCTTGAGGATGATGCCACCATGTTCGTTGGTCCAGTTCCAAGCGTGCTCAAGGAACTGTTCACGTGTGAGGTCGCGCTTCTTGATGCCCTGTTCTGCAAGACGATTTACTACCTTAGCCTCCGTAGCAATCGAAGCGTGGTCGGTGCCAGGTACCCAACAAGCATTCTTTCCCTCCATACGTGCGCGGCGCACGAGGATGTCCTGAATGGTGTTGTTGAGCATGTGGCCCATGTGCAACACGCCAGTCACGTTTGGCGGCGGTATAACGATAGTGTAGGGGTCACGTCCGTCGGGCTTGCTACTGAAGAGTTTGTTGTCAAGCCAGTACTGATACCATTTCGATTCCACTGCTTGTGGATCGTATTTGCTTGCTAATTCCATACTGATTGTATCTGTTTTGTTTATATTCTATATTTCTTAACTTGCAAAATTAGTAAAAATACGTGGGATAATCGCCGTTTTAGTTCAATAATTATATAATAATGTGTTAAGTGTATGCTATAATTTTGGCTTGTGTTGGAATATATAGCAAATGGTGGATATGTATAACAAAAAAGAGGATGTTACATGAAGTAATATCCTCTTTTTGTGACTCCGGCAGGATTCAAACCTGCAACCTTCTGATCCGTAGTCAGATGCTCTATTCAGTTGAGCTACGGAGCCATTGTTTAAAGCTTTAAGTGTTGTTCCTTAAAAGCGAGTGCAAAGGTAGTGGTTTCTGACGAAACTGCCAAATGTTTTTGTGACTTTTTTGAAGAAAATGTTGAAAAAGTTGATTTCTTTACTTTAAATTCTCTTCTGTAGGCGAATTATATAATAAATTCGTATCTTTACACACCATTTGATGTTAACGTAGCTATTCGCATGAATAGTGCTACATATATGCTATTAACGTAAATCGGTATAATAAGAATGTATAATCTATATAAATAATAAAGTATGATAAGTTTTCTTTTATCTATTGTGGTGAGTATTGCGTCATTTGGCGCAGTGAGCAACAATGAGTCGGTGAACAATGCTGAGGCGATAAACCGCGCCATAGAGCATTGCGCCGAGCAGGGTGGTGGACGCGTGGTTGTACCATGTGGTGAATATTACACGGGGTCGATATATCTGAAGTCGGGTGTTATGCTCTTTCTTGAGCAGGGTGCTGTGCTGAAGGGTGTGCAGGACATAGATGCTTATGCTTCGTTGAAGACCACGCTTGACCTCTCGCGCTACGAGAGTGGGCAAGGTACGGTGAATTATAACTCTGCCACCGATCCGCAGTGGTCTAAGGCGATGGTGTTTGCTGTCGGTGTGAGTAATGCTGGCATTGAGGGTAAGGGATGCATTGACGGAGCTGATGTGCGCAATCCGCTTGGTGAGGAACGCATGCGCGGTCCGCATACCGTGCTGATGGCTGGTTGCAAGCGTATGAAGTTTGAAGGTTTCAGTGTGAAGCGCTCCGCCAACTATGCTTTTCTGGGCTACCAGATAGAAAAGTCGCAGTTTCATAATCTATATATAGAAGGCGGATGGGACGGCATACACATCCGTGGGGCGAAGCGTGTGGAGATTGCGCACTGCGAGATGCACACTGGCGACGACGCTATTGCGGGTGGCTACTGGGAGCGCATGAGCATCAACCACAACGTGCTAAACTCTTCGTGCAACGGCATACGTATGATCATGCCATCGATAGGCTTGGACATTACTGATAACGAAATATATGGTCCTGGAAAGTTTGAACACATCACATCGCACCGCACACGTTCTGAGGCAGCTGTAAATCTTGAGCCTGGCGGATGGGGTAAGGCTCCGGGACGCATGGATAAAATTTGTATTCTGCGCAACAAGGTGAGCTATGTTCTAACACCGCTCTGCGTTACGCTTAGTGATGACAATACGATGGGGCGTTTATTGGTGGAAGACCTTGAGGCTCGTGGCATAACACGTATGGCACTATCGGTGAAGAGTTGGGGTAATGCGCCTACCGATTGTGTGGTGATGCGTCGTTGCGATATGGAGTTTGATGGCATCGATGATCCTGCATTGCCGGCATGGTTCGAGAACCGTCCTACTGACCAGTGGCCCGTCTTCCCGGTTTGGGGCATGTATTTTCGCAATGTGAAAAAGGTGGATGTGCAGGATGTGAAGCTTTCTGTAAAAGGAAAGGAGTATCGTAAGGCGTGGATGGTGGACAATGTGGAGAAGCATAACCTGAATGTGGTTGATGTTCGTTAAAAAATTGAGGGCAGCCAATAAACTGCCCTCAACCAACACAAAAACTAAACTAGACTTAACTAAGTTAATTCAAGACTTTCACAAGCCCTCAATTACTGGTTGCAAATATAATGAATATTTCTGTTATATGCGCAATATTGTTGGTAAAAATATCTTAACAAGAATAAAAAAACTTCATAAAACTTATGTTTTCTATGAATTTGTTGCTTTATTGAGCATAATATAATCCAAGATTACCATTGCAGCCATAGCTTCTACGATTGGCACTGCGCGTGGTAGCACGCATGGGTCGTGGCGTCCTTTGGCGTGTAGAGTGGCAGAATTGCCCACATTATCTACAGTTGTCTGCTCTTGAAGAATGGTTGCAGTTGGTTTAAACGCTGTGCGGAAGTAGATATCCTCACCGTTGCTTATGCCTCCTTGTATACCCCCACTATGATTTGTAGCGGTGCGTATGCTTCCATCTTCTGTTATGAATGTGTCGTTCAGTTCGCTGCCGCGTGCAGTAGCGCAGTTGAAACCTTCGCCATATTCGAATCCTTTTGCAGCGTTGATGCTGAGCATTGCAGCACCGAGCATTGCGTGAAGCTTGCCAAATTCGGGTTCACCGATACCCTTAGGACAGCCTTTCACTACGCACGTCACAACACCACCGATGGTGTCGCCCACGGCTTTCATCTCGCCGATGAGTTGCTCCATGCGTTTTGCTGCGATGGGGTCGGGACAACGTACGGGGTTGTGCTCTATCTCTGCGAAATCGTACTTAGTGTAGTCGCGGTCGAGGATGATATTACCGACCTGTGATGTGTAGGCAGTGATGCTTACGCCCATTTGTCGTAATGCGAGTTTGGCGAGTGCTCCTCCCACACAACGACTTATGGTGATGCGTGCCGACGAACGTCCTCCGCCACGATGGTCGCGTATGCCGTATTTGCAGGTGTACGTGAAGTCGGCGTGTGATGGCCGGAAGATACTACGCAAGTCGTCGTAGTCGGCAGAATGTTGGTTTGTGTTGCGCACAATAAATCCTATGGGGCAGCCCGTTGACTTCCCTTCGAACACCCCACTGAGCAGTTCCACCTGGTCTTGCTCGTTGCGTTGTGTCGTTATATGGCTTTGACCAGGGCGACGACGGCGGAGCTCACTTTGTATGAACTCCATGTCGATCAGAATGCCTGCCGGCATTCCGTCGACCACGCCACCGATAGCTTCGCCATGACTCTCACCGAATGTGGTGAGAGTGAATAGTGTTCCGAATGTATTGTGCATATTTGCTTTTTAGTTTGTTCTTCAATCTGCATTAATCTGCAGGAACGTTTTAGTGATGGTGTCCGCAGCAACCTCCCTTATGCTCGTGATGTCCGCAGCATCCGTCTTCGTGGTCATGGTGTCCGCATCCACCCTCATGGTGTCCGCATCCACCCTCGCAACCACCGCAGTCGCCTCCGCAACCGCCACCGTTCATGTGGCTGAGCATTGTTTTAATCTCATCCTTTGTTGCCTCGCGGTTTTCGATGATATAGCCCTTGAAGTTGAGTTTCTTGCCTGCGAGCGGGTGGTTGAGGTCTACCTTAACAGCAGCATCACCTATTTCGAGAACAGTGCCGATGAAGAAGTTACCGTCCTCGTTCTTCAGAGGAATCTGTGCTCCTTTGAATATATTCTTGCTGTCGAACTGTCCGTCGACAATGAACATCTCCTTGTTGAGTTCGATGACGCGTGAGGGCTCATACTCGCCGAATGCCTTCTCCTTCTCGAGTTCAAAATCGAATTTCTCACCAAGTTTCAAGTTTTCAAGACGCTCCTCAAGAGCATCAAGAGCCGCATCGAAGCCAGTGATGAATACGAAAGGCTGTTCCTTTGTGGTTTCCTCTACGAGTGTGCGCTCTCCGTTGTCGCTGATTGTGAAGAGCTGATACTGTGCTGCGATGAGCTTGTTTGTCTTATTTTCCATTATTTTGTTTGTTATATTTGTTTCGTAATATGTGTGATGTAAGTGCAAAGTTAGTGCAAATTAAGCGCATTGCAAAATAAAGTCTGCTTTTTGTTGTAATGGAGTCAGTGGCGTTATTCGTTGTAGATAGCCACTTTGATAACACCATCCTCCCTGTTTTCGAACAGTTGATAAGCTTCTTCTATTCTGCTGAGTGGAAAGCGGTGTGTTATGAGTGGTGTGGTGTCAATCTTTCCTTGTTCTATGAGTTGCAGCACCTCCTCACAGTCGCAGCCGTCTACACCGCCAGTCTTGAACGTGAGGTTCTTGCCGTACATGTCGGGCAGGGGCAAAGTCTGTGCCTCGTCGTATAGGGCTACGATTGTTACGATAGCATTGGGACGTGCACACTGCCAAGCCAGCTGGAACGTGTCCTTGCCTCCGGCTACCTCCAACACTCTGTCGGCACCGCCGTGATCGCTGTTGGATTTTACGAATTTGTCGCACTCCTTTGGTGTTGTAATCAGAACTTCCGGGTAGTGTGCTCTAATGAAGTTGCGACGTTCTTCCGACTGTTCGCAGACGATGATGCGCTTCGGTTGCTTGAGCATTACACTGAGCAGTGTGCAGATGCCCGTAGGACCTGCTCCGATGATGAGCACAGTATCCTCTTCGGTTATCTCGCTGATGCGTGCAGCCCAATAACCAGTAGCAAGCACGTCGCCCACGAACAGGGCCTGCTCGTCTGTAACGCTGTCGGGTATGCGGTTCAGTCCTTGCTCTGCCAATGGTACACGTACATACTCGGTTTGTCCGCCGTCAATGCGACAACCTAAAGCCCATCCTCCGTGCGGCGAAGTGCAGTTGTTCACGTATCCGTGCTTACAGTAGAAGCACTCGCCGCAGAATGTTTCGACGTTTACCGTCACGCGATCGCCAACTTTGAAGCCTTTCACGTCGGTTCCGAGTTGCTCTACAACGCCCACCATCTCGTGCCCTACGGTGATGCCAGGCACTGCTCTTGGTACGCTTCCGTGCTTGATGTGCAAGTCGCTTGAGCAGATGCTTCCTAATGTGACGTGTACGATGGCATCTGTAGGTTCGATAATTGCAGGCTTTTGTTTGTCAACTAAGGCAAACTCACCTTTCTTTATATATGTATATGCTTTCATTATGTTTGCATGTTATACGTGCAAAGGTACAAATAATATAATAAAGGTAGATGCTTTTTTCACTATATGCAATAAAAAACGCAGAAATCTCTTTAGTGTTTCGCCGTTTTTGTGTAATTTTACCAAAAATAAAAAACAAAAGCTTATGATTGATTATCTTGCACAAAATCTTTGGACTCTTTGGGCAGTACTTGCAATGGTGTGTCTTGTATTGGAATTGTCATCAGGCGATTTCTATATCACCTGTTTTGGTATTGGTGCGGTGTGTGCGCTTGTCGCCTCCTTGTTCGCTCTGCCGTTTTGGGCACAGGTGGTAATATTTGCCGTGTTCTCCGTGTTGTCTATATATTGCATCCGGCCACATCTTGTACATATGCTTGATGCCAAGGGCGGTCAGCGCAAGAGCAATGCCGATGCCATCATCGGTAGAGTGGGCAAGGTGACGGAGACCATTAAGGCTGGCGATTACGGCCGTATGAAGCTCGATGGCGACGACTGGAAGGCGGAGTCTGACGAGACGGAGGATCTGCCGGTGGGTACTAAGGTGCGCATCATTGGTAGAGAGAGCATCATTGTGAAAGTTGAAAAAGCGTAAGCTGAGTATTTAAATGTTAGCAATAAACAACTAAATATAAACGACTAAATATTAACAACTAAAAATCAAACACTATGGAGTTTATGACAATCTTTCTTATTGCACTTGTAGTGCTTGCTGTTGTCTTTGTAAAGATGGCAGTCGTCATCATCCCTCAAAGCGAGACAAAAATCATCGAACGTCTTGGTAAGTATTATGCAACGCTTAGTCCGGGCGTAAACATTATCATACCTTTCATTGACCGTGCAAAGGCCATCGTTGTCAGTGTGCGTGGACGCTATGGCTATTCAACCACTATCGACCTTCGCGAGCAGGTGTACGACTTTGATAAGCAGAACGTAATCACGAAGGACAACATCCAGATGCAGATTAATGCGCTGCTTTATTTTCAGATAGTTGATCCGTTCAAGGCTGTCTACGAAATTGACAACCTTCCGAACGCTATTGAGAAGCTCACACAGACAACGCTGCGTAACATCATCGGCGAGTTGGAGCTCGACCAGACCCTTACCTCTCGCGATACCATCAATACTAAGCTTCGCGCCGTTCTCGATGATGCTACCGACAAGTGGGGTATCAAGGTGAACCGCGTAGAGTTGCAGGATATCATTCCGCCGTCAAGCGTGCTTCAGGCAATGGAGAAGCAGATGCAGGCAGAGCGCAACAAGCGTGCGGCAATCCTTACATCAGAAGGCGAGAAGCAGTCGCAAATCCTGCAGTCGGAGGGCGAGAAGGCTTCTACCATCAATCGTGCTGAGGCTGCTAAGCAACAGGAAATCTTGCGTGCAGAAGGCGAGGCGCAGGCCCGCATCCGCAAGGCAGAGGCTGAAGCAATCGCTATCGAGAAGATTACGGAGGCTGTGGGCAAGAGCACCAACCCTGCCAACTATCTGCTCGCCCAGAAGTACATCAATATGATGGAGGAACTTGCCCAGGGCGACAAGACAAAGACCGTATTCCTGCCGTTTGAGGCTACGAACATGTTGGGCAGCCTTGGTGGAATAAAGGAATTGTTTAAGGAAACTGGAGATAAGTAAAAGAATTTAAGAAAACATAAATGAACATGAACATTTGTATCTTTGTTGGCGCACGTCCCAACTTCATAAAGATAGCCCCAATCGTTCGCGCCGTTGTCAAAGCTAAGGCTGAGGGCAAAAGCGTAAGTCACAGTCTCGTGTATGCTGGTCGTGAGGACGACCCTACACTCGAACCGTCGCTCTTCGACGACCTTCAGATTGGTCGTCCTGACGTATGCTTAGGCGTGGAGTGTAAGAACCTCAACGAACTGACAGGTCAGGTGATGTCTGCCTTTGAGTGCTACCTTCAGGAGCATAAGACGGATGTGGTGATTGTGGTTGACGACCTCGCGTCTACAATGGCTGCTGCCATCGTTGCGAAGAAGCAGGGCATTCGTCTGGCGCATCTTGTGGCAGGCACACGCTCTTTCGACATCTCTATGCCGAAAGAGATAAATCGTCTCGTTATCGACGGACTTTCCGACTTGCTCTTCACGGCAGGCATCGGCGGCAACAGTGCTGCAACACGCGAGGGTGCCGAGTCGTCAAAGATATATATGGTTGGCAATATCCTCATGGACACGTTGCGCTTCAACCATCAGCGTTTCGCTCGTCCTGCAGTGATGGACAGTCTTGGTCTGACCGAGAAGAGATACATAGTGTTCACACTCAACCGCAAGGCTATCATCGGCAACGATGACGAACTGCGTGCGCTACTCGTGAGCATGATGTCGCACACGGGCGACATCCCCGTTGTTGCTCCGCTGCGCCAGTTGGCTGCTGATGCCGTGCAGTGCATCGTCAACGAGAACCCACTGCTCTTCGAGAATCTGCACATCGTTGAGCCGCTCGACTACCTCCACTTCGGCTACCTCACATCCAATGCGCTTGGCGTAGTAACCGACTCCGGCAATGTGGCTGAAGAGGCTACGTTCAACACCGTGCCTTGTATCACGCTCAACAGCTACACCGAGCACATTGAGACCGTAAAGGTTGGTTCTAATGTGCTTGTAGGCGAAGACCCCGTGCTGCTTGGTGAGGAGATGGCACGCATGGTGGACGGCAAATGGAAACATTGTGGCATACCTGAGCGTTGGGATGGCCGCTCGGCAGAGCGTATCGTGCAGACACTTTTGGAGTGCGCAGCAAAGTAATGACAATCCGCACCGACCGATGCGGATGTCTGCACCGACCGATGCGGATGTCC